>Ga0137425_1000256_pt1 | contig 16625 bp, 13 predicted proteins | sample EasRivERMZT640_2_FD_102318 | JGI IMG/M metagenome (GOLD analysis project Ga0137425, IMG submission 102318) | Soil microbial communities from meander-bound floodplain in the East River, Colorado, USA - East River MetaG ERMZT640_2 | ecosystem: Environmental > Terrestrial > Soil > Floodplain ...
GAGTCACGATTATCTGCTCTGCAACAACCTGCCGACGCTCCTGTGGCTGGCGCAGCTGGGGACGCTCGAATTCCACGTGTGGCATTCCCGCGCCAAGCCCGGACCGGACACCAAAGGCAGGGGCACCGACTATGCCTCCTCGCTCGATGCCCTGGAAAGCTCGGTGCTCGATTGTCCCGATTATCTCGTCTTCGACCTCGACCCCTACATCTATTCCGGCAAGGAAAAGCCCGGGGACGAGCCGGAGCTGAACACCATCGCCTTCGAGAAGGGCAAGGAAGTGGCCTTCCACTTGCGCGAGCTGCTCCAGAGCATGTCGCTGGAGCCCATTGTCAAGACATCGGGAAAGACGGGGTTGCACGTCTTCGTTCCGATCCGCCGCTCGCTGGGCTTCGACGACGCCCGCCACGTCTGCGAGCTGGTCGGCCGGCACCTGATGCGCCTGCATCCGAAAGACATTACGATGGAATGGAGCGTGCCCAAGCGGACCGGCAAGATCTTCCTGGACTATAATATGAACGCCCGCGGCAAGACGCTGAACGTGGCCTACTCCCCTCGCGGGGCCACCGGCGCTCCGGTATCGATGCCGCTGACCTGGGAAGAGCTCTCGAACGCGCACCCGCTCGACTTCCGAATCGCCAACGTCGCCGAGCGCCTGGCCGGTACCGGCGATCGATGGCGCGATGCTCTGAAGGGTAAACAGAACCTCGAGGCTGTGCTCAACCGCGCGACCTGACCAATCCGGAGGCAAGCATGGCACCACGGGCAATCGCATCTCTGACCGTTTCTTTTGGACTCGTGTCGATCCCGGTGAAGCTCTATTCCGCTACTGAGTCGAGTCACGCAATCTCCTTCAACCTGCTGCACAAGGGATGCGGGTCCCGGCTGAAGCAGCAGTACTTCTGTGTGAAGGAGGAGGTGCCCGTATCCCGCGAAGACATGGTGAAGGGATACGAGTTTGCGAAGGATCAGTATGTGACCTTCTCTCCCGAGGAGCTGAAGGCGGTGGAGGAGGCCGGGACGCACGCTGCCGAGATCTCCGAATTCGTGCCGATCGAGTCGATCGATCCCGTTTTCTTCGACAAGGCCTACTACCTCGCTCCGGACAAGGGAGGCGCCAAGCCCTACGCGCTGTTCGCCCGCGCGCTGCGCGAGTCGAAGCGCTGCGCCATCGGTCGCTGGGGCGCGCGCGGCAAGCAGTACATCGTGATGATCCGGCCGATCCAGGACGGCCTCGTCATGCAGCAGCTTCTTTACGCCGGTGAGGTGCGATCCATCAAGGACATCGAGATCACCAAGAGCGAGGTGAAGGACGCAGAGCTCAAGCTGGCGCAGCAGCTGATCGAGCAGCAAGCCGTCGACACGTTCGATCCCGCTCCCTACGTGGACGACGTGCGCTCGCGCATCGAGACGGCGGTGCAGAAGAAGGTCGAGGGCCAGGAATTCACCATGGCCGAGGCGCCCCAGGGCGGGGGGCAGGTCATCGATCTCATGGAAGCCTTGCGGGCGAGCCTGGAGCGGAAGGCGCCGGCCAAGGCCAGCCCGTCCGAGGCCGAGGCGCGCAAGCCTCCGAAGCGCGCCCAGCAGGCTGAGGGCGCCGGGAAGAAGAGTGCCAAGAAGTAGCGGGAGTCACGCCATGCAGGGATACAGCGTGCGCGACGTCGAGAGGCTGGTGCATCTGCCTCGCAGCGCCATCCGCGCGCTGGTCGAGGCCGGGTTCGTCTCCCCGGCGCGCGGGCCGCGCAACACCTGGATGTTTTCGTTCCAGGATCTCATCGTGCTTCGCACCGCCCAATCGCTCGCGGCTGCCAAGGTGCCGCGCAAGCGGATCATCAAGTCGGTGAAGGAGCTGCGCCGCCATCTGCCCGAATCGATGCCGCTCTCAGGTTTGAGCATCTCCGCCGGAGACGATTGCGTGGTGGTCAAGGAAGGGACCCGTCGCTGGCAGGCCGAATCGGGGCAGTACTTGTTTGCCTTCGAGGGCGATCCCACCGACGGATCCTTGAGCGTCCTCGAGCATCAAGGCGCTGGGACGCCGGCGAGCGCGGAGGACTGGTACAACCGGGGGGCCGTTCTGGAGACTTCTGATCCGGAGGCCGCGCTCAAAGCCTATGAGGAAGCCATCACCCTGGACCCCAAGCTCCTCCAGGCGTGCATCAATCTGGGATGCCTGCTGCACGAGACGGGGCGTTTCGACAGAGCGGAAGGAGTCTACCGCAACGCGATCCGGGCAAACGGCAACGACCCGGTATTGCTCTACGACCTGGGGGTCCTTCTCGAAGACATGGGGCGGAAGAGCGAAGCGGTGGAAGCGTACCAGGCGGCGTTGCGCGGCGATTCCCGCTTCGCGGACTGCCACTACAACCTCGCCTTGCTGTGCGAAGGCCTTGGGAAGCCCAAGGAGGCCATCCAACACATGGCGGAGTATCGCAGGCTGACCGCGACCACCCGGTAATTCACCGCGGCATTCCCCCATCGCCTGAAATTCCTTCCGATCCGCAGCCTGGAAGCTCACCTTCCGGTGTCGTCGATGCCCAGAGCTGGGGCTCCGGCATTCCAGCGTCGATCCAGGCGGTCAGAGACACCTAGAAGCACTAGACACAGGGGGAGAGATGGGCCAGGAATTGAGAACGGCGGCAGTGACCGGAGCAAGCCAGGGAATCGGGCGACGGACCGCCGAGGTCCTGGCGGAGCGGGGCTACCGCGTGGCGCTCATGGACCTGCGCATGCCCGAGGAAACCCTCCAGGCGATTCGCTCCCGGGGAGGCGAAGCGATCGGCTGCGTGGGCGATGTTTCCGATGAGGCGAAGGTCGGTGCATTCGCTCAGCAGGCCTGGGACGCTTGGGGGCGGGCCGATGTCCTGGTGAACAACGCCGGGATCGCCTTGATAACCGCGGCGGAGGAGACGAGTGCGGAGGATTTTCGCCGCGTGCTGGAGGTGAATCTCCTGGCGCCTTTCCTGCTGGCCAAGGCGTTCGGAAAGCGGATGCTCGCCGCCGGGCGAGGCAGCATCATCAACGTCGCCTCGGTGGCAGGCCTTATGGGCATTGCCGACCGGGCGGCTTACAACGCCTCGAAGCACGGATTGGTGGGCCTGACGCGAACGCTGGCGGCGGAATGGGGGGGTCGGGGCGTGCGCGTGAACGCCGTGTGCCCGGGCTGGGTCAAGACCGAGATGGACGTCGCCGCCCAGTCCGCCGGCATCTATGCCGACGCCGATATCATCGGCCGCGTGCCGATGGGACGCTTCGCGACGCCCGACGATGTGGCGCTGGCCATTGCCTTTCTCGCGGATGAGAAGGAGAGCGCCTTCATCAACGGACACACCCTGGCGGTGGACGGTGGCTGGACGGCGGACGGCGGCTGGGAGTCTTTGCGCCGCCGCCATCAGTGAAGGCGATCGCCGATCATGCATTCCCCCCCGATTCCCGGACGGGATCGAAGCGCGCGACGATGGTGGCGGCCGCGAGGTCGCCGGTGACGTTCAAGGCGGTGGCGAAAGTATCGGGAATGGCATCGAGGGCGATCAGGATGCCGATTCCTTCGATGGGCAATCCGATTTCGGAGAACAGCGGGGCGAGCATGATGAAGCCGCCGCGGGGAACGCCGGGGGCCGCCGAGGTAAGGAATACGGAAGCCAGGGCGACGATGGAAATCTCCCTGGCGCCGAGCGGTATCCCGTAGAACCAGCCGACGAACACCGCCCCCACGGTCCAGGTCACCGGCCCCGCGAAATGAAACGTGGTGACGGCCAGCGGTAGCACGAAGCCTGAGATCCTCTTCGACAGTCCCAGCCTTTTTTCAGCGCTCTCCACCAGGGCCGGCAACGAGGCCACCGACGAGCTGGAGGTGAACGCGATGAGCTGCGGCTCGAGCGCGGCCTGGGCGAAGCGCCGCATCGGCACGCCTCCAAAGATCGCGACCATCGGATAGGCGAGCAGAATGCCCCCGATGCTGAGAAGCGAATAGGCCACGATGTAAAAGCCGATCGCCCCGGTGATGTCCGCCCCGGCATGCGCGGTCAGCGGCAGCATCAGGGCGAAGATTCCCGCGGGCGCCGCCAGAATGACCCAGCGCACCATTGTCAGCATCACCTCGCTCACGGCCCGGAAGAAACCGACGATCGTCTGGCGCGTGGAGGGTGCGGCGCGCGCGACGGCCAGCGCAAACAACAAGGTGAACAGGATGACCGGCAGCATGGCGCCGCCGGATGCCGCGGCGAACGGATTCGTGGGGACGAGCGAGACGAGCCACGCCGCGAAGGTCTGTTTCGGATCGGCGGCCAGCAGCTGCGCCGCCTCCGTGGCTCCCGCCGGCAGGGGAGGAGGGCCGGCCCCGTGCTGCCCCAGCAGGGAGAAGACCGCCTTGGTCACCGGAATCGCGACCAGGGCGAGCGAGGCGAGCATGCCGAGGAAGACCAGCAGCGTCCTGCCGCCGAGCTTACCGATGGCCCGCACATCCGTGGCCGACGCAACGCCGGTGATGAGGAGGGAGACGACCAGCGGCATCACCGTCATCCGGATCGCGTTGACCCAGAGCGTGCCCACGGGTGCGATGAAATCGGCCGCGCGCAGGAGTGCCGGGCTGCCGCTCGCGGCCACGACGAGGCCGAGCGCGACGGAGGTGCCGAGTGCGAGCAGGACCCGGGTGCTTTCTTTCACTGTGTCTCGGCCTACATCATCAGATCGCCGCCGTTGATGTCGAACGAGGCGCCGGTGATGTAGCCGGCCTCCTCCGAGGCGACGAAGCAGATCAGGTCGGCGACTTCGAGCGGTTTTCCCAGCCTGGGCACCGGATACGACGCGGCCAGGCGCTGCAGCAGATCCGCCGGCGCGTTCTCGTGCGTCAGCTCCGTATCGATCATGCCCGGGCAGATGGCGTTCACTGTGATGCCGAAGCGGCCCAGCTCTTTCGCGGCGGCGCGCGTCAGCCCGAGCAGACCGGCCTTGGAGGCGGTGTAATGGGCGCCGCCGAGGGTGCTGACGGTCCGTCCTGCGGACGACGATATATTGATGATGCGCCCGTAACCCTGGGCCTGCATGGCAGGCAGCGCCGACTTCATGAGCAGAAAGGGCGCCGTCATGTTGGTCTCGAGCGCCAGGCGCCACTCCTCGGCGGCAAGCTGCTCGAAGCGGGTCGAGCGCGCCAGGGCGGCGTTGTTCACGAGGATGTCGAGCCGGCTGAAGCGCTCTAGCGTTCGGCGCACGAGGTCGGCGGGCACGCCCGCATCGTTGATGTCTCCCGGCACGGCGAGCGCGCGCGGGCCCAAATCTTTCGCCAGCTGGCTGGCGCGGCTCTCATCGCGCACGTTGACCGCGACCGAAGCCCCCCGCTCGATCAGTCGCGCCGCGGCCGCGCGCCCCAGGCCGCGCCAGGCCCCCGTGACGAGGGCGACCCGATTGGTGAAATCCATACCGATATCAACCCCCCGAAGACGCGAGCGCATCCTATATCAAACCACGCAGAAGCCGCCCGCCCGTCGATCTCGAAGGCCAGAGTCATCCAAGACGCCCCGGTCATCGGCCTGGCCTGGTGGGCCACAGCCGCTGTCCTGTGGGCATGCCACATCTGGGTCCGAAGGCGGCTGCGGGTGACCGGGCTATAACTGATACGCGGCTACGGGAGGCACGGCAGAAGAGCAGTCAGATGGGGGACGATGAGCGAGGAAATGGCGCTCAGCTGGTGACGAACAGCTGCTGGAACTCGGGCTCGTCTTGCACGCAGACCAGATCGGGATCGCGCTTGGCCCATTCCAGGTTGGCGTAGCCCGCGGCCTTGGCTTTCTTCAGCATCTCCAGCGCTTCCCGCTTCATGCTCATGATTCCGTAGGCGCACGCGGCGTTGTAAAGCACGTTCGGATCGTTGAAGCGCATGGTGACGGCCTTCTCCAGCTCGCGTACCGCGTCGGTTCGGCGCGCCACCAGGGCGTAGTTCACCGCGAGCAGGATGCGGGCGCGGACGTCTTCCGGGACCAGCTCCAGCTGCTGCTCCAGCACCTTCAGGAGGCGCGCCTGCAGGGTCTTCCGGTCCGCGGTCCGTTCGAGTTTTCCCAGGATGTTCAGGAAGGGGACGTAGACATTGTAGTCGTCGCCGCTGGCGGCGAGCGCCGCATCCAACAGCGCCGCGCCTTCTTCGAGGCGGTCAGCGGAGAAGTAGGTGCGCGCCAGCACCGTGTAGGCCCCCTCGCAATCGGCCTTGCGCCCGATGGCCAGCTTGGCGTAGCGGATGGCCTCGTCGTACTTCTGCTCCGCGTAAAAAATGCGGGCCCGGGCCGAAAGTGCCTCGGCCAGGTTGGAATCGATCGACAGCGCGCGGTCGCACGCCTCCAGTCCCTTTTCGATCCAGCGCGGCTGGTGATCGTGGATCTGGTAGATCAGTCCGCAGATGTCGCCCAGCCCCGCGTGCGCCAAGGCGAAATTGGGGTCAAGGGTGATCGCCTTCTCGAACATCTGCATGGCGAATTCAAGGTTTTCGCGCCGCGCGTAGTTGCGGCCACGCAGGTAGCAGTCATAAGCCTCCAGATTCTCCGTCGGCTTGGCGGCTATCGCATGGTGCTCCTGTGGCGAGAGCGTGACCCGCAGCGCCTCGGCGATGGAGCGCGCAATCTCGTCCTGCACCTCGAAGACATCCTGCATTTCGCGATCGTAGCGCTTGGCCCAGATGGTGAGTCCGGTCGCCGTCTCGACCAGGTTGGCGTTGACCCGCAGGCGGTTACCGGCGCGGCGCAGGCTGCCGCCCAGAACGTAGGCGGCGTTCAGCTCGTTGCCGACCTGGGCCGGTGCGACCGGCTTGTCGCGGTAGCCGAGCACGCTGGGCCGCGGAAAGACGCGGATCTCGCGGATGTTAGCCAGCTCCGTGATCACGTCCTCGGTCATGCCGTCGCGGAAGTACTCGTCATCCTTCGATCCGCTCAGGTTCTCGAAGTACAGGACCGCCACCGAGCGCTCCGGATTCTGCGCCGCCGCGCGGCCGCTGTCGCTTTTCGCCGCCGGGGTCTTGCCCGAGTCGAGATCGCGCTTGAGCCGCATCAGATCCGTGCGCAGCTCCGAGGCGCTCTGGGTGCGCAGCCGCCGGTCCTTTTCCATGGCCTTCTGGATGGTGCGCTCGAACTCGGCCGGCAGCGCCGGGTTCAATCGCTGCGGCGGCGTCGGAGTCTGCCGCAGGATGCCGTCGAACACCACGGCCGAGGTGCCGCCCGGAAACGGAACCGCGCCGGTCGCCATCTCGTACAGCACCGCACCGAAGCTGAAGATGTCCGTCCGGAGGTCCAGCGACTCGCCCCGCGCCTGCTCCGGCGACATGTAAGCCACCGTTCCCACGGTGGAGCCGGCGCTGGTGAGCTGCGTTGCGTCCGCGGCGGTGTCCATGACCGACAGATCGGCTCCCGCCCGCGCTCGCGTCACCTCCAGCTTCGCCAGTCCGAAGTCCAGCACCTTCGCCTGCCCGCGCGCCGTCACGAAGATATTGGCCGGCTTGATGTCGCGATGCACGATCCCCTTGGCGTGCGCGGCCTCGAGGGCGTCGGCGATCTGGATGGCCAGATCCAGCAGAAACTCCGTTTTCAACGGCCTCGCCTCGATCCGACTCTTCAGCGTCTCCCCCTCGAGCAGCTCCATGACGATGAAATGCCGCCCTTCATGCTCGTCCACCGCGTAAATGGTGCAGATGTGGGGATGATTGAGCGAGGAGGCGGTGCGCGCCTCGCGCTGGAAGCGCTCCAGCGCCTGCGCGTCGGCCTCCATCTCCTGGGGCAGGAACTTGAGGGCCACGGGGCGGCCGAGCCGGAGGTCCTCGGCCCGGAATACTTCGCCCATGCCACCGGCACCGAGGCTGTCGAGCACGCGATAGTGGGAAACCGTCTTGCCGATCATGGGCAGCGACACCTTGGCGGAAATGGAGAAACATGAATCGTATCCGCGCCTGCCGTAGGTGTCAATACCTGACCTTTCGCTCGATCTCAGCCTGGCGCAAGCCGCACAGCTATGGCATCCTTCGCGCTTGCGCATTCTTCGCTCGCGAGCTCAACGCTGGATCCTTGCCGCCCTGGCGGTCGTGCTGGCTCTGTGCCTCGGAGTGCTCGCCGCCAGGCCGTATCTCGAGAGCCGGATTCGCACGGGGATCGAGGCCGAAGCGGCGCGTCGTGGAGTTGAGGCCCGAATCGATGGCGTGCGTCTCGGCCTCTGGCCTCCGCTTCGCCTGACCGGCGTTGCTCTTAAGCTCAAGGAGAGCTGGCGGCTGACAGTGGAGGAAGTCGAGGTCTGGTGGCCCGGCCGGATTCGGCTCGTCGCAGGACAGGCCCTTTTCCAAGGGCGTGCCGGCATCAAGGCGACGGCGAATTCGACGACGTGGGACGTTCTCAGCATCGCGGGTGAAGATTTCCGTATCGCGCTGCGCAACCCACAGTCCGGGCTGGTCCTGAGCCGGAAGGCTGCGCCTCACGACGAGACCCTCTGGGCAATCGAGGCGAGAGACCTGGCGATGGATCGCCTCGTCGACATCAGTCGATTCGATAAGACCCTGCTCCACAGTGGGACGATGAGTGGTTTCCTGACGCTGAGAACGCCGCCGGAGGTAGTCCATTTCGACCTGGACCTGACGGCGCGCTCCGCGCGGCTGCCCGCACTCGCGGGCGACGGATCGAAGCAGCCGGCGCTCGGCGAGCCCACGGACCTGGCTGTTCAGGCCGCCGGCTCCTGGAAGCGATCGGAAGGCGCCCTGGACATCCCCCGCTGGAGCGCCACTCTCGACACGGCCGCGCTTTCAGGTTCGCTGGCCGTTCGCGATCTCAACACCGATGCAACCGTGGACATATCGGTTGACGTGGAGCGCGTGGATTTCGCACGCCTGTTGCGGGCGTCGGGCCTCGAGCCCCCGAAGAGTCTCGGCCCCGAGTTCGTCGCCGGACCTGCCGGCAGCCTGGGCTCGGCTTCGCTTGTCGCCAGCGCACGGGGCCGGATCTCCGACCCGTCGTCGTTCGTCGTGACGCAGAAGCTCGACTTCACGCCACCCCAGCGCCTGCCCTCCAGAGTGGTGAGGCTCCGGGGAGATTTCGTTCATGAGGTCGCCCTGGAATCGGGAGCCATCCGGGCGCTCGATGTCTCGCCCTCGTCGCCCGATTTCATCCCGCTCGGTGAGGTGCCGCCCCTGTTCCGGCGCACGCTCCTGATTGCGGAGGATGCCGGCTTCTACGGCCATCCCGGCATCGACCTCAGGGAGGTGCCCGCGGCTCTCCTCACCGACTGGAGCCGCGGCGGCGCGGCGCGCGGCGCTTCGACGATCACGCAACAACTCGCCAAGAACCTGTTCCTTTCGCGCCACAAGCAACTCGGGAGAAAGCTCCAGGAGCTGTCCCTCACCTTGCTCCTCGAGTCGGCGCTCAGCAAGAACCGCATCCTCGAAATCTACCTGAACGTCATCCAGTGGGGGCCGGGTCTTTACGGCCTGCGGCCCGCCGCCCGCGCCTATTTCGGCCTGGAGCCCGGGGAGCTGACGCCGGCCCAGACGGCATTCCTGGTGTCAATCATTCCGGGGCCCGTGAAATATCAGAGCTCCTTCCGTCACGGCACTCCCGGACCGGGCCTGCGGCGGCTCGTGGACGCCCTGCTCGCCAAGCTGCGCTCCGTGGACGCCCTGACCGAGGAGGAATACCGGCTGGCTCTCGACGAGGAGATTGTCATCCAGGGTAGAGAGGCGAGCGCTCCGGATCCCCCGACTCCGTAGTCAAAAAAAAGCCGGTTTCCGCGTCGCCGAGTGCTTGCGCACACCCCTCCCCGGGCTCATATTGGAGCCTCGTGATGACGAGACTTGGCGTACGACTGCCTGCCGCCCTCCTTGGCCTCATGGTGCTGTTCCTGACGGTGCAGCCTGCTGTCGCCATCTGGGTGCCACAGACACGAGAGGAGTTCGTGAGCGCCGTCGCCAAGGGCACCCGTGGTGCCAAGATGGAGACCTTCACCGTCGAGCGGAGCTTCGACGAGGTGTACCGGACACTCGAGGCGCGCACGGCACCCTGTCTCGACGTCAAGGTCGAGCGTACCGCCTACGTCGGGTACACGGAGCACAGCTCCTCGGACTACAACCCGATGCTCAAGAGAGTCGGCCGCGACCTGGCCGAATTCACCCTCCAGGTAGTCCATAACCCGCGCGGTGTCGGGCACACGCCCCCAGCCGGAGGGCTGTACGTCATGGCTGTCGATGTGAAGCGCGCCGGCGCATCGCGCACCGAGGTGGTGCTCTACCGGCCGGTAATGGGCTTCAAGAACATCGCCAAGAGCCTCATCGAGTGGGCCGAGGGCAGCGACACAGACTGCCCGAAACTGAAATAACCGCTGCTCCAGTCCACCCCCAAGCCAGCAAACTCCCGGTCCAGATAGCGTTGGCGAAGCCGCATCTTGGGCCCGATGGTGGGGCGGCATGAGCTGATTCCGGCTTCGGGCTGCAAGAAACCATCAATAAAGAGGTTGATTTCGAGCCGGGACGGAGGGATATTCCCAGTCCGACTCATACGCTGCGGAGCCCCAAATGGGGCTGGAAGGTTCTCTCTTTCTCCTTCGGTAAAAGCATGCGCCTCAGATGGATTCCTATCTCCTTTGGTCTAGGCACTTTGGCGGTTTCGCTCGCGGCCGTGACCCTGGGGCATCGGTCACCGACGGTCGCTGCAGGACCCGTCTGTGGGCCCGGGCCCTCCCGGCCATCCGCCGAGGTGCGCCCGTATTCCGCGCCCTCCGCCGCTGAGGTGGTTGAGGCAGATTCGCAGTTGTCTGCCGCGCCGGGGTCAAAGGTGGCCATCCGGGCCGATCGTGACGGCAATGTAAAGGGGTGGTTGCAGGAGCGCGGCGGCGGAAAGCCCGACGCGGTTCCCACCGGGGGGCGGACGATCGACTCTTACGAGGACCGGCTTTTCGTCCAGATTCCCCTGTCATCGGTGGCCGGATTGACCTCACACGGCCTGGAATTCGAGCCGGTGGAGGATGCGGATCTCCTGAATGCGGGCGCCGAAACCTTCAACGTCCGCGACGGTGAGCCATACATTCCACCAGAATGGTCTTCCGCCGGGGGCAGCACAGCGCGGCGACCCTACCTCGTGAAGTTCGATGCGCCCATCCGGGAGCCGTGGCTCGCGGACCTGCAGGCTGCCGGTGCCGAGATCGTGCAATACCAACCTCACTTCGGCTATCTCCTCATCGTGCCGGCCGGCTTCGAGTCGAGGCTCGGCAAGCACGCGCATGTCGCCTTCGGCGGCGAGTATCACGCCGCTTACAAGGCGCGCGCTGAGCTCAAGGCGAAGGCGGCGAAGGATCAGGGGATCGACGTCCGGATTGTGCTCTTTGACCTACCCGGATGGAAGGAGCGCATCGACGGCTTGCTGAAGGGCGGCGCCCGTTTCGAGGTGTCGAGCGAGGGGACCTCGACGAGCCAGTGGACGCGCCTCAGAGACGTCGTTCTCAGGGACGTGCGATCCCGCGACCTGCCGGCGATCCTGCGGGACCCGGCGGTCTACTGGGTCGAGGAGTGGGCCCCCCCAACGCCCGAGGACGAGCGATCCTCGCAGATCAGCGCTGGCAATTACCTGGTCGGGGTGCCGGTGACCGGCTACCACGCCTGGCTGGCCACGCTCGGCGCCGACGGCTCGGGGGTCACGGTCGCGGTCGCCGATACCGGGTTCGACACCGGCGTTGCGGCGACCATCCACGAAGATCTCAGGAACCGGACCGCCTTCGCGACGGCGATTTGTCCGAACAGCCGGGACCAGAACGGCCACGGGACGAACACCGCGTCGATTACCCTGGGCGATCCGCGGCTGCCAACGGGCACAGGCCTCACGGACAGTTCAGGTTTCTACTGGGGCACGGGCGGCGCGCCCGGCGCGAATCTCTGGGTGCAAAAGGCGCTTAACGACGGCGACTGCACCACCTCGTTCGCGGGCCAGCCCAACGTCCTCGCCGTGGACGCCTTCAGTGTCGGGGGCGCGCGGATCGGGAGCCATTCGTTCAACGACGGGCTGACTCCCGGAAACGGCTACACCGCCAACTGCGCCGCTTGGGACGCGCGAACGCGGGATGCTGACCCGGGCGTCGCTGGCAACCAGCAGTACCTCGTCGTCTTCTCGGCCGGTAACAGCGGGCCGGGCGCCGGCACGCTGACTTCGCCGCACGCGGCGAAGAACATCATCAGCGTCGGGGCAACCGAGAATTACCGGCCCGGACAATGCCCCGGCGCGGCGGGGTGCGGCGGACCCGCGGATGACATCGACGCGCTGATTGATTTCTCGTCCCGCGGACCGACGGTTGACAACCGAATCAAGCCGGACCTGGCCGCACCGGGCCACGCGATCGTCGGCGCCCGATCCTCCGTGGCCACGTACGACTGCTTCTGCGACCCCGGCGGCGGTGGGGGCTGCTGCGCGTCGATGGGTGTGGACGGGTCGAACAAGTACTCGGCCTACTCGGGCACCAGCCAGGCGGCCCCGCGGGTCGCCGGCGCCGCGGCCGTCGTCTTCGACTGGTTCAAGGACCGCTTCGGGGTGTTTCCCTCCCCGGCCATGGCCAAGGCGATCCTGATCAACGGCACGGTGGACATGAAGACGCCCGACATTCCGAACTTCAACGAGGGGTGGGGCCGTCTCAACCTCACGAACTCGCTCATGAACCCGGGCGGCGGACTGTTCTTCGACCAGACGACGATCCTCGGCACGACCGGCGACGCGGCGGCATTCACGGTGAACGGCATCATCCAGGATCCGACCCGGCCGGTGACGGCGACGCTCGACTGGACCGATCCGGCCGGCGCGCTCAACTGCAATCCTTGCCTGGTCAACGACCTCGACTTGCTGGTGACCCAGGGGGCGACCACCTGGCGCGGCAACAACTTCACGGCCGGCTTCTCCAACACCTCCGCCACCGCCGACACGCGCAATAACGTCGAAGAGGTCAAGCTCCCAGCCGGCGCGCTGACCTGCTCGCCAATCGAGTTCAAGGTGCGGGCGCAGGCGCTCAACGGTGACGGCGTGCCCGGGAACGGTGACACGACCGATCAGGACTTCGCGCTCGTTGCGTCGAACATCGGGCCAGTGGGCGTGCCGTTGGCCAACATCGCCTCCTCGACCCTGTCGGGCGGGTGCGACGCCGACGGCTTCCTCGATCGAGGCGAGACGGCCACCCTGACCCTCGGCATCCGGAACGATGGCTGCGCCAACGCCAGCGGGGTGACGGCGACGCTGAGCGTCGTTTCCGCTCCCGCCGGAGCGTCGGTGACCGTGTTACCCGCCGGGGCGGAGGCGATCGGGTCAATCTCCGTCGGCGCCACGGTCACTCATGGCTGGCAAGTGAGCCTCGCGAACTCCGCATCTTCCTTCTGCGCCGGGAAAGTGGTGCTGCAGCTGACCATCACCGACTCGGCCGCCCACAGCTGGACGCGGACCGTCGAGGTGACCCTGGACGCGGAATCCCTGAGCCCCGCGACCGACACCGATCCGGCCACGATCGACAAGTCCTCCGCGAAATCGGCGGAGTGGAGTCTGCAGAGCTGCCGAACGACCTCGGCGCCGACCTCCTGGCACATGGGGCAGACCGACTGCAGCGGCATCGTTCGCGACGCATCGAGCCAGGACCTGGTGTTCACCTATAACCTGCCCGCCGGCGCGCTGCTCGGGACCTTGAGCTTCCAGCATGCCTTCAATGGGTATAACAACGCCACGTTCAACGACAGCGTGCAGATCGACATCGATCCGGAGAATGACGGCTCGTACATCAACCTCGCCCTCTGGCGGCAGGGAATCGACAATCCGACCGTCATGACGCTCGCCGGCCCCTATGACTTGGCGCCTTTCAACGCCACCCACGGGCCGGTCGTGAAAATCCGTTTCCGCTTCCAGAGCGCCGCGAACTGGGTGGGTGGCCCGAACAGCGCGCCCGGCTGGGACGTGGACGACATCGTGTTGACGTACACCACGGTCAACTGCGACGCCGAGCCCTGCTCCAGCTGTTCCGCGCCTTCATCGCTGACCAACAACAATGCGGTCGACGCAAACCCCTGCATAAGCTCGGGGGTTACGGTGTCGTGGAGCCAGGACGCCGGCGCCTGGGGTGACACTGCGGGGACGCGCGGTTACGTCGTCCTGCGCGACGACGTGGCGGTCGCCTCGGGTCCCTGCTCCGGAACGCTGGCTTATGCCACCACGTCGTGCCTCGACACCACCGCAACACCGGGGGTCGCGGCCAACTACCAGGTCCGCTACGTGAATGGGTGCGCGCTGACGGCGGCGACCGCCGGGGTGGCGGCCACGGACGGAGCTCTCACTCCTCCGCCCGACGTGGGCGATTCACTGCTCGTCATTCAGAGCGGAGGCAACCTGACGCTGAGCTGGGATGCGGTCGCCGGCGCGACCCGGTACAACGTCTACATGGGGACCCTTGGAAATTGGTCGAGCCATGCGATCTTCACGGCAACCGGCCTCGACGGGGCCAACTCCTGCTTCGAGCCGTTGACCTCCGCCACCTTCGCGGCGCCCGGCGCGGACGTCTACTTCCTCGTCGCGGCCGACAACGTCTGCTGGGAGAGCAGCCTCGGGCCGTCGACGCCGTCGACTCCGCGCCCCTACGCCTCGCCCTCGTGCGGTCCCCACTGAGTCCAGGGCGCTCAGGTCAATCTTTCAATAAAAATCGTCCCTCATCCCCCAGCTCGACGGCGAAGGCGAAGGCGTCCTCGCGCGCCACGGTCTCGGGATAGATGTTTTTGAACAGGAATACGGTGTCCTGGATCTTCGGCGCCGCCGAGTCGACGATGATGAGGTGCTTGATCCGCTCCGGATGGCGCGCAGCGTAGGCCATTACCAGGTAGCCGCCCCAGGAATGCCCGAGAAGGTCCATCTTCTCGAGGCCGAGGCGGACGCGCAGCGCGTCGAGGTCGGCGATCTGATCGGCGAGCAGGCACGACTGGCCTTCCTTGAGCTTGCTCGAGTATGAGTTCCTCCATGAGCTGAGTGTCATTATCAGGATAGCGATGCGGCTGTGGCATCCAATGGTTGCGGTGTGGCCCCCCTGATCACCAGCCACAGCATCAGCGCCATCTCTCCGAGGAGGGCCGGGAAGGCGAAATTGGAGACCGTGTCCTGGTATTGCGGTAACAGCAAGCCCGTGAAGCTCATGGCCAGATAGGCGAAGCCGTTGATGATCAGCCAGACCCCCAGGAAGCGGGGCAGGAAGCGCGATCGATACACCAGGATTCCCAGGGGGAAGAGCCAGAGGCCCCAGAGGATCTCCGCGGCGGTGATTTCCTGCTGATGCAGGCGGAGGAACAGCATCGCCAGCGCGTCGCGCTGTGGTTTGTCGAATACGGACAGGAAGTCGGGGCCGCGCACCAGCACCAGGGCCGCCGCGTCGTTCACCACGTTCAGAAAATCGATGGCTGCCGGTAACAAGCCCCCGAGGATCACCATCAACACGGCGAGGTTCTGGTCGACTCCCTTGAGCAGCCGGTAAAGGGCCAGGGAGAGGAAGACCAGAGTGACCCCGCAGCACAGGTCGCTGACGATGCCGAGGCGGAAAAGCAGCTCGTGAGCGGCGATGTTGGCGGCGGTCGCGTCCGCGTTCCCGCTCACGAACAGGGTGCTGGGAACGTAGATGAGGCGGTAGGGGGCGAGGAGGACGAGGAGCAGATACAGGAATCCAGCGACTCTCCCTGGGTTGTGGGTCGAGCTCATGATTTCTCCCCTGTGAGGATTTAGCACGAGATACGGTGGAGCGCGTCAAAAGTTGCGGCTCGGGCCGTGTCGAAAAATTGACTGCGCTGTTCGCGGGCGCTACCTACCGGGCTCGAGGGTCGAGCCGAACCTCGCGACCTTAAATGGGTGGACTCGGGAAAGCAAGGGCACTAAGTTGTGGGTTGGAGGTGAACGATGACGCAGAAGTCACGCAAGAAGCTGCAGACGAAAATGAAGCAGGCGTTTCGCAAGGCAGTGCAGGCAAGAAAGCGCCACCAGCGGGCGGTAACGGCGTACCGGAAGCTGCAGCGCAAGTATCGCGCAGCATAGGGGTCCTCGAGGCCCTGGCTGCTGCAGGGGCGGGTCCTCGAAACGTCCCGGTGCCGCACCGCGATGCCGGACGATTTCGAGGGCTTGCCCCTGTTGGATTCTTAGTAGGCCGATCGCCACCCGAACCAGAATTCTCCAGGCTTTCGACCGACCCACCCACCGCGTGGCCATCCCTCCTTCACCAATAGCTCCGTCGTGCACGGGTTGCTCACCTTTTCTGGGCCGACCTTCGGCTCGGACGGTTCACCCTCAGGGGCACCGTGGCTGTCGCGGCAACCCTGTCGAGCTCCGAATCTACCCAAGCTATTAATTGTCAGATATTTAAGATAGGACTGGCTCCCCCTATCCGCGCCGCGGCTCGGGGTGTTTGATGGGTCGGGACACAACACTCCAAGACCACCCTGAATCTCGGGGTTTGCGGCCCGGCCCTTTGGACCAGTGAACGTCCGCGGCGTCCCCGATGAGATTCCGGGAACGAATCGACCGCCGCACTCGTATGATCCTGTCGGAGGCACCCCTCATGGTCACTGATCTGTTCGTCCAGGATTTGCGCGTCGGATTTCGCGTTCTCCTCCGGGAAAAGGGCTTCTGCGC
>Ga0137425_1000260_pt1 | contig 16489 bp, 19 predicted proteins | sample EasRivERMZT640_2_FD_102318 | JGI IMG/M metagenome (GOLD analysis project Ga0137425, IMG submission 102318) | Soil microbial communities from meander-bound floodplain in the East River, Colorado, USA - East River MetaG ERMZT640_2 | ecosystem: Environmental > Terrestrial > Soil > Floodplain ...
CCACGTGGTCGGCCCGGAAGGTCTCGAAGCCCTGCTGCCTCGCGGGCACTGACTTGCCGTGTGCGCCCAGCAGGGCCTGGTATGGCTGCCGGCGATGGTCGTTTCGAACATGGGATTCCTCCGTCGCGGCTATGATAACCGCGCATGCGACGCGCAAAGGACAAGGCAGCGCCCAGGAAGCTCGTCTGCCTCGAGACCTACTGGGGCGACCATCAGGAGCGCGCCTTCCGGGCGCCGTCGGTGTTGCCGTTTTTCGAGGGGCTCGCGCGCCAGCTCGACCCGCCGCTCGCCATTTCCCACCGCCACGTCGGGACGCTTTCGCAGCTCGCCGCCTACACGCGGCGGCGCGAGGGGATGCTATGGCGCGACCCCGAGAGCTTCGACACCCCGGTGTACTACCTGTCGTTCCACGGCTCGCCGGGGCGCATCCACACGACGCTCGCGCGGCTGGGGCCCGCGGCGCTCGTGCGTGCCTTCGCCGGCTGGGGCGAGAGCTACCGCAACCTGGTGTACTTCGGCGCCTGCAGCGTATTTCGCGGCAAGGCGGGCGAGCGGTTCGCCGCGCGCTTCCTGAAGGAATCCCGCTGCCGAGCCGTGCTCGGCTATGCCGAGGACGTGGACTGGATGGAGAGCATGCTCACTGACCTGCTGTTCCTAAAGCGCTTCTATGCCGCGCGCGACCCATGGAAGGACCTCGCGGCCATCCACGCTTCGGTGCTCGAAGACTTCGCGCCCGCGCGGCGCCTCGGGCTGCGCCTGTTCAGCGGTCAGTTGCTGGCGAGGTAGGCTCGTGCGGTGCTGAGTTCGGCGCGAGGACTGGCGGAGCCGGCCATGTCGACCACCCGGCCGAAGTACTCCTTCGCCTTCGCCGTGTTCCCCGACTGCGAGGCCGCCAAGCCGGCGCCGTAGAGACCGCGCAGACGGTTGGGTTCGCGAAGCTGCGAGGCTTCGTACTCCTTCAGCGCCTCGGCCGGGCGCTTGAGCGCGAGCAGCATGTCGCCGAGCAGCTCGCGCGCCGGGAGGATCCGCGCCGGAGTGACGATGTGCTTCTCGCTCTTGTCTTCCATGTCAGCGGCCTGGCGCATCAGGCCCAACGCTTCGTCACTCTTTCCTTGCGCCAGAGAGGTCCACGCCGATCCGGCTAGACGCATCACTTCCACTTCATTCGCCCAGTACTCGTTCTTGGCGGCCTTCAGCGTGTCGCGCAGTTGCGCGATCTTCTCCACGTCTTTCTGTGCCGACGCCGCGTCGCCGCTGCGCGCGGCCCCCAGAGCACGGGCGAAATGCGTCATTGCCTCCGTAAAGGCGAACTTGCTCGGTGCGGGCTGAAGCTGTGCCGCCTCGCGCCAGGCGCCGCGCTCGACCGGGTAACGCGCCTGCATCGCCGCCAGCGCATAGGGACCGACAAAGCGGGCCGCATTGAAGTCGCCCACCGCCGCCGCCTCTTGGATGGTTTTCAGCGCATCGCCGTCACGCGCCAGCTGCAGGTAGGCATAGACCATGTAATCGCTTGCGTGCAGCGCCTCGTCGGGCTCCTTGCCGTTCTTCGCGACGGTTGCCGAGCGCTGGTTCGTCGCCGCGGAATCCGTCCAGGCGCCGACGCGCGTGAATATATGCGAGGGCATGTGCAGCGCATGCGGCGCGGCGGGGGCGATCTTTGCGTAGCGCTGGGCGGCGGGCAGCCCTTGCTGCGCGATCGGCGACGCGTCGTAGCTGTGGATCAGATAGTGCGCGACGCCCGGATGCCCCGGGTGCTTGGCGAACTGCTTTTCCAGAATGCCGGCGGCCTTGAGGTAGGCCGAGTAGGACTGATCGGACAATACCTGCGTCGCGGCGAGGTACACGGCGTAGAAGATCTGCGCCTCGTCGTCGTCGGGGTACTTGGCGGCGAGCGCCTCGAAGGCCTTGGCGCGCGACAGCTGGCGGGCGCGCTCGGGCCGGTTCGCGAAGTCGTCATAGTAGGCGGCGACCGCCTCGAGGTAATCGCGCTCGCGCTGGGTCTTGGCGCCCATCCCGCGGCCTTTCTCGATCGCTGCTTGTGCTCGAGAGGCATCCTTGGGCGAGGCGCCCTGACCCGCAATCGGGTTGGACATCAGGATCGACGCGAACCCCCAGGCCGCGATCGCGCAGCTTGGATCCTCTGCGGCGACCTGCTCGAAAGTGGCGCTGGCCGCGGAGTACCAGAACGAGTGCAGCATCGCAACGCCGCGCAGGAATTTGTCCTGAACTGCCGGGCTGCACGAATTCTGGAATTCGACCTTGCCGAGCTGCTCGGACGCTTTGCCGGGCGTTTGGCTCCACACGGCCATTGCCGGCACAAACGCGACGGCCACCAATGCCGCCGCTCGGGGCACGAAGTGCTTCATGGTTGCTGTCCCTTGGTGATTTGATGCTGCGTCACTGTCAGGCCCAGCGGCTGGCAAGTGCACGCCAATGCGACGAACGGATAGTTCTCGCTGAACGAGACGATGCTACGCGCAATGCGTCTCGTTTGATACGGACGCACTAAGCCGAGGATTGCAAAGGGTTCGCGGCGGTCAGAACCGTTTAGCGCACGCTGAACGGCGCAGCGTAGGGCTGGCCGAAGGCGACGCCGCCTACCACGGTGTTCGTCGGCTTGAGGAACACCTTGCCCGCGCGCTTGTTATTGCGCGTGTCGACGAACTCCACCGGGCCGTTCACCACGTCGAGCACCGTCACGTCGCCCGGCGCGCCGACCTGCAGCGTGCCGTGCTTGGGCAGGCGGTTGATGACCTTCGCCGGCGTCGCCGTGGCCATCGTCACCACCTGCTCCAGCGACAGGCCGAGCGCCATGAACTTGCCCATCACGTTGGTGAGGTAGGGCAGGCCAGGCGAGTTGCCGGAGTAGACATGGATGTCAGAGGACAGCGTGTCGGGCGGCACGCCTTCGGCCATCGAGGCTTCCGCGACGGTGAAGTCGAAGCTGCCGCCGCCGTGGCCGACGTCGAATAGCACGCCGCGTTTCTTCGCCGCATGCGCCGCGGGCAGGAGCTTCCCGCCCTGCACGATGTTGGTGAACTGGCCTGCGTCGTTCGGCGCACCGGAGAAGCAGTGCGTGAGGATGTCGCCGGGGCGCAGCGTGTCCAGGATCTGTGACATCAGCTCGACGCTCTCGACGCCGCCGATGTGGCACATCACCTTGCCGCCGGTGCCGACGATCTCGCAGGCGCGGATGGCGCGCTTCAGCGGCTCGAGGCCGTGGCTCGCGATCACGTTCTGCGACATGCGCACCTTGATGCCGATGGCGATGTCGGCGTTCTCCGCCAGCGCCTTCGCCGCCGCGTCGGTCTGCGCGAAGTCGATGTTGAACAGCTCGCCGACCGGGAAGGCCGAGAGGCCGATGTTGGCGATGTGCACGAAGGCGAAGAGCCGCGTGCGCGAGCGGTCGGCCATGGCGCGCCGCACCAGGGCGAAGGCGCTCGCGCCCGCGTCGCCCGCCGACACCGCGGTGGTGGTGCCCTGGTAGGGCACCAGCTCGTCGGGCGGGATGCCGATGCCCGTGGTGTAGACGTGCGAATGCAGGTCGATGAGGCCCGGCACGACGAGCCGGCCGCCGGCGTTCATCACGCGCAGCGCGCGCGCGGCCGGGATGTCGGCCTCCACCGCCTCGACGATGCCGAAGCGGATGCCGATGTCGCGCTTCGCGCGCAGCTTCTGGCTGGGATCGAGCACTTCGCCGCCCTTGATCACCAGGTCGAACTTGTCGTTCGGCCCCATCGCCGCGCGTACGCTGGCGGCGAGACCCAAAAGTGCGAATGCGGATGTGCCCGCGAGAAACCTGCGCCTTGCTTGGATGATCATTGTTCCCTCCCTTTGCCGCGAGACTGGGGCGTGGCGCGGAAACCGTCAAGACGCGCCGCAGCAGGCGCGCAGCCTGACGCTGGCAGTCAGCCTGTTGGGCGGGATTCCCGCATCGGCGCGAGCCAGACGAGCGCCGCGAGCTGCAGCACGCCGAGGATGACGAAGGCCGTGGCGTATCCCTCCGGCGCGTAGCGGCCGTCGGCGACGGGATACAGCCGCAGCACAGCGCCGATGCCCCACTGGAACGCGAACGAGCAGCCGAACATCAGTACGTTCGACGCGGTGTTCACGCGCCCGGTCATGTCCGGCGGGAATAGCGGCGTGAAGAGGGCGTAGGCGAGTGAGGCGGAGATGGCGGTGAAACCGTACACGGCGAGGATCGCGCCGAGGCCCGTCGTCACGCCGGCGGCGAGCAGCGTGAACATGCCGAGCGACACGGCGAGCCCGATCTTGTACACGGTCATGCGCGAGATGCCGGCGCGCACGAGGCGGTCGCTCGAGACGCCGAAGAACACCGAGCCGAGCGTATAGGCAACCGCCGTGACCAGCAGGAGCTGCGCCACGGCGCCGCGCGCGAGGCCCGCCATGTCGTACAGCCAGGGCGCGAGCCACAGCCCCTGCAGCGCCTGGTAGCCGGCGTGGCACACGACGAGCGGCGTCGCGATGCGCCAGAAAGGCACCGAGGCGAACACCTGCCGGAAGCCGGCAATCTGCGCGCGCAGCGTCTGCCCGTGTCCCGGCAGCGGCTTCTCCGGCACGAGGAAGAAAATCAGCGCGGCGGCGGCGACCGAAGCGAGCGCCAGCCCGTAGAACAGGGCGCGCCAGCCGAACGGCCCAAGCAGCATCTCCACCGGAGCGGTAGCCGAGAGGCCGCCGAGCCCCCCGATGCCGAGGTACAGGCCGTTCAGCGTCGCCATGCGCGACAGCGGGAACCAGAGTGAAAACGCCTTGATCGCGCCCATCAGGCCGGCCGACACCCCGAGCCCGATCAGCGCGCGCCCGACGGATAGCGTGACGAAATCCTGCGCCAGGCCAAAGATCAGCGCGCCCGCGGCGGCGACGCACATCAGCGTCGCCACCACGCGCCGCGGGCCGTAGCGGTCGAGCAGCACGCCGAGCGGCAGCTGGATCGCGGCGAAGGCGAGGAGATAGGTGGACGTGAGAAACCCGAGATCGGCGGGCGAGAGCGCGAAGTCGCGAGCGAGGTCGCGCGAGATGACCGCGTTGACGTTGCGGAAGAAAAAGGAAAGGAAGTAGCCGGCGGCGAAAGGACAGAACACCACCAGGAGGAGCCGCGGCTGCACCGGCGGATTGTAATGGGCTAAGCTTGAGCGCATGGCAAAACGCCTCATCGTCGGCATCACCGGCGCCACCGGCTCGGCCTACGGCATCGGCCTGCTCGAGGAGCTGCGCGCGTTGAAGGGCTGGGAGACGCACCTCGTGCTAACCGACGCGGGCGTGCTCAACGCGCACCAGGAGCTCGGCCTGAAGAGGAAGGACATCGAGCGCCTGGCGCACCACGCCTACCACCCGAAGGACATCGGCGCGGCGATCGCGAGCGGGTCGTTTCTCACCGAGGGCATGGTGATCGCGCCCTGTTCGATGAAGACGCTGGCCGCGGTGGCGCACGCCCACGCGGACGACCTCGTGTCGCGCGCCGCCGACGTGGTGCTGAAGGAGCGCCGTCGCCTGGTGCTGCTGCCGCGCGAGGCGCCGCTCAACCTCGCGCACCTGAGGAACATGGTGCAGGTCACCGAGATGGGCGGCATCGTGTTCCCGCCGGTGCCCGCCTTCTACGCGAAGCCGAAAAGCATCCAGGACCTCGTAGACCACACGGTGCGCCGCGTGCTCGATCTCTTCGGCATCCATTCCGCGAAGCTCGCCCGCTGGAAGGGCATCGATGCCTGAGTTGTCCGTGTTCTCGGCGACCTACGCCGAGGCGCGCGCGAAGTTCCTCGACGCGGCGCGCGCGGCAGGCGCGCAGCACCACGCGTATCTGCATCCGCGCGAGACGGGGCCCGCCGGCGAGCCGCTCTATCTGGATGTCGCCGTGGCCGGGCCGGCGGATGCCTCGCACGTGCTCCTCGCCGGGAGCGGCACGCACGGCATCGAGGGGTACTCCGGCTCGGCGGCGCAGACCGCCTGGCTCCTGGGCGGCGGCGCGCGGCGCCTGCCGAAGGACACCGCGATGGTGTTCTTCCACGCGCACAACCCCTGGGGCTTCGCGCACAAGGCGCGCGGCACCGAGGAGAACGTGGACCTGAACCGCAATTTCCTCGACCACGCGAAACCCTATCCGCCGAACCCGGGCTACGAGGAAGTGCACCCGATCGTCACGCCCGCGGAGTGGACCGACGCGAGCATCGCGGGGATCTTCCGCGGGCTGGATGCGTTCCGCCAGAAGGTGGGAGAGAAGGCGTATTCCACTGCGTTCAACGGCGGCCAGTACACGCACCCCGATGGCATCTACTTCGGCGGGCAGCGTGTGCAGTGGGCGAACACGGCGTTTCGCGAAGCGGTGGCGAAGCACGTGGGGCACGCGAAGCATGCGGCGATCATCGATCTCCACACCGGCATCGGGCCGTGGCTCGAGCACATCTACCTGTGCTTCCACAAGGCGGGCTCGGCGGGGCGCGAACGGGCGCGCGCGTGGTGGGGCGAGCGCGCGGTCAACCTGGCCGGCGTGACGCACAAGGCTCTGGCGGACTACCAGGGCGTGCTGATCGACGCGTTCACCGCGGCGCTGCCGAAGGCGGAGATCACCGCGCTGGTGGTGGAGTTCGGGACGCTGAAGCGCGAGGAAGTGCAGCGGGCGAACCTGGGCGGGCGCTGGCTGCGCTACCACGGGGCAGCCAATCCTTCGCTCGCGCGCAAGGTGCACGCGGAGTTCTGCGAGGCGTTCTACCCGAGCGATCCGAAGTGGCGCGCCGCGGCGCTCGAGCAGTCGCGCGAGATCCTCGAGCGCGGGATCGCCGGGATCGGGCGCTAGAGGTCTTTCACGTAACGCGCGCGCATTGCTGCGTCGCTCTCGGGCTCGCCGGCGAGCCCGATCTGGTCCTTCAGCATCTGCCCCATCGTGGGCAGCACGCTGCGCTCCTGCTTCGCGCCCGCTTCCCAGAGCTTCGAGCGCATGAGTGCCTTGGCGCAATGCAGGTAAGCCTCCTTCACTTCCACCGCGATCACCAGCGGCGGACGACGGCGCTCATTCGCGCAAAGCGCGAGCAGCGCGTCGTCGGTGCGCAGGCTGGCTTTGCCGTTGATGCGCAACGTCTCGTCCACGCCGGGGATCATGAAGAGCAACCCGAGGCCGGGCCGGCTGAGAAGATTCTGCAGCGAGTCCAGGCGGTTGTTGCCGGGCGAATCCGGGATGAGCACGGTGCGGTCGTCGAGCACCTTGACGAAGCCCGGGTCGCCACCGCGCGGCGAGGCGTCGACACGGCCGTCCGCGTCCGTGCTGGCGACAACCAGGAACGGCGACAGGGCAACGAACCTGCGGCAGTGGTGGTCGAGCCGGTCGAGCTGCTTGCGGAGCGATTTCTCGCCGGGCTCGCGGTAGAGGGCTCTGAGTGCTTCGACGCTGTCGATCTCTGCCATGGAGTCGGTTACCTCTAAAGGGCCTCGATGACGGCCTTCAACTTTTCCAGGTCGCCAAGTACAACTGTCGCGTCCCGGTCGAATTCCGCTTCCGTCATCGGAGCATGTCGAAACAACGTGAACAATACCTCGCTTCCCTGACCATTCGCTACGATCCGCATCGGATTGGAGAACGTTTCGCCGGACGGCAATGTGACACCGTGATCCAGAACGCCGAACGAGTTCCGTTCAGCGAAGGCAAATGTGACTTCGCCCATGGTGGTCTGCGCCACCCATTGCCCGTCACGGTTGTCGATGGATTTCACGAACCCCGGCGCCCACTTCGGCAGGTTGGCGGGGTCTGCGGCAAATTCGTACACCTTCTGCGGACTTTCGCGGATGCTGACCGACACCGTGCGGGTCTCCATCATGGAAGCGCGGCCGTGGGGGCGCGAAGCCTCAGCCGACGGTCACTTCAGCTCGATCTCGACGAAGCGGAACTCGTAGGCGTTGGCGTTGATCACGTTGTGCGCGACGCCCTTGGGGCGCGCGTAGGACGCGCCGGCCTGCAGCGGCACGTCGCGCACGCCGTTCACGTCCTCGATGCGCAGCACGCCGGTGGTGAGCGGTACCACCACGTAGTCGTGGGCATGCACGTGGTGGCCGGTCTCGGCGCCGGGCGTGAAGCGCCATTCGGTGACGATGACGCGGTCGGTGTCGACCTGGGGATGCGCGGTGGCTTTCATGTCTTGGGCCTGAACTCCTGGAAGGTGGGCAAGCCGTCGCCGAATTTCACCCAGCGCAGGTCGTGGGCAAGCCACGAATGGTGCGTGGGCGGGAAACGCTCGGGCTCATCCAGGCTGCAGGTGGCGATGTCGAGCGTGTCGACGTAGCTGTCGTGGCGATAGGTGAGCGGCGTGCCGCAATCGGGGCAGAACGAGCGCACCACCTGCGTGGAAGACTTGAACTCCTTCGGCCGTCCCTTGGTGAACTGGAATGCGCTCATCGCGAAGCTGACCCAGGCGACCACCGGCGAGCCGGCCACTTTGCGGCAGGTCTGGCAGTGGCAGACCATGGTGTTGGAGCACGCGCCGTCCGCCTCGTAGCGTACGGCACCGCAAAAGCATCCGCCTGCCACCTTGGCCATGCTTCCTCCTACATCCTGCGAATGAGCGCCGTCGCCGTGGCAGTCGCCACCAGTTCGTCGCCCTGGTACAACTCCCCTGACAGGTTGCACACGTCCCTGCCGCGGCGCACCACGCGCCCGATGCCGCGCAGCCTGCCGGGCTTCGCGGGCTTGAGAAACGAGATGTTGAGATTCAGCGTCGGCGCGAATTCGCCGGCGCGCAGCTGGCAGGCGAGCGCCGGGCCCATGGTGTCATCCAGCATCGCGGCGAGGATGCCGCCCTGCACGTTGCCGACCGGATTGGTGAACTCGGGCTTGCCTTCGAAGTCGGCTTCGACCACGCCGTCCTCCGCGGAAACCTTCGTGATCACCATGCCGAGCGTCGCGGCGACGCGCGGCGGCGGCAGCTTCCCGTCCCGCACCTGCCAGAAGAACGCCTCGCGGTCCACGTCCATCAGTGCGCGGCGATGAAGTCCTGCATCGCCTGCGTGAAGGCCGCCGGCTGCTCCAGGTTCGAAAGGTGCGCCGCGTCCGGGATCATGACGAGTTTCGAGCCCGGCGCGTTGTCCCGGATCGCTTCCGACATCGCCGGCGGGGTGCCCGGATCCTTGTCGCCGCAGATCACCAGGATCGGCGCCTTGATCTCCTTCAGGCGCGCGGTGAGGTTGATCTTCGGGATGGCGTGGCAGCAGCCGACATAGCCCGCGACCGGCGTGGAGGCGATCAGTTTCGCGATTCCCGCCACGGGCTGCGGATGCGATTGGCGGAACGCCTCGGTGAACCAGCGCTCCAGCGTGGGCTGCACCAGCGGCGCCATGCCCTTTTCCTCCGCGATCCTGATGCGCTCCTGCCAGAGCGGCCAGACCTGCGCAGGGAACCCACTGCTGGTGTCGGCGAGCATCAGCGTCCTGAACACGCCCGGGTACTTCAACGCGAAGGTCTGCCCGATCATGCCGCCCATGGACAGGCCGCAGTAGTGCGGGTTCTTCGCGCCGACGTGATCGAGCAGCGCCTGCAGGTCGTCGGCCAGCATCTCCAGCGTGTAGGCGCCTTTGGGCGCCTCGCTCGCGCCGTGGCCGCGCGTGTCGTAGGCGAGGATGCGATAGCTGCCCTTGAGCGCCGCGATCTGCGGGTCCCACATGCGCACGCTGCAGGCGAGCGAGTGGCTGAGCACCAGCCAGGGCGCGCCTTCCTTGCCGTGCAGTTCGTAGTTGGTTTCGATGCCGTTCGTCTTTGCTTTCATGCGCTCCCCACGATAAGTGGAATCAACATCTCGTCTTCGCTCGTGCCGCCATGGTGGCCGACGAGCCGGTGGCGCGGCTCGCCCGCGACCCAATCCTTGACGGTGGTGCGGCCGTGCATGACCAGCGCCACGTCGCCGATGCGCTCGTCGATGCGCGGGTGCGGCTCGCCCGTGCCGAACCAGCCTTCCTCCGCCAGTTCCCGGCTCGCCCGCACCTGCCCGCGGCTGCCGAGCCAGTCCCCGGCGCGCTGCATGAACTCGCGGCTGCGGCCTTCCTGCACGTGGCAGAACGCGACCCGGCTCTCGCCGCACAGAGGATAGCGCAGCAGGCCCGCGAGGCCGGGCGCGTCAGCGAAATCGAGCGCGTCCGCGCCCGTGCTGTCCACGAAGCCGTGGTCGGCGGTCGCCACCACCAGCGTCTCGGTGCCGGCGAGCTGGCGCATCAGCTCGCCGAAGGCGGCGTCCACCGCATGGAAATGCGCGCGCGCTTCGTTGCTCGCGTTGCCGTAGCGGTGCGACAGCGCGTCGAATTCCGGCCAGTAGGCGTAGACGAACTTGGGGTCCGGCCCGGATTTCACCGCGGCGACGGTCTGCTGCACGAGGCCCTCGAGCTTGTCGTAGGCGCGCCGCTCGGCGCGGCCGCAGTGGTGCAGGTTGTAGGTCGAGTCGATGATCGGCCGGTAGGTGACGACGATCGAGCGCCGCGCGAGGCCGTCGAACAGCGAGCCGGCGCGATACACCGCGGCGGGCGCGACGCCGAGCGCCGCCTTCTCGCCGCGGCGCTGAAAGGGCAGCGGCGAGCCCACGCAGCCCGCTTCGCCGAACAGCGTCCACCAGCCGGTGAGGCCGTGCTCGAGCGGCGTCCAGCCGGTGTAGGAGGTGGTGACGGCGCTCGCCGTGGTGGAAGGAAACACCGAGGTGATCGCGCCGCGCCGGCGCGCGAGCAGCGCGCCGCCGGCGCCCTCGCGGCGCAGGTAGTTGTCGCCGAGGCCGTCCACGATCAGCAGCAGGATGTTGCTCGCCGCCTTCAATTGCGCAGGCGGCAGGGCGGCGAGCGGCGCGAGGCGCGGCACGCCGCCGCAGGCCTCGACGATCGTAGCGATCAGGTTGGCGAATCCGCCGCCCGCGTAGTCCGGCCGCACCATCGACCGGATTCTAGCGGCTCAGTGCAGGTGGATGGCGTTGGTGAGCAGCGACTCGTAGCGGCAGAGGAACTCGTCCACTTCCTCTTCGCCGGGGTCGCCCGCGGCGAGCTGCGCCATGCCCAGGCGCAGGCGCGCCGCCACCGGGCCTTCGAGGAAGCCGCTGCGCCGCGAGTGCTTGTCCACCAGCTCGATGCCGGCGCTGCCGGCGAACTCGGCCACGCAATAATTGTCGCTGTCGTAGAGGATGTTCAGCGCGCCCATGGTGTATTGAACGCTTTATCGGGCGGAAAGTTGACCCGGCAGCGTGATAAACTGCTTGCCCAATCTGTGAGGTTTCGTCCATGCGGCTCGAAGTCCACGTCCACGCCGACATCCCCATGCTCGAAGGGGTCTCGCGCAAGCAGATCGAGCAGGCCTTCGCGCCCTGGCTCGAGTACCTCGACGCCGACAGCCTCGCCGACGTGAAGAGCCTGGAGGCGGACGAGCCGGGCATCCGCTTCGACGAGAAGGAGCTGCTGCTGCTCGTGTGCTGGACGGGCGAAATCGGCCGCAGCTTCCACGCAGCGCTGGAGACTTCGCTCGATAACCTCGGGCCTTACTGCTACGAGGCGGTCGAGGTGGAACTCACGCTGTATCAGGAGAACGGGCAGCAGGAGTCCAAGCTCCTGTTCGTCGGCCCGACCGCGCAGGCGATCCACGAAGCGCAGCGCCGCTGCATGATCGAGGATGTCAGCGCGCTGCTCGAGCGCCAGTTCGACAAGGACAAGACCGCCGAAGTGGCGGCGCTGGTGAACCAGCTGTTCGATCGCGATTGGAAGGAAAAAGCGGCCGCCGGCACCGAGCAGAAGAAGCCCGAGCGCGCCTTCGAATACAGCACGCGGCCGAGCCGCAAGAACCTCCACTAGGCGAGGCGAGTCCACGGCGCCCCTTGCGAGGGGCGTTTTTGTTTGCGGAGCCCCACATGGCAGCAGGCCCCAAGTACCCCGGCTTCGACACCCTCGCGCTGCACGCCGGCCAGTCGCCCGACCCGGCCACCGGCAGCCGCGCGGTGCCGATCTACCAGACGACGTCCTACGTGTTCCGCGACAGCGAGCACGCCGCGTCGCTGTTCAACATGGAGCGCGCGGGGCACGTCTACTCGCGCATCTCCAACCCGACGGTGGCGGTGCTGGAGGAGCGCGTCGCGGCGCTGGAAGGCGGCGTCGGCGCCATCGCCACCGCCTCCGGGCAGGCGGCGCTGCACCTCGCGGTCGCCACGCTGATGGACGCCGGCAGCCACATCGTGGCGTCGAACTCGCTCTACGGCGGCTCGCACAACCTGCTCGGCTATACGCTGAAGCGCTTCGGCATCGAGACCACCTTCGTCGCGCCCGGCACGCCGGAGAATTTCGCCAAGGCCATCCGGCCGAACACGCGCCTGCTGTTCGGCGAGACGCTCGGCAACCCGGGCCTGGAAGTGCTCGACATCCCGGCCGTGTCGAAGGTGGCGCACGCGGCGGGGCTGCCGCTGCTGGTGGATGCGACCTTCACCACGCCGTTCCTCATGAAGCCGTTCGAGCACGGCGCCGACCTGCTGTATCACTCGGCGACCAAGTTCCTCGGCGGCCATGGCATCGCCATCGGCGGCGTGCTGGTGGATTCCGGCCGCTTCGACTGGGAGAAGAGCGGCAAATTCCCCCAGCTCACCGCGCCCTACGCGGGCTTCCACAACATGGATTTCGAGGAGGAGTCGGGCACGCGCGCGTTCCTGCTGCGCGCGCGGCGCGAAGGCCTGCGCGATTTCGGCGCCTGCATGGCGCCGATGACCGCGTTCCAGATCCTGCAGGGCATCGAGACCCTGCACCTGAGGATGCCGCGCCACGTCGAGAATACGCGCAAGGTGGTGCAGTTCCTCGCTGCGCATCCCGCAGTGGAGAAGGTCGTCACCCCCGAGCTGCCGGGCCACCCGGATCACGCCCTCGCGAAGAGACTGTTGCCGAAGGGCTGCGGTGCGGTGTTCACCTTCGACATCAAGGGCGGCCGCGAGGCCGGCAAGCGGTTCATCGAGGCGCTGCGCGTCTTCTCGCACCTCGCCAATGTCGGCGATGCCAAGTCGCTGGTGATCCATCCGGCCAGCACCACGCACTACCGCATGACGGACGCGGACCTCGCGAAGGCCGGCATCGGCGCGGGCACCGTGCGCCTGTCGATCGGCCTGGAGGACGCCGCGGACCTCGTAGAGGACCTCGGGCGCGCGTTGCGGGCGGCGCAGAAATGAACTTCACCGTAGACGGCAGGCAGGCATTCGCCTACACGGCGGCGCATGACGTCGATGCGGCAAAGCCCACCATCGTGTTCGTGCACGGCGCCGGCCTGGACCATTCCTGGTGGGGACTGCAGAGCCGCTACTTCGGCTACCACGGCCGCAACGTGCTCGCGGTGGACCTGCCGGGCCACGGCCGCTCGGAAGGAATGCCGCTTGCCACCATCGGCGAGATGGCCGATTGGGTGTTGCGCCTGCTGGACGCGCTCAAGCTGCCGAAGGCCGCCGTCGTCGGCCATTCGATGGGCTCGCTCGTGGCCCTCGAATGCGCCGCGCGCCGGCCCGAGCGCGTGGAGCGCATCGCGCTGCTCGGCACGGCGTATCCGATGAAGGTCGGCGAAGCGTTCCTCGATGCGGCGAAGAGGAACGACCAGGCGGCCTACGACATGGAAACCATCTGGGGCCATGCGCCGCAGGTGCCGCTGGGCGGCAATCCGAACCCCGGCATGTGGATGTACGGCGACACGCTGGCGCGCCTCGCGCGCCTTGCGCCTGGGGTGCTCTTCAACGACCTGAATGCGTGCAACAGCTACGCCGGTGGCGAGGCCGCCGCCGCGAAAGTGAAGTGCCCGGTGCTATTCATCCTCGGCCGCCGCGACCAGATGACCGTGCCCAAGGCCGGGCAGGCGTTCGCGCAGATGCTGCCGGGAGCGAAGGTGGTGCAGATCGCGCCCTCCGGCCACTCGCTGATGGCCGAATCGCCCGACGCGACCCTGGATGCGCTGATCGAGTTCTTCCGCGCGTAGGGTGGGCCATCGGCCCACCCTACGCGCCCCACTTCGCGCGGTACACGGCAGTGACGATCAGCGCGCCGAAGAGCGCGATGCCGCAGGCGATCACCGCGAACACCGCCGCGAGCGGTCCGGCAAGCGCGACCACCGTCGCGCCGCCCGCCACCACCAGCACGAGCCGCGCCGTTCCCGCCAGCACCGGCAACAGCATCCTGCCCGCACCCTGCGAGGCGAAGTAAAGCGCCATTCCTGCGCCGAACAGCGCGTAGAACGGCGCTACGATGCGCAGGTAGAGCGAGCCAGTCTCGAGGACGGCCGGATCGTCGCTGAAGATGTGGATCCAGGCGCCCGGGTAGACGGCGACAAACACGCCGATGGTGAGCGAGATGCCCGCCGCGATCGCGGTCCCGGTCCAGGCAAACTTCCTCGCGCGCGCGGCATGGCCGGCGCCGATGTGCGTGCCGACCAGCACCACCAGCGCCTGGCCGATGGCGAACACCAGCGGCACCTGCAGCAGCTCGAGGCGCACCCCGACGCCGTAGCCGGCGAGCGCCGCGGTGCCGAAGGTGCCGACGAAGCCCGTCAGGATCACCGCGGTGAGCACGGTCTGCAGCGCCGAGAGCGAGGACAGCGCGCCGACGCGCAGGATCTCGCGGAAGTGCCGTGCTTCGAACTGCCAGTCGGCACGCCGGGGCCGCAGCGCGCTGCGCCACACGGTGGCGCCCATCGCGAGGCTGGAGACGAGGAACGCGACGACATAGGCGAGCGCCGCGCCCGCGATGCCGAGGCGCGGGAAGGGGCCCCAGCCGAGCGTCAGCGCGCCCGAGAGCGGGATCTGCACCAGCGCCGCGGCGGCGAGCGCCAGCGCCGGCGCGAGCGTGTTGCCGCTGCCGCGCAGCACGCTCGCCAGCGTATTCGCCAGCCAGACGAACACCGCGCCGGCGAACAGCACGTGCGAGTAGGCGAGCGCCTGCGCCAGCGCCTCGCCCTTGCCGCCGAGCAGCGCGTACAGCACTTCGCCGAGCGCGAGCAGGATCAGGGTGAACGCCAGGCCAGCGCCCAGCGCGATCGCGAGCCCGTGGGCGACCAGGCGCCGCGCGGCGGTTTCGTCGCGCGCGCCGAGCGCGCGCGCGAGCGCCGAGGACACGCCGCCGCCCATGGCGCCGGCGGAGGTCATCTGCAGCAGCATCACCAGCGGGAACACGAGCGCGAGACCGGCGAGCGCGTCGGTGCCGAGGCGCCCTACGTAGTGCGTGTCGGCGATCGACACCGCGGTCTGGAAGAGCGCCAGCAGCACGCCGGGGGCGGCGAGGCGGGCGATGGTGGACGGGATCGGCGCCTCGAGCAGGCGCTGGGCACGCTGGGTGCTCATCGCCGCAGGGTAGCGGATATCCCCCAGCCGAGCAGCACGCCCAGCGAATTGGCCGCCATGTCGGCGAGCTCGAAGCTGCGGTAGCCGGTGGCGCCTTGTGCGAACTCGAGCGCGACGCCCAGAGCAATCCAGCCGATCGCATAGGCGAGCCGGGTGTTCCTGTCCCTGTAGAGCCAGCAGAACCAGAACGTCAGAAGCGAATAGGCGGCCAAGTGGCCCAGCTTGTCGCCGTATTCGAAGCCCGCATCGGGCGGTTTCGGCGTGAGGGAGAGGAACACGATCGCGGCGGCGTACAGCCAGCCGCCCGCGATGAGCACGACGCGCATCAGAAGAGCTTCATCTGGCCCGCGGGCGAGGGCGGCACGAAGCGCGTGCAATCCAGCTCGGGGACGCGGCGTCCGCCGCCGTGGCCATTGAGGCCGAAGCGCTTGCACGCGATGGCGAAGCGCTTGGAGATCAGTTCCGCGAAATTGCCGGTGCCGCGCATGCGCGCACCGAACCTCGGGTCGTTGTCCCTGCCGCCGCGCATCTGGCGCACGATGCTGATCACGTGGTCGGCCCGCTCCGGGTAGTGGGTCGCGAGCCACTCCTTGAACAGTTCCTTCAGTTCATTGGGCAGGCGCAGGATGACATAGGCGGCTTCCTGCGCGCCGGCTTTCGCCGCTTCCTCGAGCACCAGTTCGAGCGTCTTGTCGCTCAGCGCGGGAATCAGCGCCGCCACCATCACCCCGCAGGGGACTCCCGCCTGCGACAGCGCGCGCAGCGTGTCCAGCCTGCGCTGCGGGCTCGCCGCGCGCGGCTCGAGCTTGCGCGCGAGCACCCGGTCGAGGCTGCCGATGGAGACGAACACCTTGACCAGGTTCTTCTTTGCCATCGGCGCGAGCAGATCGATGTCGCGCGCCACCAACGCGGATTTCGTGACGATGGTGAGCGGGTGCTCGCACTCGGCGAGGATCTCCACGATCTGGCGCGTGATGCGGTACTTGCGCTCGGCGGGCTGGTAACAGTCGGTGTTGGCGCCGAGCGAAATGGGAGATACGGCGTAGCCGGGCTTCGCCAGCTCCTCCCTGAGGAGCTCCGCGGCGTTGGTCTTGGCGAACAGTTTCGTCTCGAAATCCAGGCCGGGGGAGAGCTCGAGGTACGCATGGCTCGGCCGGGCATAGCAGTAGATGCAG
>Ga0137425_1000265_pt1 | contig 16085 bp, 15 predicted proteins | sample EasRivERMZT640_2_FD_102318 | JGI IMG/M metagenome (GOLD analysis project Ga0137425, IMG submission 102318) | Soil microbial communities from meander-bound floodplain in the East River, Colorado, USA - East River MetaG ERMZT640_2 | ecosystem: Environmental > Terrestrial > Soil > Floodplain ...
GTGATGAGGGGTCGCAAGCGCCGTTGAGCCCGGGGCGCCCTCCACGACTTTCCCTGCTCTGTCGAGGTAGAATGTCCGGCGGAAGTCACGCTGGATGAAGACCTTGCGAGATATCACCAAAATTTCTCTAGACGCCACGACCCTTCCCTTCGTTTGTAAAGAGGAATCGGTTCTCCTCGTGCATCGAAGGGCGTCCCGAGAGGGAGTCCGCTGAGGATGGAAGAGCGGGAGCTGATTCGGCAGGCCCAGGCAGGGGATCTCCAGGCCTTCGAGCAGCTGGTGAGGGGGTGGCGTGAGCAGGTTTTCAGGATTGCCCGCCAAATCGTTGGAGAGGAAGAGGGCGCCAAGGACGTGGCGCAGCTGGTCTTCATCCGTCTCTGGCAAGTCCTGCGAAAGTATCGGGAGGGGGGGAGCTTCGCGGCCTACCTCCATCGGATCACGGTGAACCTGGCCATCGATTTTTGTCGCGAGCAGGCGCGGCGCGCCACCGCGGAATCCTGGGACCCGGCGGGGATGGACACCTTGCCCTCGCCCTCGGCCGTCGGGGACGAGAGTCCCTCTCCCGGTGAGCTGCAGAAAATTTTCGAAGTCGTCTCGCGCCGGCTCTCCCCGAAACAGCGGGCCGCCTTCGTCTTGAGGGAAATCGAGGGAATTCCCACGGAGGAAGTCTCGGAGATTCTGGGGATGCGACAGTCCACGATTCGAACGCACGTCCAGGAGGCCCGCAGGATTCTGCAGGAGGCGCTCCGGCGGCACTATCCCGAATACGCGCGCGGCAGCGAGGATAAACAACGGTGAAGGACATTCGCGATCCGTCGGATTTCTTTCGAGCCCTGAAGGAGGTCAATCCTCCCGACGAGTACTGGGTGGGATTCTGGCCCTCGGTGCGCGCCGGAATCCGCGAAGCCGAGCTGACCCGCCGACCGATCCTGACCCCTGCAGGGGCCTTGCTGCTTGGCTCCTCCGCAGGAGTGATGGTGGCGGCGGCGATCCTCGTGCTCGGGTTCCTGGTCGTGCCGGCCTTGCGAATGTCCCCGCAGCCGACGGCCTACCCCGCCTCGACGCTACAGGCGTCCCTCCCACACGCGGAAGACAGGACTTCTCCTCCCGTGCTCGAGAAGCTGGGTTCTGCCACCGCGAGGGTCTACACTTTTCACGTGGGAGAGAAGTCGGATGCGACGGACGTCATCTTCATCGTGGATGAGTCGATCGACCTATGAAGCCTAGCCGACGAGCGTGCATCCGCCCTTGCAGGCGACGGACTGAAGAGCGGTCCGCGCCCGTGTAGCCTATCCGACTGATCGATCCCATACTGTTTTGAAGGTGCGTGGAGAGCGAGGAAATGAGGAAATCATGAAGCGAACCGTTGAGAGGATCGTCCGTGCTTGCCTGCTCGGCTTGCTCCTCTTCCTGTGCCCTGGATCCTTGCATCCGCAGAGCAGCCCCGAGCAGAATGGCCAGCGCCTGCCGACCCAGCTTTTCACCGTGCGGTTCAAGGACGTAAACGATGTCTACCTGCTCATCGAGCCGCTGCTGTCGGCGAAGGGCGCCGTGTCGATGCAGCCCAGGCTGAAGACCCTGGCCGTCACCGACGACGAAGATACGCTGCGCCGCGTCGAGGAGATGATCCGCAGTTACGACCTTCCTCCCAAGAACGTCGAAGTGACGCTGCAGCTCATCCTGGCGTCCACGGAGAGTCAGCCCGAGAAAATCTCACCGCGCATCCGGGGAGTCATCGAGAAGCTCAACGAGATCTCGACGCGCTGGTCCGATTACCGGCTGCTGGGAAGCGCCACGGTCACCGCCAGCGAGGGGGAGAAGGCCAGCGTGGAGATGGGCAAGGACTATCGCATCAGCTTCGCGGTGGACTACGCTTCGGGGGAGGCCCAACTGGTGCACTTCAAGCGCTTCACGCTGGACCGGCGGGAAGCCCCGAAGGGCCCCGAGACCTCGGGAGAGACCTACGCCCGGGTTCTGGACACGGCGCTGAACCTCAAGGAGGACAAGCTCTACATCTTCGGGGCCTCCAAGATGGAGGGCAGCAACCGCGCGCTGTTCATGACCATCACCGCTTCCGCCCAGCAGTAAAGGATCGAGAGCCATGCCCGAGTTCGTAGCGAAAATGGGAACCGCCGAAGGGGATGTCATCGAGCGGGTCTATCTCTCGGACAACGCTGATGCCCTGCGGCGCGACCTGGAGAGGAAAGACTTCCTGGTCTTCTCCATACGCCGTAAGGCGGCGCTGGGCTCGTTCCTCCCCGGCATGAGCCGCGGGCGGATCAAGATGAAAGAGTTCCTCATCTTCAACCAGCAGCTGGCGGCGCTTCTCCAGGCGGGGCTCCCCATCATCTCCTCGCTGGATGTGCTCCTGGAGCGGCGCAAGAATCCGTCGTTCCGGAAGGCTCTCACCGACATCCGGGATCAGGTCAAGGCAGGCACCTCCCTTTCCGAGGCATTCGCCTCCCAGGGAGATCTCTTTCCGCCCATCTACTCCTCCTCCCTGGCCTCCGGTGAAAGAAGCGGCGAAGTGGCCACAGTGTTGCGCAGGTACATCGCCCACTCCAAGAAGGTGCTCGGCCTGAAGAGCAAGGTCATCGCCGCCCTCATCTACCCGGCCATCCTTTTCCTCATGTCGTTCATGGTGATCGCAGTCCTGATCTACTTCGTCATTCCGAAGTTCTCGGAAATCTACGAGGGATTCGGCGGAATCGAGAACCTGCCCCTGATCACCAAGATTCTCCTGACGATTTCGAACTTCGCCACGAACAATGCCCTGTTTATGGTGCCCGGGCTGCTGGCGGCGTTCCTGGCGTTCACCGCCTGGCGGCGGACGACCACGGGAGCGCTGTCGGTGGACCACTGGCTCCTCAAGATTCCCTTCATGGGGACCATCGTTCACAAGTACTGCGTCTCGCGCTTCACGCGCACCTTGGGCACTCTGGTGGCGGGCGGCATCCCACTGGTCAACTCGCTGGAAATTGCCGCCCCGGCGGCGGGAAACCGGTTCTTCGTGAGCCGGCTCTCCATCGTCCCGGGGAAGGTCCGGGAGGGCAATGCCCTCGCCGCCTCGCTGGAGCAGACCGGGCTGTTCTCGGACCTGGCGCTCGAGATGATCAAGGTGGGGGAATCCACCGGGGCCCTGCAGGAGATGCTGGACAACGTCTCGTCGCTTTATGACGAGGAGATCGATGACAGCCTGCAGAACATCGAGGCGCTCATGGTGCCCGTGATGCTGGTGTTCATGGGCATGTTCATCGCGTTCATCATGCTGGCCATCTACATGCCCCTCATCAAGAGCTACGGGATGCAGGGGCGTTAGCAACCGAAGGAAGAAGGGAGAAGGCACTTGGCGCAGGAAGTGAAGCAACGCAAGCCGGAGGCGGGCGCCGTGACGCTGCCGGATCCCCAGGTCCCCCGCGAGGCGGAAACCCTCTCGGAGGACCTCTCCTCCCAGCGGCTGGCGGAAAGGCTGAAGGTCCCTTACGTGAATCTGAACGATTTCCAGATCGACGCCGACCTGTTCCGCTCGATTCCCGTCGACCTCATGTTCCGCTACAACTTCGTTCCCTGGAAAATGGAAGATGGGCGATTGGTGGTGGTGATCGCCGATCCCAGCAACGTGCTGATGATGGACGACCTGGAGCTGCTCCTGGGGCGTCCCTTGATCCCTGCGGTGGGAAGCCCCTCCGCCATCCAGGAAATCCTCAAGAAGAGCGAGTCCTCCCAGCGGGTCCTGGAAGAGGCCACCGAGGAGTTCAAGCTCCAGCTGATCCAGGACGACGAGAGCGGCGAGGATCAGCTCACCATCGACAAGCTGACTTCCGACCAGAGCCCCATCGTGAAGCTGGTGGACACCACCATCTTCAACGCCCTGCAGCGCCGGGCTTCCGACATTCACATCGAGACGCGGGACCGGGAGGTGATGATCAAGTACCGCATCGACGGGGTCCTCATGAACGCCATGGAACCCATCGACAAGAAGTTTCACTCGACCATCATCTCGCGCATCAAGATCATGTCCGAGCTGGACATCGCCGAGAAGCGGATTCCCCAGGACGGCCGCTTCAAGCTCAAGATCCGGGGCCGGGCGATCGACTTCCGCGTCTCCATCATGCCCAGCGTCCATGGCGAGGACGCGGTCATCCGGATCCTGGACAAGGAATCGGTCAACGAGGAGTTCTCCGAGCTCCGCCTGGACTTGCTGGGATTCAGCGCCGAGGACCTCAAGAAACTCCGCAAGTTCATCCGCGAGCCCTACGGCATGATCCTGGTCACCGGACCGACCGGCTCGGGAAAGACCACGACCCTCTACGCAGCCCTGTCCGAAATCAAGAGCGTGGAAGACAAGATCATCACCATCGAGGACCCGGTGGAATACCAGCTTTCCGGGATCACCCAGATTCCGGTGAACGAGAAGAAGGGGCTGACCTTCGCCCGGGGCCTGCGCTCCATCCTGCGACACGACCCGGACAAGATCATGGTGGGAGAGATCCGTGACGAGGAGACGGCGCAAATCGCCATCCAGTCGGCCCTCACCGGCCATCTGGTGTTCACCACCGTTCACGCCAACAACGTGGTGGACGTGCTCGGGCGGTTCCTCAACATGAAGGTGGAGCCCTACAACTTCGTCTCGGCCCTGAATTGCATCGTGGCGCAGCGCCTGGTGCGGCTCATCTGCGCCAAGTGCAAGCATCCGGTGACCTATCCGGCGGCGTTCCTCGAGGAGAGCGGGTTGGATGCTGCGCGCTACGCCACCCACGTATTTCAGGAGGGGCGTGGGTGCTTGGAATGCAACGGCACCGGATTCAAGGGACGGATGGCGATTGCCGAGATTCTGGACATGTCGGATCAGATCCGTCAGCTGATCCTGGATCGTCGCTCCGCGGCGGAGATCAAGCGGGCGGCCCGGGAAGAGGGGATGGTCTTCATGCGCGACGTGGCGGTATCCCGCGCGCTGGAAGGGCACACCACCCTTCGGGAAATCAACAAAGTCACCTTCGTGGAGTGAGCGCGGCGTGCTGTCACCTCAGATGGAAATGATCCTGCAGAAGATCGGCCTGGTGCCGGGAGTGACCCCTCCCAGGCTGAAGCCGCGCCTGCCGTCGGTGGCGGTGACCGTCCTTCCGGGTCGCCTGGCGGTCGTGCGCCTCTCGGCGAGCCCGCGACCGGCGGTACTGGCCTATAAGGAGGTGCCGCTCCCCCCCGACGCCGTGACGCCTTCCCTGACCCGGGCCAACCTCGCCGAGTCCGGCCCGGTGGAGCAGGCGCTGCGCGCCGCGCTTCTCGAGGTGGCGCCGAAGGAAGATAGCGTCTGCCTGGTCCTTCCCGACAGCATGGCGCGGGTTTCCATCCTGAGATTCAATCGCATGCCCGCGAATCGGCGCGAGGTGCTCGATCTGATCCGCTTCCGCATGCAAAAGGTGCTGCCGTTCCGCATCGAGGAGGCGGCGCTGGACTATCAGCTTCTGAATGACCTGGGGTCCGCCGAACCTGACTTTCTCGTCACGCTGGCACAACGCACGGTGCTCTTCCAGTACGAGCGGCTCCTGACCCGCATGGGCCGGCAGCCGGGTCTGGTGGATCTGGAGAGCTTCAGCCTGGTCAACCTGCTGGCGAGAACCGAGGATGCGGCGACGGCAGACCACGGCGATTGGGCCCTGGTGAACGCGGGGCCGGGATATCTCACGGTGCTGTTCTTTCGGGGTGGTTCGCTCTGCTTCTACCGCTCGAAAGCGGTGGCCGACGAGGAGCGCTCGCCCGACCGGTTCCACCCGGCGCTTCGGCGAGAGCTGGCCTCCTGCGCAGCGTTTTACCGGGAGCACCTCTCGGGCACGGCCCTGTCGCGGGCCGTCCTGCGGGCCTCCAACGGTGAATCCGCCTTCTTGCCGGGGCTGGTGCAGGAGGAGCTGGCCTGCCCCGTGGCTCATCTGGACCCTGGCAAGGCGGTGACGCTTCCTCCCGGGGCCGATCCGATGGATCCGAAATGGCAGGTGCTGGCGCCGGTCCTCGGCGCAGCGCTGGGGAGGCGGGCATGAGACTCCTGGAGATCAACCTCGCCACCCGGCCCTTCCGAAACAACACGCTTCATTGGGTCGGATTCGGATCGGCGGCACTCATTCTCCTGGTGATCACGGGAGTGAACGGCTGCGTCTTCTTCAATTCGAGCACCTCGGTCCAGCAATACGAGCAGGAGCTGGTCCAAAAGCAGCAGAGGCGCGACGGGCTGTCGCAGGATGAGCAGCGGCTGGGTGTGAAGCTCACCAAGCTCGATTTCAACGGCCTCCGGCAGCAGGCGGAATTCGCCAACGACGCGATTCGGCGGCGCATTTTCTCCTGGACGGAGCTGTTCAACAGGCTGGAAGAAGTGGTGCCCCCAGCGGTGATGCTCACGGCGGTGCGACCGGAAATCCAGGCCGAGGGGATCTCCATCATCGCCGAAGGGTTGGCCAAGGATCAGGAAGGGCTGCTGGATTTCGAGGAGGGGCTGATTCGCAGCGCCTATTTCGCCCGGATCTACCCGGGGAGCGAGCGCCGGGAGCAGCGGGGCGGAGAGCTCCACTTTTCGCTGAAATTCGATTACCTGCCGGGCGGCCGGCCGGGGGCGAGCACTGTGGCTCCGGTGAAAAAGCCGGTGCAGCCGGATAGCGAAGTGGCCGGCGATGCCGCGCCGGGAACGAAGCAGCCCGACGCGGCGGCGAGCCTGCCCAAGCCTCCTCCGCCCCAGCCCGTCCCGAGCCCGACTCCCGCCGGAGCGACCCTCCCATTGGCCGCGCAATCCGCGCAGCCTCCGGCGGCATCGCCGCCAGCGAGCGGTGCGCCGGTTGCCCCGACGCCGGCCGCCGCCGGTCGCGCCACGGCGCCTCCCCAGGACGCCACCAAGACAGCCTCCGGGAAGAGTGCAGTGCGCGCCTCTCCGGCGCCCGGCACCAATCCGAGATTCACGCTCAACTCGAAGCGCGGCAGCCCGGCGGGGCGTCCCATGGTGCAACCGAGGAAGGGAATGGGGACCCGCCTCGGAGCGGCGCAGGGTCCCGACCCCGAACAGGAGAAGAATCTGGCGGCCGCCGCGGCCGCGGCCGTGTTCACCGACAAGCCGCTCGAAGACGTGCTCGCCTACCTGACGAAAAACCGCTCCATGACCTTCGTCTTCGATGGCAGCTTCGACCTGCGGCAGAAAGTGACCATGGACGTCTATGACAAGGAGCAGTGGGAAATCATCGACATGCTCGCGGCGAAGCTTGGAGCGGTGGCGAACCAGGACGGGGAGAACAACTATCGATTCTCACCCCCGAAGGAGACTCTGGTGGAGCCCCCCGTGGACGAGGAGCCCGTACCCGAGGAGCCCGTGCCCGAGGAACCCACCGAAGAGAAGCCCACCGAAGAGAAGCCCACCGAAGAGCCCCCCCCCAAGGACGATGGCCAATGAGCGCCGAGAAGATGGGGATGCTCAAAGGGTTCGACATTCGCGAGGACCGGGTGAAGGTCGCCGCCATCCTGGGAGTGGTGGCGGTGTTGAACCTCGTCCTCTACATCACGCTCAACCTCCCCCGCATGCACCGGCAGGCGGTGGAGGAGCGCCGGGTTTCGGATGTGACGCAAAACCTGTCCGAGGTGTCACGGCGCGTGGGCCTGATGAAGGAACTGGACCAGCGGTTCGAGACGGAGAAGACCAACGTTGACACTTTCTACAATGACGTGCTGGGATCCAAGGACACCCGGATGATCCAGATCCAGCGGGAGGTGCGGGCCATCGCGGCCTCGCTCGGGATGGATCCCGAGACCATCGCCTACCAGCCGGAAATCCTGGACAAGGTCGGCCTGATTTCCTTCGGCATCAACGTGCCCCTGGCGGGGGACTATCGAAACCTCCGCCAGTTCATCAGCAAGATCGAGAAATCGCAGAGTTTTTTGATCGTTGACAGCGTCAGCCTGGGCGGAGCGAAGGACGGCGGGGCGATGCTGGATCTGAACATCCGACTCTCCACCTATTTCGACGCGCCGGAGCTGCGCGAGCTCAAACAGGCGCCGGCGGCCAAGCAGCCGGGGAAGAGCTGAGATGGATCTCGCTTCGGAGCTCAAAAAGCGACGCCGGGAGCTGATCCTGGGCGGCGCGCTGCTGGTGGTGGCGGTGGTGTACTTCACGAAGGGCGGAGAATCCCCCGGGGGAGCGGCGCAGGAGACGCTCATGGTCACCGAACCGCCGGCGTCCGTGGCCAAAGCGATGGCCAAGATCAGTTCCGTGAAGATTCCGGGTGTCCTGCTGGAGCGGTTGAGCGACGAAAGGGTTCCTTACGACCCGACCCAGCGGAACATCTTCCGCTTCGGAAACCTTCCTCCCTCTCCCGAAGAGCTGGCCCGGATCGAAGCGGCGAAGCAGGCGGCAGAGCAGGCCCGCCAGGCGGCCATCCAGGCGGAGCTCGATGCGCAGAAAAACGCGGCGGCGGCAGCGGCGGCAGCGGAGGAGGCGGCCAGGAACCAGCCCCCGATCGATCCTGCGACCGGCCTGCCGGTGGGTATGGTGCCGCCCCCTCCGCCCAAACCGATGCCTCCCGCGGTCACTTTGAGGTATTCGGGCTACCTGGGTTCGGAGCGCGACAAGATGGCAGTGCTCTATAGCGGCGAGGACATGCTCCTGGCTCGCTCCGGAGACGTGGTGGAAAAACAATTCAAGATTTTAGACATTGGCTATGACTGGGTTAGGATTGGTTACGTCGACCCCCAATTTGCGGACCAGTATCAGAAACTCCGGATGGGACCGTGAGTCGGAGAGCTTTGTCCTTAACGGGAAAGACACCCCCCGAGGCCAACTTGATGATCAAGCCAAGGAAGGCAACATCCCGAATCGCCCTTCTGCTCCTGGCCGTCCTGCCGCTGGCGTCCTGCGCCAGCACCTCTCCGTACCGCCAGGGGGAAAAGTACATGGAGGCGGAGAATTTCGACCAGGCGGTCCTGGCCTTCTCGAAGGCGCTGGCCCAGAAGCCGAGTGAAATCAAATACCAGGTGGCCTTGGCACGGGCCCGGCTGCGCGCCTCCCAGATACACTTCGAACGGGGGCAGAAATACGCGTCCGCGGGGCAGACGGAAGCAGCCATCGGGGAAATGCAGCAGGCGGTGCTGCTGGACCCTTCCAACCAGTACGCGGCCAACGAGCTGACGAAGCTCCTCGAGGCGTACCGGAAGCAGAAGGGTCAGGGTCCCACCGAGATGGAGAAGATGAAAGAAAAGGCCAGGATGGTCGGTCGGGTCACGCCCAGGCTCAACCCCAAATCGAACATCCCCATCGCTCTGAAGTTCAAAGACGAAAATATCCGGAAGGTCTACGACGCCTTGAGCAAGGCCACCGGGGTGAACTTTCTCTATGACGAGCGGGTGGACCTGAACAAGAAGATCACGGTGGAGCTGACGGACGTCACCTTCAGCAAGGCGCTGGACAACCTCATGGCGCAGAACAAGCACTTCTTCAAGGTCTGGGACGAGAACACCATTCTGATCGCCGACGACAACCAGCAGAAGCACAAGGAATACGACGACCTGGTGATCCAGACCTTCTACCTGAGCAACGCCGACGTGAAAGACGTCCAGGTCCTGCTGAGGACGCTGCTGGATGCGCGGCAGCTGGCCCAGAACGATCGGCTCAACGCCATCACGATTCGCGACACGCCGGAGCGGGTGCAGGTGGCGGAGAAGATCATCGAGTCGAACGACAAGGCCAAATCCGAGCTGATCATCGACGTGCAGCTTCTGGAGCTGAACCGCAATCTGCTGCAGAACCTCGGCATCGACCTGATCGGCGCCGCCGGCGGCTCGGGCAAGTCGCTCACCATCGGATTCACCGCGGGTGAAACGGTGCCGCTGAACAACCTGGGGCTGCTGCAGCAGCTGGGGAACTATGCCATCGGGCCGATCCCGAGCGTGGTGATCAACTTCCTGCGCAGCGACGCCGACGCCAAGGTGCTGGCCAAGCCGCAGCTGCGCGTCTCGGAAGGGGAGAAGGCATCGGTCAAGATCGGTGACCGAATCCCCATTCCCACCACCACCTTCAACACGACGACCACCGGAGGCGGCGTCTTCGCGCCCATCACCTCCTTCACCTACCAGAACGTCGGGATCAACATCGACGTGGAGCCGCGGGTTCACCACAACAAGGAGATCACCCTCAAGCTGAAGGTGGAGCTGTCGAACGTGGCGGGAGTCGTGTCGGCCGGGGGCGGGGTCAGCCAGCCGATCATCGGGACGCGTGAAATCGAGACCCAGATCCGCCTGAAGGATGGAGAAACCAACCTCCTGGCGGGGCTCATCCGGGAGGAGGAGCGCTCCACGCTGAGCAGCGTGCCGGGACTGGGGCAAATCCCGATCTTGAAGCACCTGTTCGGCACCACGGAGACGGAGCGCAAGGAAACCGACATCGTGCTGACCCTGACGCCGCACATCATCCGGGTGCCCGACATCGTCCAGGCGGACCTGGAGCCGCTCTGGATCGGGACGGATCAGGACGTGGGATTGCGCGGCGCCTCCAAGAGCAGCCCCTTTGGCGCTCCCTTCGAAGCCGACGGGACGCTCGAGGAGGAGCCGGAGCCGGAAGCGCAAGGCGTGGAGCAGGAATCGCCGGCCCCCAGTGGGGGAGCCGTGCCACTGGTCGCGCCCGTGGGAGCGGTGCCCGGGGCCCAGACTCCCGTTTCCAACGGGACGCAGAACGGCGGGACACAGCCGGGGGGTTCGGGGGGCGGTGGGGGCGCAAACCCGACAGGCATGCCCCCTCCCACTCCGGCGATCCCAGCCAATGTGACGTTCAATCCTACCAATGTGCTGGCGACGGTGGAGGACACGATAACCATCCAGGTGTTCATCTCCCAGGCCACCCGGGTCGGAAGCGTGCCGTTCCACATAGCCTACGATCCCAAGGTCGTGCAGTTCGTTTCAGGCACCGAAGGCGGGTTTTTGAAGCAGGACGGGGCGACCACCATTTTCAATGCCCAGGCCTCCTCCCTCAACGAGGTCTTCGTGGCCCTGGCGCGGGTGGGCGTGCCCACCGGAGCCGGTAATGACGGGTTGCTCTGCACTTTCCAGTTCAAGGCCATCGCGCCCGGTGCCACCGCGCTGAGCTTCACCGAGGCGGCGGTGCTGGATCCACAGGGACAGCCGTTGCCCGCTCAGTTCTCGACCCCCGTGCAGGTGCAGGTGAGTCCCAAGGCGCAATGATCATGATCCGGAACGGGAAGAAAGTGCTGGCACCTGCAAGTTACCGCCTCTGGAAATCGGGGGCGAGCCGGGACTCGGGGCTGTCATTCATCGAGGTGCTGGTCTGCATCACCATACTCCTGATCCTGGCTGGGGCGGTGATGCCGGTGGCGAAGACGACCCTCAAGCGCCAGAAGGAGCTGGAGCTTCGCCGCAGTCTTCGCATGATGCGCGAGGCCATTGATCTCTACAAGGAGTATTCGGACAAGGGGCTCATCGAGAAGGAAGGCCTCGACTCGGAAGGATATCCGCCGGATCTGGAAACCCTCGTGAAGGGAGTGCCCCAGGTGGGGTCCACGAAGAAGCTGAAGTTCCTGCGGCGGATTCCCATCGATCCATTCACGCATGAGGCCGAGTGGGGGTTGCGCTCCTACCAGGACGAGGCCGATTCGAAGTCGTGGGGCCGGCAGAACGTTTATGACGTCTATACGGAGTACTCGGGCGAGGCGCTCGACGGCAGCAATTACGAGGACTGGTGAGAGAGTGATGAGTGAAACACGAGCCCATGTTGTACGGTCGGATGACGGGCCCGGCTCCCCTCGCGGCGGCCCGGCGGCCAACGAGCGCGGGTTTACGCTGCTCGAGCTGCTGATCGTGGTGGCGCTGATCGGGATTCTCACGGCCCTGGCTGTGCCCCAGTTCAGGCACACTCCCCAGAGGGCCAAGGAGGCGGTTCTCAAGGAGGATCTCTACATCCTTCGCGATGTCATCGATCAACACTTCACCGACAAGGGAAAGTATCCCTCCACCCTTCAGGATTTGGTGGATTCGGGGTACATTCGGAAGATTCCGGTGGATCCCATCACCGGCTCGTCGGAAAGCTGGGTGATCGAGGAGGCCCCCGCAATAGACGAGGGGGAAGAGGCCGGAGGGGTGTATGACGTTCACAGCGGCGCGCCGGGTACGGCGCTGGATGGAACAAGCTATGCGGAGTGGTAAGATACGGGGAGGCCATCCCCGGAAGGGAGCCAGGGAATCCATGAATACGACCGAAAGAGTCCTTCCTGTTCTTGGGGCAGCCGCGGGCATCATGATCCTCGCCTGCGGAGTGGCCCTGACCGCCTCGTGCCGCGGATCCGATCAGGTGGCTCCGGAAGGGTCCACCATCACACTGGCAGCGAACCCCGCCACCATTGTCCTGACGGGTGGAAGCGGCAGCTCCGATGTGGTGGCTACCGTCTACAGTGCCGCGGGGGTGCCTCAGGAAGATCAGGACGTGCGCTTCTCGAGCAGCGCCGGCGCCCTCTTCACGCCTCCGCCCGATAATGAGCCTGCGGCGAACATTCCGATCCGCACCGACGAACTGGGAAACGCCCACGTCGTACTGACAACCACCACGACCACGACCGTCACGGCTCAATCCGGGAAAGCCGTCGGGACGCTCAGCCTGAGCACAGTCAACGGGAACCTGAACGCCATTCTCATCAACCAGCTCACCGGCGTCACAGGTTGCATAAACGAAGACACCATCTCGAACTGCAGCGATTCGATCTGCGTCGAAGCCCAGGCAGTGGACGATGGGGGGGATCCCATCCCCGGTGTCGTCATCGTCTTCAGCCTGGAAAACGCCTCGCCGGATTTCAGCGTTTTCTTCGCTTCCGGAAACCAGTTCACGACTGGCGCTGATGGCAAGGTCAGTGCTTCCTTCAAGCTGAACAGCTCCAACTGCAGTGATCCTTGCGCAGCGCCGGATTCGTGCGAAGCAGATATGGTGGCAGCGCTGCAGGGCGGCGGATTCCCCAGCACACCACCCTTGCATTTCTTTGCGTCTGTCCAATAATGGAGAAAGACTTGAAATCCAATTCCTCCGAATCCGGCCATCTTCTCCTGGCCCTCATGATCGGCCTGACGGTGATGGCCATCTTCCTCACGGTCGTGGCGCAGCAGTGGAGCTCGATGGTGCGGCGGGAGAACGAGAAGGAGCTGATATTCCGCGGGATCCAGTACAGCAAGGCCATCAAGAAGTACCAGATGGAGCACGGCGGCGCCTACCCGACGCGGCTGGAAGAGCTCATGGAGCTGGGCCCGCGCCGGCTGCGCTACATCCGTAAGCTGTATCGCGATCCGATGGCACCGGACGGGAAGTGGGGGATCCTGCTGGCGGATCCCTCCGGCAAGGGCTTCATCAATCCCAACGCGCCGCAGGCCGAGGGAGGAGTGCCGGGACTCGAGGATCTGGGCAAGGGACTTTCAACCGAGCTCGATGACAAGATTCGCGCCTCGAACCTGCGCAACGAAGGAAGGAAGAAGCTTTTCGCTAAGGGTGGGTTTGACTGGGACAAGCCGGATGACGACGATCCGGAAGGCAAGAACTCGGTGACCGCCCCCGGCCAGCCCACCGGCCCCATCGTGGGGGTCGTGAGCCTGTGGGACCTGGGCGCCTTCAAGCGCTATCACGAGCACGAGAATTACGCGGACTGGACCTTCAGCATTTTCGATCTCCTGGAGCAGCAGCCGACCAACCCGCAGCTGGGCGCACCGGCGCCTACCCCGGGATTCGGCATCGGCCCCGGCGGCTCGCAATCCATCACCAACCCCGTAACGGGGGCATGCGTCGGAAAAGATTGCCCGCCCGGCAAGTGAGCCCCGGCGGCAGCATTAACTGATTCGTGGGGTCAGGAAGGGTGGACGTGCTCCGGCGCGGTCGATTGGCCTGCCGCGCCCTGGTAGCGGATGCGCAGGAAGAAGTGGTACATGTTCGGACTGCTCCCATAGAAGGGATCGAGGTCCGAGGGGAAGGAGTATAGGGTGGCGTCGGCGCCCGCGCCGAGGAGCCACCCCTTCTTATAGAGGAAATCCCGCGTATAGCCCAGCGTGAAAGCGTTCACCGTGAATGAATCGATCCCCTGCGCGGCGAAAATCGCCTCCTGCGCCGGATCGTTGCCAAACAGCTCGTCCCGGTCCAGCCGCTCCATCCTCCCGAAAAGATAGTTCTGCTTGCGGAATTGCCAGTTGCCCTCCAGCAAGTAAGAGTTCAGCTCCCTTCCATCGGACTCCAGGTCGTTGTGCCCCCAGATGGCGCCGGCGGTCACGTGCCCGGAGGGTGTGGGGTGAAACCAGAGCACCGAGGCGGTGGTCCGGGTGATGTCCTGCGGGTCGTGCTCCTCCGGCTCATTCAGTCTGCCGCGGGATATCTGGGCCACCCACTCGCGAGTGGGCCGCCAGGTAAACCGCCCCGAGTAGGAGTCGATGGGGCCCGAGTCGATGTCCCAGCGTTGATCGTCCGGCTCCGCCCCATGAAAGGCCGACGCCTCGACCCGGAACTTGTCCACGTCCCACCCGGCGGTGAGCACGTTGTACAGGATGTGGGTCGAATCCTGCACGTGGTGCCCCAGCGTGGCGATTGGATTCTCATCGTTGCTGACCCGGTGAGGGAAGGCCACGGGGCCGAGCGCCGGATCGCCCACGGGAGCGGCGTAAAGCAACAGAGACGACTTCTTCCCCAGGGGGCGGGAGTAGGCAAAGGCCAGCTCCATGAAGAAGTCATGGGGATGCTGGCCATCCACGATCGGCTCCCCGTCGGCCACCTCGCCGGTCTGGAAGAGCAGCGGGTAGAAGCCTTGCCGGATGGTGACCGGCTCCAGGCTCAACATGGATCGCAGGAGAATGGCGCCTTTTCCCGCCGAGCGGGTCGCCATGATCATCGCCCAGTTGGTGGCGAAGACCTGATCCTCCCCGCGCGGGCCGGTCTCCTGAACGTCCACGATGAAGGCCTGTCCGTGGAACATGAGCGTCCAGGCTCCCTTCATGACGTGTCCTCCATGCATGCCGCTGGAGGCTGGATTCAGTGAGGTTCCGGAGGCGAGGTTCATGAGTAGTGCGGCCGAAGCAGCGGCAAAGGAGGAGGCCGCAGGTCCGGCGGTCATCGACGAGTGCTGGTGCTCCATGGGTTGGCTCTGCGCCGGAGCAGGGGATGGATGAACGTGCTCCGGAGGCTCCTCGGCCCGGATCGACAAGCCTACCGGAGCGAGGATCAGGAGTGTGATGGTCAGCAATATCGGCCAGGGCATTCGGTGCAATGGAGGCTCCGTCTCGAAGGGCAGGGAATCATAGCCGACCCCTCCCTGGATGCAAGGCGGAGAGGGAAGATTTGCTCGCCAGATTTGGTTTCAGGGGCCGGGTCGCGACAAAAAACGCTGTGCTATACTCTGGGCTCGTCCCCGCTAGGGGGGCGGGGATCCCGCAGAATCCTCCGCATCGGTCCCGGAAAGCCTTCATGGAACTTATTAACAGGAAAGAACTTAGCAACGGCCTCACGGTCCTGACCGAGCGCATGCCGAACCTGCGCTCCATCTCCCTGGGGGTCTGGCTGAAAAAAGGCTCCCGCCACGAGTCGGAGAGCGAAAACGGCATCTCCCATTTCATTGAGCACCTTCTATTTAAGGGAACCGCCAACCGCAGCGGCAAGGAGATTGCCCTGGCGATCGACTCGATCGGCGGGCACATCGACGCCTTCACCTCCAAGGAATACACCTGCTTTTACGCCAAGGTCCTGGACGAGCATCTCCCGGTGGCGCTCGACCTTCTCTCCGACATCGTGCTGCACCCCCGGTTCGACCCCGTGGAGATCGAAAAGGAGCGCAAGGTCATTTTCGAAGAGATCCGGATGGTGGATGACACGCCGGACGAGCTGGTCTACGACCTGTTCAACGAGTACCTCTGGCCCAATCACCCGCTGGGCCGCCCCATCCAGGGGACCGTGGAATCAGTCTCGGGGATGACGCCGGAGATTCTCAACCGCTACTTCCGGGAAAGCTACCACCCGGGAAACCTGCTCATCACCGCCACGGGAAATCTGGACCACGAAGAGCTTGTGCAGGGGATTCGCCGCGCCTTCGAGCCGCTGA
>Ga0137425_1000266_pt1 | contig 15934 bp, 15 predicted proteins | sample EasRivERMZT640_2_FD_102318 | JGI IMG/M metagenome (GOLD analysis project Ga0137425, IMG submission 102318) | Soil microbial communities from meander-bound floodplain in the East River, Colorado, USA - East River MetaG ERMZT640_2 | ecosystem: Environmental > Terrestrial > Soil > Floodplain ...
CGGAGGGAACACCAATCAACTTTACCTGAACACCACCGGCAACGTAGGGATAGGTATGGTGCCTGCTGCCTATAAACTCGATGTCGCTGGAGACTGCAACATCACTGGCGTCTACCGGGTCAACGGCGTCCCCATCAGTACCGGTGGATCGCAAACCCCGTGGGCACAAAACATCGCTGGTGGCGGCTTCAACCTCACCAATGTCTCGTTCATTGCCGTTGGCACAGCCGCCACCAACTACACCGGCGCTGGCCTCGTCGTCATCAACGGCGGCCCCACGGGTACGGACGGGGCGAAACAGATACAGGTCGGCGAGTCCACTGCCAATAAGGACTACCGCCTGCAGCTGGGCTACAGCGTCATCAACGGTATCTGGGCCGGGGCCATCACCGCCATTGCCGCTGCCAACCCCGCCTACCTGTTCATCAACCCCGGCGGCTGGGTCCAAATGGGCGGTACCGGCAACCCCGCTTGTGGCCTGCAACTCACTGGCGCTGGCCAAGCAACCGCCTCGCCCACGTTCCCCACAGGCAGTCAAGCCTGTACCTTACTACTAAGCGACACTGGGGCCGCTGGGGGCAACGGGGGCATGCTGGCCTTTGGGTGGGCGGGGAACGGCAGTGCATTTTGCGGGATCAAGGGCTATGTCACTGACGGCGCGGCCAACACCGCTGGCTCCATGTTCTTCTGTACCCGCCGTAGTGCCGCCGATGCCAGCCTGTCTTACGCCTTGGAATTGAAATCCACTGGCATGCTTTACGCCTCGTATAACATATACACCCCCGGGTTATTCGTCAACGGCGGCGACATGACCTCCATGGTCAACGGTGCCCCCTACTACGGGTTTGGCGTGGCCACCGGGTCCTTCGGGGGCTGGACCCAGATGGCTGGCTATGCTGGGCTTCTACTACAAACTGGCGGTGGGCGGCTGGTGATGGACATCAATGGCAAGACCGGCATCGGCATCGACGCGCCCACCCGCGTACTCCACGTCCACCACCCCAGCGCCACCACCCAGATGGCGGTCACCGGCTACGCGGCGAATATCATGTTAGGCGCTGCAGGCACTGACCCATCCAGCGACACCATGGCCGCAATCTGGGCAATATCCACTTCCAACGGCCACTGGTCGCTCAACGCTGGTGACGTCCTCCTAGGCTCCCTGGGCACCACTGGCGGCAACATCCACATCAACCCCAACTTCCCCAGCCTCGCTGGCTCACAGACCGTCTGCATCTACGGGAACTTGGGGGTAGGGATATTCCCGCCGTCGTACCAACTCCAGCTGGGCACCGACAGCGCCGCCAAGTTGAGCACCAGCACCTGGGCCGTCACCTCGGACGCCCGTACCAAGCGCAACATCCACGACCTGGAGGGGGGACTCGATGTGATCACCAGATTGCGTCCTGTCACCGCCGAGTACAACGGCCTTGCCGGTACCCCCGCTGGCCACCGGGTCGTGTCATTCCTCGCCCACGAGATACGCGACATCCTGCCACATACTGTCGGGTCGGTGAGACGCAAACTACATGACGACGACCCCGCCGACACTGATATACTCGACTTCAACCTGCACGAAGTACTCATGCACCTCGTTCTCGCCGTGAAACAATTAGCCCAGGAGAGACAATCCAATGACCTACAGTGAATCAGCCGCACTAATGTCTGACCCCATATTCAGGGGCAGGGTCCAGGTGGCCGTGCTCAAGTTCGCCGACAGCATCATGATCGAGGCTGGGTCAGTCCCGGCCCATAACACCCGCGAAAAGTGGGCACTCCAGGCCATGCAGAACCCCAACATGGTGGCCATGCAAATCCAACCCCCCACCGTGATGGACCCCGCCGTACAGCAGGACGGTGCCGCAGTGACCGACGCCTCATTGCAAGCCGCTGTCGAAGGCGTTGTCAACAAGTTATTGTAATCTCTATGCAATCCCTATCTCTCGCCTACTACCAGCGGGTCATGCTGTGGAATATGATCGGCAACTACAGCGCACCCAATCTCAAAGAAGCCAGTGTCTACCTCCGCATCATCGAGAAGATCCGCCTCAGCGACATCGAGCAGGTGGAAACCGAGTTCACCTCCACCGGCAACCAGTACGGCTGGAAGTTACCCGCACCATCCTACGGCAACTGTGTCGTGGACCTGGAAAACGAGGAGGCCAAGGCCCTCGCAACCGCGATTGAGTCAGCGACCCCCGTGCGCGTCATCGACGCCGAGTGGCTGTCCAACATGGTGGCCGAGTTGCGCCACCCCGTGCTGGAGTTAGTGACCAACTCGCCATCAAATTGAAACGTTACAATACCCCACGTCCCACTTTGCCGTTGACATCCCGTGTCATCCTGGGGTACTCTACACTCTAGAGGAGTATCACACCATGCCCACCAGCACGATGGACATGAACGAACGTACGCTGTACCTGGGCTTGAAACCCAAGGGGACCAAGGCCGAGGTGTATAGTGCCAACCGTCGGGAGGCCAAGCGTGCCTCTGCCAGCAATGCGTCCAACGGGATGCGAATCACCGACAAGGAGAACCTTGCCACCCGTACCGACAAAGTCCAGGAAGCCCTGATGGAGGAAGCCCGTGCACAAGCCAAGAGCAAGAAGAGCAAGAATGGAGTTTCCGGTGGTGTCCAAGGTGAATGTTGTGGTGGGTCGTACGAGTACTGCGAAATCGAAGCCCTCACCCCCACCCACGTTGCCTACAGCCAAGGACCCGACCTCTACGGGCGCACCTATATGTACGACGTCGGAACCGGGGAAGTAGAACTCGGTCCCCGGATGGTGGTTCACCAGGAGATGGTATTTGGCAAATCGGCGTAGTTAGTCACTAATTGCCCTCGCATCGCATCACTGCATGGCACTTAAACTCAACTCTGGATCGTCACTTCTCGTCACCTCCCCCGGGAGCGGGACTAATGGTAAGGCAGTGGGGCCGTCGCGGTGGTCACGCACCATTGACGACTTCACTGCCGCCTACCCGCCAGCCGGGGATAATCTCACCGAGTACATTGCCGCCCTGGCCATACGCTTTAGAATCCCCGAAGCGGAACTATCCACTTACCTCCGTACCCGCATACGTAACGGCCAACTCGTTGCCAAGGCCACGATGGAACGTGCCATGTTCCTCAAGGCCCAGGAGGTCGCCGAGCTAGTAGGGGTTCGCATTGCCCGGGCCTTCGCAGTCCTGGACGACGCCATGATTGCCGAGCGTGTCACATACGACCGTGAGGGCAACCCCCACTTCACCGCTGACCACCGCACCCGCACCGCTGCCGCCGCCAAGCTATTGGACGTCCTGGGCGCGAACCACCCATCCAAGGCTGTAGTCGAGCACGAGATAGGCGACAAATTGGCAGCATTATCAACTGATGAGTTGAAGTTACGCCTCCTGGAACTCGTCCAACAGGCAGGCGGGACGTTACGCGCATCGGGCATCAAGGGTACAATAGACGTCACACCACCAGTTGGTGACTAACTGTGATGTCCGACCAATACGTCCCACTCCCATCACTCGATAACGTCACTCTCGCCACGTCCATTGCCGAACTGACCGACGAGTTGATCTACCGCGAGTCCATCGAGAATACCGCCAAATCGGCCCTGTATTGGCTACGCAACGGTACCAAAACTGTTGATGAGCAGGACGCCAACAGCCGGAAAGGGTTTCCATTATCGCCGTATTTTGACTACATCGCCACCGACCTCATGATCCGGCCCCCCAAGGGTGAGTCCATCATCCACGCCGCCTACAAGTCGCGCACTCTCATGATGTCGTGGACAGCCGCCGGTCTCGCCGCCCACATGATGGCCACGCAACCCGACACCCGCATCATTGTCCAATCTGCTGACCAGCCCCGCGCCGCCAAGATCATCGAGAAGATCAAGGTCCTGTTCATGAACAGCACCGACAAGTTGCGCAAACGCTGGCTCGGTGACCTCACGTACGACCTGTTCTCGCAATCCTACGCGGAATGCAACCTCCCCAACGGCTCCTCTGCTGCCGCTTTCGCCAGCGGGGCCGACAAGATCCGCTTCGAGCACGGCACCATCTACATATTTGACGAGGCATCGCTAGAAGGTGAACTCCTGGAATGCGTCACCAGCGCCCTTGCCGCCAAAACCCCCTACATCTGGTTAATAGCCACCGCTAAACCCGGCCCCCTCAACGAGGTATGGAAGGAGTGCCGCCAAGTGCCATGGTCGTACAACCAGTTACTTCACCAGGACGACTACAACTATGCCCACTTATTCGACCGCAGTGACCTGTCCCGCGTGGGCCTCAGCGGCCTGTTAGTGCCTGTCCCATCCCTTGGTGGTGACGTCAACGGCCCGATACCGGGGTTGACAAAGCACCTGTCCCCTCAAGGCTGGGTATTCCTGCGTGTCCATTACTCGTGTGACCCCTCGATGCGCGACGAGACCAAGCTCAAGCGGGTCGCCAAGGTCTTTGGTGGACGCGGCTCACCCATGTGGAGACGGGAGATGGAGATCGAGGCCGAGGCACTGGGGGGCGCATTAGTCCACCCGAAATATGACGAAAAAATCCACGTTGTCCCAGACAAGGATATCCCAGACTACGGCTGTCTATACATGTCCATTGATCCTCATCCACGCACCGAGCACGCGGCCCTTTGGATGCTGGTTACTAGAGACTACGACTTCTACTTTTACCGCGAATCCTGGCCCAGTAACGTTTACGGCACTGGACGGCGGCTCCGAGATGAAGATGAATGTAACCGTTATACTGTCCGTACATACGCCGAGTACCTAGCTTTCCTGGAGGGTAACGAGATACTGGCCACCAATGTTGGCACGCCCTATGAACTCTACACCTACAGCCATCGCCCTGGTGGGGAGCGGATTGTATCCCGTCTTATGGACCAGGCAGGGAAAGGGTTTCGCATATCGGGCGAGGGCACCCCGGACCTATTCATCTACGATGAGTACCGCAAGTATGGGATCTATTGCGCGGACCCGCGTAAGTCACATGCGGTTGGTAATGACAAGATCGACGAGCTACTGGAACCCAAGCCCTGGCGTACTACTACTAGGCCCAGGTTATTTATTGCCGAATCCCTACTGGAGCTACGCGCTGAGTTTCGTAATCACCGTTACACCGAGACGTCGTCATCCCCGGCCAAGGATCTATCACAGCGCGTATCGCAGTTCCGCACCCACCAGCTGGACAATACGCGGTATCTCGTAAGTGGTAACATATTCTACACCGAGATGCTGGCGTCGTCCCGCTTTATCACAACCGGACACTTTGCAACCTCCCGCATTGCGAGTTAGTCACTAACAAGGAGACCCCATGACCCCTGAAGAACAAGTAGATGTCGCCGGTGGTGGCCCCTACGTACCCACGGGTAACAGTGACTTCTCCACGGGTGACCACGACGCCGACCGCGCCCGTAACATGGATGATCGGATACATCGTAGTGAGACATGGCTCGAAAATAACTACTGGCCAGTGTGGGAACGGACATGGGAATCCTACAGCGGTTATCGCCAACCCATTGTCCTCAATGACCCCACTATCGCCGCCCCCATGAACCTGGACGGGGCATTCGCCAGTGATAGTGTCGCAATCCTGCGTGCAGCCTCTAACCGTGTCAAGCGACAGGACCGCACAGATGGCCTGCCCGTCATATGGAACGCCTGTCAGCGGATGGTGGCCCGTGTGAATGCCAACGTGCCAATCATCACCTGCCGGTCCCATGACCCCGCCCGTGCCGACCGCCTCTCTGCCTCGTACATGTACTTCTATGACAAGGCCCAGCGGAAGTCGCGTGTAGTTAATAAAACATTGACAAGTGCGTGGATAACTGGTTGGGGTCCAAATAGCTGGGGCTGGGACGACACGACAATTAAACGTATACGCCTCGTCCGACCAGAGCGCATGACTGACGACATGATCGCCGCTGTGCTCGACACCTACCAACCCCAACTCGTCCCCATTATCGAGGATATTGCCAACGCCGCCAGCGTCGACCCCAACGACGAGCAGGCCATGGATGATGTGGCATTACAAGCCATCCCAGTCCTGGCCCAGACCTATGGGCACAAGGGGAGGTTACGTCTCATCTACAGTGAGCGTGGCTACGTCGGCCCCAGCGTCAAGTACACGTTCCCCGGCGACATATTCCCCGAGCCAGAGTTCGACACCCTGGCCAACTGTGCCTACGTGGGCGAGTTCATGCGGGTCGGCATCGAGTGGTTCCAGGAACTGTACGAGAGACATAAACTCCCCAACGGCGAGTACGACCCCGACTTGGCACGCCGGATAGAGCAAGTAATGACCGACAAGCCCAACGGCGAACCGCGCAGTATAGGGTCTGGTAGTGAGCGGCTGCGCAACAACATGTACAACCTCGTCAAACGCGCCGCCGCCACCAACCCGTCAACTGAGAGTGTCACCAGCGACGACATCGAGGTCCGGTGGTCCATCCACAAAATAGAATACCCTGGCCGTGGGGGTGATGATGCGACAGTAGAGTATAAGTGTGGCGACATATGGCTTGGCCACTATTACTACCCATTCCTTATTGGCGATGGCAAGGTGGCGCGTACCGAACTACGCATTGTCGACAACATCATGGGCGGTCCCGGTGACAGTCCAGCGCACCACATCGTGTCACTCGCCGACATGTATGCACAGTCGTTCTACCAGCGGCACGACCTGATTGACGCCATCTCCCGCCCCCTATTATGGACCGATGACAGTGCCCTCTGGTCTAACCCCGAGTTCTTTACGCGCAACACCAGCGGCTTTCGAGTAGTCTATACGCGGGGCGGGGGCAAGTCGTTTGGCTTCGAGCAGAGCGGCCCTGCCATTGCCAGCGCCATGTCGACCATGAATAGCGACGAGTCGGCCATGAAGTTGATCCAAAGTACTACTGGTGACAGCAACCTGGGCAACATGGCCGAACTCGCCCCCAACCAGAACGAGACCGCGACCGGTGCGCGGATCATGGACCGCAATACCGCCATCATGTCTGGGCAGACCACGTCGATGTTTGTACAGAAAATCGGTGAAGATTGCGAGATGATGCGCGAGTTGTTGCGCAGTGAACTCAACGAGGACTTGGCACTAGACCTCGGCCAGTACCACTTGCTTAGTGGTCAATCAGCCAAACTCGAGGACATGGAAACCTCAATGGTCACCATGGAACCCGAGGACTACGAGGATGACGGCGAGATTATCGTAGACTCCACCTCGATGTTCCCCGATGCCAAGCAGAACAAGGTCAACGAGGCCAACCTCGTCTACAGCCTGGCAAAGGAGAACCCAGACAAGATGCACATCGACGAATGCATCAAGGACGTACTCAAAGCCATGGGCAAGGGCAAGGACATTGGGCGACTCATGATCCCACCCCCACCACCCGGCTCCCCCGAAGCCAATGCCCAGGCCAACCCCATGGCCGCATTGCAAGGTCTAATGGGCAAAGGAGGCCCACCCGATGGACAATCAAAGGACAGTGGTCCACCCAATCAACCTGGAGGACCCCCACAAGGTGCGGGAAACACAAACCCAACTTCCCCTGTTCCCGCAGGCGGTGGAAAAGCCAATGGGATACCCCCCATTGCGGTACCAGGACTTAAGCTCCCCGGCAATGCGGGTCCACAACTGGAGGGACAACTCGCAAGCCGTGGAGGCGTTCCACTCGCTTAGGTCCCTGCTGGACGACTACATCGCCAACCGGCGTGGCTCCCTCACCCAGGAGATGGTCACTGCCGCCATTGCCGGTAACCATAACAAGGCCACCGTGTGTGCCGCCCAACTCAACCAGCTGGACAGCCTATTGGAATCCCTGGAGATGTACATGGCGCAGGAACTGGCAATCCGCAGCGCATCGGCATTCATCTAAACGTGTTACAGTAAACGACTGTTAGTGACTAACATATAGGAGAACAGACCACTTATGGCAAACCAAACCTTCGGCGCACCCACCGGCACCGCCACTATGGACGAGATCAAGCAATCAACTGGTGGCGACAATGTACTAGAGGACCCCAACGAGGAGAGTACCGGTACCACAGATGACGACACTGGCGATGAGGAACCAGTAGAAGGCGAGGGTGAGGAGGGGGAGGCACCCGCACCAGCGTCAAGGAAAGCCCCTGCCCCAGATGACGCCGCCGACGTCCAACGGTCCACCATCGCCGACGAGTTAGGGTACGACCTCGACAACCTCTCCCCCAAGCAGGCCAAGATTATCGAAGAGGTCATGGCCACCATTGCCGAGACCAGCGTTGACGAGACCCCCAGTGCTGACCCTGGTGATGGCCAGCTGACCGAACTGGAACGGGAAATCAAGGCCGAGCGTGCCGCCCGGATGACCACGGCCCCTACCACCCCTGCCCCACTACCCCCGCCGCCAGCCACCCGCCCCCAGTCCACCACTGCTGCCGATGCCGACCCCATCGTGATGGACCCCGCCCAGCACTACACTGTGGAGGCGCAACTCTACAGTGACTCCATGAATGGGCAACTCAGTGAGCCGCAGCGCCGCCGCGCGTTCGAGGAACTGCGTGAACACCGCCGGTACGAGTTCGCCAAGGACTTCGTCCACAACATGAAGTCCCCCGTAGTGCTCGACTGGCTGCGTGAACAACTGCTTAGTGATGTCGCGCCCAAGTTGGCCCAATTTGATCAACTCAACCATACTGCCGCCCAATACCGCGGTAGACAAGCCGCCGAACGTTCTGCTATAGTGCAACTCAGTAAGTTGGAAAAGACTGACCCAGATATCGCCGAGTTCGTCAAGCCCTCCAAGGACGGCAGGCCCTCCGCGTACGTGGCAGTACTTAAGTCCGACCCACGGATCGCCGCCCGTGTTTCCCGGCTCAGTGAGAACCCGGAATACGCCGACCTTCCTGCCGACCGACGTGCAGTGTTGCTAGAGATAGATCGTATCCGCCTAGCTCATGACCTCGCGCCTCGCTCAGCCCGTAGTAATGCCGCATCATCGCAATCGCGTACCTCAAAGGTTGCCGCTGCCACCGCACTGGTACGCAAAGGTGCAACTGTCTCGTCTGCTGCCAAGGCCGCTGCCGCATCCATCATTGCCAAGCGTGCCGCCGGTGCAGCAAATGGGGGTACGTCCAGCAGTACACAACGGCGGTTCGCCAACCCCGACGCTGAACGTCTACGGGTAGCCGCCAACAAGTCCACCAGCATTTTTAGTTAGTAACTAACGCCACAGGAGTTCTCACCATGCCCATTTCATACGCACTGGGTAATCGCCACACCCAGCAGATGTTTGCCGCGTCCGATAACATCCGGGTTGTCGGCACCGACGCCATGCTCATTCGCCCCGATATCGCCCCACTGACCACCCTGCTGATAGAGGGATTAAAAAAGTCCCGCAAGAAGGGCCAGTCCACCACCCTCATTGAGTGGAAAGAGGACGACTGGATGACCCAGTGGGTGATCACTGCTGCTGCAGTAGCAGACGGCGTCGCCACGTCAATCACCCTCGTAGACAGCAAGCCCGTTGTCCCAGGTGATGTCCTGTACTTCCCCCCTGCCAATGCCACCGTCGCCATGGGTGAACTGGTACGGGTCACCGCCAACAACCCCGCCACCAACGTCATCACCGTCACCCGCGCCTTCGCAGGCACAGTGGGCGCAGCCATCGCCAGCGGCAGCGCCCTATCCATCAACGGCCCAGCCTTGAACGAAGGTGCCGCCGCCCCCGATAGCAAGTCCACTATCGCGATGACCAAGTCCACGTACATGCAGCACTTCGGCAAGACCAAGCGGATCACGCTGGAGCAAGCCGCCTCCAACCAATATGCCTCGCCACAGGGTCTACGCGACGACCTCCAGTCCAAGATGATGAACGAGATGAAGCTGGACTACAACCGCACCGCCTACTGGGGCAAGTCCTCGCAGGACCTCAATGACGTCAACGGCGAGATGCGGTCCATGGCTGGCCTGCGCAGTGAGATCACCACCAACGTCGTCGACGCCGGGGGCACCCTCACCTACAAGGGGTTCCTGGGGTTCTGCGAACGGGTATTCCAGTACCACGACTCGCAAAGCGAACTCGGCCTCCTCTGCCCCGCCATGGTCATCAATGCCATCAACGCTTGGCAGCACCAGTTCGTCATGGTCGGCCCCACCGAGAAGATGTACGGGGTCAAGACCAAGATGGTGCAGACCGGCTTTGGCGACCTGCGATTGATACATGACAAGACCCTTGAGACCCTGACAGGTCAAACCCGTGGCTTCGGTCACATCGCCTTTGCCGTGGACTTCGCCAACGTCGAGATCGTCTTCCTGCAGGGGAACGGCGCAAGTTATGGTGAACCCACGATCCTTGAGGACAACATCAAGGACGGCGCTGGCCGCATTGTCGATCAGACCCGCATGATCTGTGGGCTGAAGGTGCGTCACGAGAAAAAGCATGGCGTGCTGCAGAACGTCACCGACTACACGGCCCCATTCTAGGGTGGTGACCACCATGCCACTCAAGAAGGGATCGTCCAAGCCGATCGTTTCGAGCAACATCTCTAAGCTGCGCCACGAGGGTTACCCGTCCAAGCAGTCCATCGCCATTGCCATGAACAAGGCAGGTAAGGGTAAGTCCAAGAAGTAGATGGCGTAGTCACCGTCTCGCCGTGACTGGAAACACGTGGTTCTGTTCTCCCCAGTTGCGTATCGAGTGGGGGCGGGAGGTATATGCGGTGCCGACCCGCCCCCAACCACTGTAAACCGCATGTTAGTAACTAACCCACAAGGAGTCCCGCGCCGCATGACCGCCACCATCCCCGACACCGTCGTCGCCGCCTACCTCGCCGACCCCAGTAATGGCCTGTCCCTACTGTCAATCGGCGACCCGTTCATCCACCGTTCCGGCCTGCCGACCCGCGAGTACTACAGCCTCACTTACCCCGGCCTCACCAAGCAGGTCCACTTCGTCAACCCCCGGCCCGTCAACGGCTCCAAGGACACCATCATCACCGCCCAGATGCGGTTCATGATCGTCCCCAAGACCATCGCCCCCGGGCATAACATCTCACTTGGCGTCCTGCGTACCAACAATCCCTTGTGGATACGTGCCCTGGACGACTCGCGCGAGGCCGAAATCAACGAGGCCGGGTTCGCCAGCATCCTCAACGCTGAAGAAATGGTCGAGGCCACCAAGTCGCAGGCCCAGCGGATGGCCGATAAAATAGTCGGCGACGTCTCGGCCACCCTCAACCCGCTCATCCGCCAGCAGAAGCAGCAACTCGCCGACCAGGAGCGCGAACTGGCCCGTCTACGTCTCCAGGTGGCCAAACTCGGCGGGGGCGACCCGGATGTCGACCTCGAATCCATGGCCAGCGGCGACGCCATGGGCGAGGCGGGTGAGGCGGGTGAGGCCACCAGTGCCAACTTCCTCAAGCCTGCCCAACCCGAAGACGACGTCATGCTGGAGGAGGTTCGGCGTAACCGGGCAGCCAAGCGTAAGTAGTACAATAACCTAGACAACTGGAGGTAGCCGCCATGCTATATAGCGCCTATTGGAGATTCCTCGTTAACTATGACGAATCCGCTGTCGGCGGCTACCCCCATGATTGGCAGTTCTGGTACATAGTCCTGCCGCAGTGCATGAACGAGGTGTACAACCGGCACGGCAAGGGCTACTTTAATACCACGACCTTCAGCATCCCCATCCCGGCCAACGACAGCAGGATTGTATTACCACAGGATGTACTCACTATCGAGCCACACGGGGCCTTCATCACCGGGGTCCCCCTGCTGGGCAATACCCTCATTGGGGCCGGGTACGAGATTACCCCCAACCAGGACATCCCCGCGATAGGTGCCGTAACAGAGTGGAACGCCCACGCCGACTACCCGCACCCAGCGGCAGGGTATCCATCAACATACCGTATAGCTGCCGCCCTTATACCAGAACTCCCTCCTGGGGATGACAGTGAGGGGGATTACAAGGTCATAGTATTCAACTGCCCCGCAACCGCCGGGTTGACCTTGCGTCTCAAATACATCCAGCGGCCCCCCATCCCGGCCCACCCACTAGGGGTATGGAGTGATACCAACCTCTCACTATACGTGCCCAATCAACTCATCCCGGTCCTGGCCATCTACCACCGTGCCTACATCTACGGTGATCGCGAGGCCGGGAATAACGATACCCGCTTTGAACGGCAGATGAAACGCTTCTACACCGCACTGGAGACCCTCGATCCCATCATGTCCGCCTCACCCCGTGGCCATCACATGGTGGGTTCGAATTGACAGTTAGTCACTAACCACTATGGCTGACTCCAAACCTCCCGTATACATACCCCTCACTGGCGTCGTCACCCAGGTCAACCCCAGTGGACCGCCACCAGCAGCAGTGCATTGCCATAACTTCCGCGTCATGCCCAGCACTGATGGCTCATTATGGTTACGCCTATTCGGGGGGCGTAAGTTACGTGCGATCTTCGCCAGCGGCCTCTGGAAGCAGTTCCAGGAATACCTCGACCCGTGGGTAGCCGGTTACCGCAACCACATGGCCCTCAAGGTGACCAGTACTACGGCCCAGTGGTGGTCGCTGTTCCTGGGCTACTGGGATGGGGTCATGGTGCTCAATATCGAGCAACTCTACGGCGGTACCTTCGTTCTCACCCATCCCGCCCCGGTCTGCAACACCAACGAGGGGATCGTCATGTACAACGGGATGGGGGTGCGCAATACCACCGCTGGCTCATTCCCCCCATTTAGTATCTATCTCGCCGATGTCAATCAACTCATCTACCTGGGCCTGGACTGCTTCCTCACCAATGCCAACTTCCCGCCAGTGGCTTCCGCAACCCCCGGGTCCATGACCATCCTAAACGAGGTCACCTTCTACGTCGGCCTGTTCAACACCCGGACCTACCACTTCTCCAATGTCGTCTATGTGGGTACCGTCACTGCCGGTTCGAGCCGCGGTGTGTGGATCAGCCAACTGCAAAACATCCACATGCGCAGCCACGGCGCGTATGAGACCGACTTACAAAAATACGTGTTCTATGCGACGGTCGACCTGCAGAACGCTGAGGTGGGCTACTTGATGATGGACCCGGCCAACCCCACCATGCCCATCACTGCGCCCATTACCGCCACCGAGATCACGATCCCCAACTACGTGCTGGACGTATTCAAGGAGGCCCCGGTCGACAACTTCCCCCCACGTCCCATGCGGTGGATAGCATTTGTGGAAGGCCGCATCTATGGTGCATTACTCCCCGGCGGTGGGCAATCACCAACTCGCCCCGACTTTAGCTATGTCTCACCAACCCATTATCTAAGCGGTATCGTCTGGAGTGCTGCGGCGAGTGACGTAAGTGAAACCTTCTTTCTCGGTGCCCCCGAGCACGCCTTCCCCCTGGATAACTTCCGATCCACACCCAGCAGTGAACAACCCGTCTGGGGCGCGAGGTCCCCCGAGGGGAAGTCGTTGCACGTCCTCACCGAGACGACCAACTACATCGTCTACGAGGACATCGACGAGAGGCACTCATTCACCGAGATCCCGGGCCGGTACGGGATATTCAACACCTACACCTATTGTGAGAGGACCCCGCACGGCTCTATTTGGGAGACGCAGAACGGTGAGATCGTCGCCCTGGACGAGGCTGGCCGCATCGACATCCTCTCCCGCCCGTACCAGGATAAGTTACGTGGTAAGACATCTCGGTTTGCGACGCACACGTTCGACCCGCCCAACATGATCGACCGTTACGAGTTGTTCTTCACGGACGGCACCGAGTGGGTGCATGACTTCATCACCGGCCAGGGCTATAGTGCTGATGGCGACTTCACTGGGGGCAAGACCCTGATTGACGCATACAACAAACGCAATCACATGCTGGCCAACCGGGACTTCTTCACCGCCGCCGGTCAGCCCGATGACTCACTAGGGCGGGAGTTGGTCAAGGACGACATTGTCACTGGTGGGGTGGCGGTGCCTACTCGTCGTACTGGTGAGTACGAGTCGCACTGGATAGACTTCGGCGACCCCGCCAGTATAGGCAATGTGGCCGAGACCCACATCCACGGCGACGTGCGCAGTGCCAACCTGTCCATCCACGCATGGCGCGACCATGAGGAGCCACTGGATGTCACTGGCATACCCAACCTGTTGACTAGTGCGATATTTAGCGCGGCCAACTACATGGTTACAGTGGGCAAGGCATTGCTAGGCACAGTATGCAATCTCAAGTTACGTATCCGCCTAGTCGCCGACGCGAATGAAACATTCTACCCCACGGCGTACCAGTACGCACGCATGACCCTTGCCAAAACCATGGTCGGCGTCGTGGGCAAACTGGGCTTTGTATTGACTAAGGGAAGGATAAGGTTACAGTAATGGATCAGTTGATTATGCTTATTGTCTACATCATCCTGTTTGCCATAGTCGCATATGGCCTCAACTGGGTGTGTGTCTCTTATGCATTGCCCCAGCCCATCCGCTGGATAGTGGGCGGGATATTGCTAATCGTCCTGCTACTGTTCCTGTCGCGCCAGCTGGGGGTCGGCAGCGGGACAGTGTTTCACCGACCGTAGTAGTTAGTCACTAACAACATGACCATCAGCCAGCGGGGGCAGGTCGAACGCCAGCTAGCCGAGTTGGACCGCGCCACCCGCCTGTCCCGCCTCGCTCCCGCCCCGCCACGTGCAGTAAAAGGCGCAGGCGGGATATTGAGTTGGAACGCCCCACATCCCAGTAGTCCTGGAGTGTATACGCACTTTCGTGTCTATGCCAACGGCGACGGTGACGACAAGCTGGTACGCCAGTTACCCAGTGATCAGCTATTCCTCAGTGACGGCCTCACCGGCGAGAGTATATTTGTATCAACTTTCAATGCCACCACTGGGGCCGAGTCATCCCGCATCCCCATGGTGGGCAGTCTCGCCGCCGCTGTCGCACCACCAGTGACTAGTGCAGATAGTGACATCTACCCGTACCTGTTGACTAGTACTGGCATCACCCTCATCACCTACGCTGCGCCTGCCAAGGACGGCGACTTCCTAACTGTCGACATCCGCATCCCACTAGGCGTGCCGCCCACCAATATATACTGGATCGAGTGGGGCGGGACGTTCGACCTCGACGTGCCCAACGGGTTGAACGACGTACCCGGGGCGCGGAATCTATTCTTTTTCACATCAATAGGACTAAAATGGACCATGCTAAGTTATCGTGGATATGTGCCGGAATAGCGGCATTGCTGTTAGTCACTAACCCGCTTACCGCCCAGGGGAATGTGCAGTACTCGTGGCAGGGGCCAGTGGAGATGCTGCCCAACACCCCCACGGCTGGGGCCGACACCGGTGAGTTTAGATACCGCGAGAGCAAGACCTTCGGGGTCGAGTACGCCTCCATACGTGCGGCCACCAGCATGTCCACCAGTTATCGTATGCGCCTGCCCCCATCCATTGGCGTCGTCGACTACTGCGTCAAGCGTGGGGCCACCGTAGTGGATGGTGATGGGGTCAACTCGATCCCGCTGCGCTTCGATGTCTGCAGCGCCCCCGGCGGCACCGAATGGATCAGCGCCACTCACGACTCGGCCAATCAACACCTCTCCACCGTGTATACCAACAATGTGGTCGACTACGCCGACTGGGTGGTACGGCGATCCCGGGGCACCGAGGCCACCCCAACCGATACTGTGGTAGGTGATTTCGTTGCGGGTACCAACTACCAAGCGCGAGTGGGTGGGACATTCAAGCCCCAGCTGATTATTACCAGTAAACGTATCACTGCCACCCCCACCGCTGTGGCCGACTGGCGTCTCACCATGTACGACTCGGCTGGTAACGCTCACGACAAACTCCTCATCAACGACAAGGCCACCCTCGACAGCGACTTTCTCCCCGCCCAGGATGTGACCCACTCACTGGGCAGCACCGCCCTACGCTGGAAGAAGCTCTGGGTACA
>Ga0137425_1000267_pt1 | contig 15913 bp, 11 predicted proteins | sample EasRivERMZT640_2_FD_102318 | JGI IMG/M metagenome (GOLD analysis project Ga0137425, IMG submission 102318) | Soil microbial communities from meander-bound floodplain in the East River, Colorado, USA - East River MetaG ERMZT640_2 | ecosystem: Environmental > Terrestrial > Soil > Floodplain ...
AGGAAGGCGCTTTCGGTACGACCGAGGCGCGCGCGGCGCCGGCGAGCGTCGTGGAGGTCCTGAGAGTCGTCGATAGTGTAGATCTCGGTAGCCTCGGTGTCAACAAAGACTACTCGACAGGTGAAGATGATGACCTTGCCGAGCTCACAGAGGGCCCTCAGGCCCTCGACGGCTCCGGGGAGCCAGTCTCCCATGTCGGGCCACTTGTTCTCGACACAGGTGTCGTCCCAGTCGACTGCAAATACGGGTTGTTCGTTGATCAGCGCTCTCACCCATTCGTCGAACTTCTTCTGCCCGATGTCGTAGACGATTCGTTTCATCGCTGGAGGTCCAGGTAGGAGACGTCCGTCAGGCCCCGCCTCGGGTGGAAGGTGAGTAGGAGTTGGGTGGCGTCAGCGCCGGCCCCGAAGTTCTTCAGGACCCACTCGTCGACGCCCTTGACGGATCCGTTGACGATGACGCGGCGGTTCGCCACGACGTTCGCCTCGTGCCAGTGACCGAAGAGGAAGTGATCGATCGTCCCCATCGTGGGGGAGAACTGCCGCTCGAGCTCCTTAGCTCGACGAAGGATCCCTCCCCAGGGCACCCCGACCATGGTGGACCGAATGCCATCGCCATGGGTGGCGACGAGATTCCATCGGTCCTGGACCTGAATCTTCGTGATCCAGCTCTTCGGGACGCGAACCTCGACGGAGGAGTACTTCGCCAGCCTGAGCTTGATCAGGTGGTAGACCATCCAGTCGAAGTTGTCGTGCTGGTTCTTCGCCGGCGGCTTCTTCTGCAGCCGGCCATGGTTTCCCACCACTCCGTCGATGATGATGTTCTCGAAGAGTGGGATCAGGGACTCGATGAAGGAGGCACCGTCCATCCCCAACTGCAGCGCCGTCTCCATGATCGTCATCTCGTTCGTGACGCGGAGCTCGTCGTGGATGTCACCGGTGACCATGTCCCCGAGCCCGACAATGTGTAGTGTCGGGACCGGGTAGGGCCGGTTCTCCTTGAAGCTGGTGATGGCGTTGATGATCTTGTGGTGCCGCTCGAGCATGATCGACCAGTCGTACTCGTTGATCCCGTTCATCTGGTCAGAGAAGACACGCTCTGAGGCGTGCAGGTCCGACCAGAGTAGAACGAAGGCGTGCGGAGTGCCGCCGGCCTCCTTCGCTGAAGGGGCCGGCTTGAAGACGGGTTCGACTGCGGGGATCATTTCCCGCAGTAGCTCGATGATGCGCTCGTCCTTGACCTCAGACTTGCGCTTGAGGGACATTGCGGCCTTGAGCTCAGAGAGCTCCTGAGAGAGCATCTCTTCGCGCGAGACCGAAATCACCGTGGTCGGTGCCGGTGGGGTTGCTGTGATGCCGAACTTCTTGGCCCAGTGCTGGACCTTCCTACCTTCGGTACCGTTCGCACGGGCGGCGTCCGTGGGCGTACCGTGTCTCGCTACTTCGGCGGCGAGTAGGCTTTCATCCCGCCACCACTGGGGTGGCAGGTCGCTCACTGAGGCTTAACCTCAGGGAGGGCAGCCGAGTCGGGGTTACCGGACTGGAACGCCAGTACACACTTGGCCGCGGCGATCCCAGCGGCGATGCCCGCCGAGGCGAACACCGATACCCAGTCGATCCCTGTGATCGCATACTGGGCGACCAGAACGCCGGCGAACGCCTGAATGGCCGTCCAACTCGTGCGCTCGATCAGGTCGAGGTACTTCTTACCCATGGGTCCTCCTACGGTTGGTGATGCAAGTTTGCTTCAGAAATGCTACAGGTTGGTCCGGCTACCTTGGCTCTCCGACGGGGTACAGACGGACGTAGGAACAGTTCGAGTGCCAGCGCCGACGGCGCATGACCTTCCCGCCGTTCGCGTCATTGCCGACGGCCGTATTGCCCTCGACCGTGACCACGTAGCCGACGAATCGCCCACCCAACCACCTGATGATGCGGGTTTTCTCTACGAAGCCGATGTGATCGGGCCAGGAGTCGGAGCCCCAGCGGTAGCAGACGAGGTCCCCGCGCATCGGGAGCTTGACCTCACGTCCGTTCTTCTGGGCCCAGGCCAAGAAGAACCCGACCGAGGCCCGGTTCGGGAACGTGAGCTTTCGGCCGGCCTGCCTGTAGCACCAGCACACGAAGGCGGCGCACCAGGGTGCGGGCGTACTCCAGCCGGCAGCGGCAAGGTACTGTCTCACCTTCGGGCCCCAGTTGGAATTGGGCGGGTGCTCCTTGACGCCGATCTCTTTGATCGCGACGTCAAGCGCCCTTAGGCGCAGCGTTTTCTTCATCATGACGGATCCTTTCTTGGTTACTTCGCGAGCAGGTAGGCGGTGATGGCCGTGACGAACGGTATGGCGAGGGCCAATCCGAGCAGCTTGAACTGGAACTTCTCCAGGCTGGCGAGTCGAATGTCCTGCCGCTCCGTCACCTTGTCCTGTGCCGTAGCAAGAGCCCTGGCCGAGTCGGCCACCTTTTCGGCAAGGACGGTCGCCGTGTTGGCGAGGTCTAGGCGCATCTGCTCCATCTCGGCCTTGCGGCTGTACTCCTGCGGGAAGCCCGAGAGCGTAGAGTCGAGCTTTGACTCGGCCTTGCCGATAGCCTTCTCCTGGGCGGCGAACCGCTCGTCCAGGCGCCTGTCGCGCTCGTCGTCTTTCTTCTCGCGCTCTACGAGGACCCTCTCGAAGTAGCCACGATTCGAGATGCGCGAGTCGAGGTCGTTGAGGTCATGTGCCGGTGTCACCACGTTCTCTCCCCTTGGTCCTGGTTGTTGTTCACTTGACTCTTCTTACCCCGACGTGAATGTGGTCGAGGTGTCCTCCGTACTTCGGTGTGTTGTAGATCACCTGGATGCGGTAGGGGCCCTTGTAGACGTCCTTGATGAGCTCTCCCTGCGAGGGGTCCCACTTGATACCGAGGGCGAGCATGATGGCGCTGGCGGCCTTGTTCATCTTGCTCACGCTGCCGCTAAGGTCGTAGGCGAAGGCGCTAGTCGAGCCCACCCAGTGGTCCGAGACGCCTCCGGAGGAGGTATGCTTCGTGTCCCTCTTCCCTGAGGCGGAGAGTCCGAACTGACTGGCGATGCCCTTGAATTGGTTCGCCACCGGCAGGGAGCCTCCCCAGTTCCCCTTACCGGCTTTGAACCCGGTCGAGACGGAGGATGCACCGGCGGGTGTTTCGGCGGCGCCGGTGGCACTGGCCGAACTCGAGCCCACCGAGGATGGTTGGGGTTGAGACAGTGCCTCTAGGATTGACCCCAGGGAGGCGATCGGGTTAAAGTTCCCCTGGGCCATGCGCCCCAGGTTCTCGATGGCTGCGTTGCGAAGGGCGTCGGCATTAGGAGCGCCGCCCTGTCCCCGGCGCACACTGGGGGAGCGGCCAAGTGGGGCCATGGCCCCGTAATCCTTGCCCTTCAGGACCTTCTTGACGTAGGCCTGGGTCTCAGCGTACGGGGGGATGCCCCCGTACTTCGAGACGGCCCCTGGGCCGGCATTGTAGGCGGCCAACGAGAGGTCCCACCTCTTGAAGGTTCGGAACTGCTGGGCCAGGTACTTCGCCCCGCCCCGCATGTTCTGGATCGGGTCGAAGGGATCCTCTACCCCGAGCCCTCGGGCGGTCCCGGGCATGAGTTGAGTCATCCCGGAGGCGCCGGCCGAGGAGACTGCGCCCGGGTTCCAGCCGGACTCTGCCGAGATGAGGCCGTAGAAGAGCGGCACCGGGATCCCGAACTCTCTGGCGATCTTGCGGGCCTCAGCCTTGTACCTGACGCGCTCCGGCGAACCGGGACTACCTCGACGTGGCATAGTCCTTCTGTTTCTGAGCGTCGATCTTCAACTGGATGATCTCGTTGATCTCGGAGAGCTGGTTCCAGCCCAACAGGTCCTCCGCGAGGGAGTCATAGACCGGGAGCTCCATGGGTCCTGCCTTCTTGATACGGGCCCTGTACTTCGTCCGGTGCAGCTTCGCGGCCTCCGGGTTGAGCTCCCAGACGAGAGCGAACTTCAGGGCCGTCATCTGTTTCTCGGTCAGGTCCTCGATGCGGAGCTGATCCATGAGCTGCTCCTTGAGGTGCTCGTACTCCACCTTCGCCTTAGCGATCTCGAGGAGCTGTGGGTTAGGTGCCTGACCTAGGATCTCCTTGTGCTTCCGGGCCCAGCCCTCGACCGTCATGCGGGTGTTGAAGACCTCGAAGCTGTTCGGGAGCTTCTTCTTGTCCGGGGCGACCTTCTCGTTCGCCTTCTTGGGGTTGACAGGGGTGGGCGCCAGGGATCCGAAGAAGGTCCGAATCCAGTCGTCCGTCTTGTTCCTCGGGTACATGGCGTTTCGGGCAGCCTTCTTCCGATCCTTGTCGGATCGAGTCAGGCGCTCGATAGCGTTCCGAAGGGGAAGTCCGTCTACGGTCTGGCTGAAGAAGGTCCCTGGGCCGCGGCCCACCTCGCGATGGCTGAAGGTGTCGTAGCCCGACAGGGAGGTGATGGAGGCCTGGTACCCGGGCTGCAGCATGTCGAGCAGGGACGCAGCGTTCTCCTCGCCCTTGATGAAGCCCTCGATGGACTTCTCGATGTCGTAAGGGGTGGTGAAGGGGATCAACTGCTTCACGTTGAACCCGGGCGGGTACTTCTTGCCGAACCGCTCTACCTCATCGGGAAGTAGTCGGCCGATCCCCACCTTCTCGGTCAGATCGTTGAGGCCTGAGTTCGGCATGAAGGTGTCCAGGTAGTAGGGCCTGTCCCCGATCTCCTCCTGGGCCACGTCCTGCTGGTGTAGGTAGAGCCAGGCGTAGGCGGAGGCCTGGTAGGGGTGCTCGAGCGGGAAGCGGGCCGTATAGCGGGTAGCCCCCTTGATCCAGGGGTAGATGAAGATGAAGCGGGTGACCACGTTCTTCTCGAAGGCGTTCAGCCGGTCGTAGTCGACGATGGCGTCCTTGGCACGAGAGGTGATGTACTCGAGGTCGTCCACCAGGCTCTTGTTGGTCAGGAGGTCCTCGACCTCTTCTGACCCCTTGTATCCGAGCTTGCGAGACTCGTGGAGGAAGGCGGCACGGCGGGGTACCAGGTCGACCACGAGCCCCATGGCGTCGGCGAGCGCGCGGGAGGCGTTCTTCGGGACCAAGAAGGAGTGCAGCTCCGCGATGTGGCCAGCGAAGCCCTTCCCCATGAGCTCGTCGATGAGTTGGGATTTGCCCGGGGGCAGGCTCCTGGAGAGCATCGCCCCGTGCCAGAGGTTCGCAGGGGCGAAGACGCCCTGCTGCATGATGTTCATGGCCAGGTTGCCGGCCAGGTTCATCGGCATATAGGCGGGGTTGAAGTAGAGGTAGGCCGCCTTCATGATGTCGTTGTAGGCGTCCAGGGTGTTGCCAACCATCTCGAGCTTGCCCCAGCCGGCGTGCTTGCCCTTTGTGACGCCAGGGACGTTCAAGAGTTCGGCGGACTCGAGCAGCTCGCGGGGGACCCAGACGATGCCCTCTATGGGCTCGCGCATCCCCTGCATGATCTCGCCGGCGACCTTCTCGATCGGCTCGCCGTCTATCACCTCTGAGGGCATGTAGTGTTCCCGAAGGGCCTCGAACTTCGTGGCCTCGATGTCCTCGAGCTCCTTGAGGTTAGGCTTGCGGCCGAGCTCGGCGTCCTGCATGAAGTCGAAGAGCCGACGGAGCTCCTCGGGGGCGGTGGCACCCGGGTTCACCTTGACGGCGACGTCGTCAACTCGCGCCGGTGCCTCGACCCCGGCCTTGATCAGCCATTCCCGGGCCCTGATGATCATGCCGGCCCGGACGGCCTTCTGGAGCGAAGCCTGTGAGGTCTTGGTGACGTTCCCTCTGAAGAGCCCGGAGAGGATCCCCTTTCCCATGAAGGGGTTCGTGAGGGTCGGGTCCTTCTTCCCAGCTCCCAGCGCCTGTTTGACTCCGCTTCCGAAGAGGGAGCTATTGAACCTCAGGCCGGCCCAGAAGGACCGGAAGGGGCTCCGGATGGAGGTGGGGAGACCGCGTTGGTATGCGGTGTAACTCTGTCCGCCCTTGAAGTCCTCAGCCCCGACCAGGCGCCCGCCCTTGAGCTCGTCGTAGTTGTGCATGTTCTGAAAGGCATCAGCCACGGAGGCGGGCACCACGGGTCGATTGGGGTCTCTACCAACTGCGGACCATTCGTCCCACATACGGGCAGCGATGGTGTTGAAGGTGTCCTTGAGCTTGCCGCGGGCCCCTCCGCCCAGAAGCCAGGTCTCAAAGTGCTCCGACCAGGCCTCAGGGTTATCCCCGAGGGCCTTGCGGAGGGTGCCAGAGTGAGGCTCGAGGAACTCCGCGTAGTGGGCGAGCTCGTGCTCCCAGGTGGCAATCGGCTGTGGACCCGTCGGGTCGACGTAGATGTCCGCCTTGCCGCTGCGAGTGTCGATGGCGCCGGTCAGGACCTGTTCACCGGGGCGTCCGAAGACGCCGGCGAACTCGTCTGCCGTCTCGTCGATGCCCGCCTTCTCCGCTTGGTAGGACTTGTCGAGGAGCTCGAGGAACTTCTGGGCCAGTGGCTCGTTCGGGTGGCTGTTCGCCCAGTCGTAGAGAGTGTTCTCCGCCTTGGTGAACTGGATCTCCGTCGGCTTGGCCGACTTCGCGAAGCCCATCTCACGGGCCCAGTGAGTGACGGCCTGGTTGTAAAGGTCGATGTCGGGGTGCACGGTGGGCTCCCCTACGGCCGCGAGGGTGGCCGGAACGCGCGCCTGGGGACCGCGAATCTTCATCTTGATCGCTGAGGCCTCGGCATCCGAGAGCCCGGTCCTAATCGAGGAGTAGCCAGCCCCGATGTCCGTGATGGCGATCTGTCCTTCTCGGCGCGCGAAATCCATCGCCGCCCTCTTCGTCTTGAAGTGTTTCGAGATGTCGAGGTAGACGATCCCGTCGTCCGGGTTGTGCCAACCGCCGACCCGATGCGTCTTGGCCTTCAGGTGCGGGGCGTGCTCCGCTACGTAGGCCTCGAGGTGCTCGGCCCGGAAGGCCTTGGCTGGTATCTTGAACTCGTAACCGCCGAAGGCCGCGTAGTACCCAGAGCTCGCCTCGTCGGGAGAGAGGTCCTTGTGGAGAGTGAACCCCCCGTCCGGATTGCGTGTTTCGTTCGCAGCCCGTATTGCTCGTGGGTTTGCTTCATTTGCAACGACGCCCGTGTCGAGCGCCATCTGCACCCCTGCCGAGTCATCGGTGGGGAAGTTCTTCGCGAAGCCGTACTCGAAGGCATCACCTGCACCAGCGAGGTGTCGCACGTTCCCTCGTCCTCTAGCCTGGAGCTCGGAGACGAGCTCCTTCCCTTTCACTCCGACCCAGGCGGCGGCCTGCAACTCTTTCGGGTCCCAACCGAGCTGTGCCGCCATACCGCGAATTACCTGCTCGAAACCGTCGTAGTAGGTGCCCGGGACGTCCCCCAGAGCAGGGGAGAACATGCGGACGACCCACCGGTCGACCGTGACCGGCTTGTCGACGAACTCCCCTGAGGCCACGCGAGCCGCGTAGGCCTCGGGCCCCATGACGTCCTCGATGATGTTCATGTAGAAGCTCGAGCGCTTACGGCCTTCCCAGGGCTGCCCGCGCAGCACGGCCTCCGCCTCCTCGCTCTGCCGAGTCGGGAAGCGGCCGGAGAAGATCTCCCCGTACCGCTGGTACTGACGGAGCGCCTTGGCGACGAAGGTGACGTTGGCGACCGTGTCGGCCGCCTGCGAGTAGACGGCGAAGAGCTGGGCGACCTGGTCTGGTGTCACTCCCTCCGGGAGGTGTCCCCCCGGTTGTATACGCTCTGCTAGGCGAACCATCCCCTGGCCGGCGCGGTGGTACCAGTCGCGCTCCTCCTGCCCCTTGATCGCGAGGCGATAAACGCGCCTGATGGCACCGGAGAGCTTCTTGGGGGTGGAGATCTCCGGGGGCAGCTTGACCCCGGATTCGATGACCTGCCTCGCGAGGTCTTTTGAGTCCCCGAGAGAGCGCCAGGCATCGTCGGAGATCGGGTCCACCCGGGCCATGACATCGCTCTCGAGACCGAGGGCCTCGTCCATGATCCCCCTGGGGATCCCCATCTCCGTCTTGCGGATCTGTTTGTAGAATAGGTCGATCGGGAGCCCCTCCGCGAGGGTCTCCTGGATCTCGGCGATCTCGTCCTTCAGGTCTCCCCTGCTCAGGTGCGCCGGCAAGTCCTCGTCAGCGGTCGAGAGGTACCGCTGGAGCCGCTTTAGGCGGTCCCGGAGGCGCTTCTCCGCCGTTTGGACGTGAGAGCGGGCCACGGAGTCCCACTGGGTCATGAGGGCCTGTGCCGACTCCGGGTCCATCGTCTGATCGACGGACTCCTTCAACATCGCCCTCTGCGGACTCTTCAGGATCCCCTGTTGGGCCGTAATCTCGTTCTGCTGCCAACGGGCGCCCTTGTATACACGGCCGGTGGCGTGCACCCTGGCCTCGATCTCTGAATCCATGAGGAGCCCGAGGGACTTGTAGATGTCCTCCCGCTTGCCGGCCATGGATCCCAGAAGCTCGAGAGAGCGGTGAAGTTTCTGGGGGGCGTCTGGACGCAGGCGCGGGGCGCCGGTGGAGTCGACGTAAACGAATCGCTTGGAGGCCTTGGCCAGGTCGGAGTGGATCAGGTGCGCGGACTTCTCGAGCCCCTCGGACTGCGCCGCGAAGCCGATGTGCTCTGCCGCGCGGAGATCCGGGTCTACCCCGTCCATGACCACGCGGAGGGCGTACTCCATGGAGGGAGACAGACGGAAGACCTTGAAACGCTTCGCGACCCGCCCGAGCTCGGTGGCGTCCGCCATGTCCAGCTTGGCCAGGAACTCGAGCCTCGCCCCCGTGCGCCGGCCGACCTGCTGTGCCTCTGACTTGACGCCCGGGACCCAGGAGGTCTTAGAGCGCGCGGCGTCCACGAGCCCCTCGAGGCCCCTACCCATCAGGGACTGAGCCGCCGGCTGCCGGCCGATGAGTTTACGCTCAGACCAGGTGCGCCACTTGCCCTTGCTCAAGGGCTCCCTGATCGTCCCCTTGGCGATCGAGACCGCCTCCTCTACGCTCGCGCCGGCGCGTTCGGCCTGGATGGCCCTCTTGACGCCTACGCCGGCCCTCGCCCCCCTGGTAGCGGCCATGGGTGCGCCGAGAACGTCTCGGAAGCGAGCGGCTCCCGCAACAGCCTTCGGGACAAACAGGGGGAAGAAGGCGGCATCGAGCCCGAGCTCCCAGGCGGCAACATCTTCACCCTTGATGGCCTTGGTGATTCCTGGCCCCGGCAAGATGGCCCCCGCAAGGCCTCTGAAGATCTGTCCGCCCGTACCCGGTGCCGCCTGAGCGGCATAAGGGTCGATGGCACGTTCGACCTCCCGCTCGAGCGCCATCTCCCGGATACGCTCGTTGCTCTTCTCGAGCTCGGCACGGAGGATCTTGTTGCTGGTCCGGGGGCCGGGACGCGTAGCGCGAGGTCCCCCGGTTGTGGACCAGTTTCCGCCCGCGTTCCTCGATGCGTTCATGAGGAGGGCGAGGGGAGCCATGACCCGATCGAGCTCTGCCTGAACGTTCCTGGCAGGCTTCGCCCCGGCCCCCTTGGAGGGGGCCGTTACCGTGCGAGAGGGGGTGGGGTCTCGAGAGACCGCAGCCCTCTTGATCTTCACCCGCCTCTTAAGCTTCTTTCGCTCACGGCGAGCGACGTCCCGCTCTTCCTCGTGCACGCTGGAAACGGGATTTGCCGCAGCGACGTAGGGATCAGGGTAAGAACCTCTAGGCACTCCCGCCTCCTTAGGAGTAGATGGAGTCGAGTGCCTCGTCGACGATGCGGGTTACCCGCCGTCGAAGGGCGCCCTTGCCGTTAGGACCGGCGAAGGAACCGAGGACCCGCATGTACTTGTTGATCAGGATCTTCCTGACCTTGCTGCGCGGGACCTTCTTGCCGTCAAGGGCGTCGAGCTTGCCCTGGACCGTGGAGTCGTCCACCGTAGAGAGATCCTTGGCGTCGGCGTAGATGTCCTCAGTAGCGGCCCGGACGGCCTCTTCGCGGTCGTGCACCGCCCTACGCTGGTTCTTGGCGGCCTCACCGGACAGGTCCTTTGGGTCCTTCGGCGTCTTGTCCTTGACCGGGACCCAGACACCCCTCCGCTTGACGTGGTGCCAACCGTTCTCCACCACCTTGCCCGACTTCGGGTCAATGTGGTGGTCCGGATCGGGGCTACCCGCGGCATCGAGCCCCTTGGTACCCTTCGTCCGGATCCCTAGCGCGATGAGCTGTGCCTCGAGTGCCGCCTCAGATCTAGCGTCCGATGCCGCCTGACGCTTGAGATCGATCTCGTATCGCCGACGGTCCTCGAGCTGCTTGGCCCGGTCCTCCTCGAGCGCCATCCGGAGCTCGGGGCGCTTAGACTGGAGATCGGAGATCTGCCGGCCAAACCCGCGGTCCTCCTCGGAGGCTGCCTTCATCAGCTCCGCGATGGCGGCGGAGCCACGCTGTGCGGCGTAGTAGGGGAGCTGGGCCGACTGCGCCGCCCATGCGGCACCGGCCTCGTTCATGGTCTGGGCCGGCGCGTAGCCGAGCCCGTAGCTCACATCCTCCATACCGCTCCCGCCGGCAGTTGCAGACCGGGCGTCGATCTGACCCCGTGGGGCGCCCACCACGTTCTGAAGGAATGAGTTGTCGCTTGCGGCCTGGGCTGCCAGGATGTCGCCCGTCTCACCCGCGAAACCCCTGCCCAGGGCCGCGCTGGCGTCACGCGCCTGGCCGTACAGATTCTGCACTCCGGGCGCAACGCTCTTCAGCATCTCTGCCAGTTGTTGGGTGACGTATTTCTGGCGCTGTTGCTGATCCTTGTAGTACTGCCGGCGGTCCTGACGTTCGCCTCTGATGGAGGCGATCTCAGGACCAAGAGTAGCCTGAATGCGGGAGTCGATTGGGTCCCGCCAGGAGAAGGTCTCGCGGGCCTCATCTGGATGTTGGGCGGCCCAATCGTCGAAACTCGTGCCTCTAGACCTCAAGTGCTTGGCGAAGGCCTTCTTGTTGCCCGAACGGAAGGTCTTGCCGCCCCAGCGGAAGGAGGACATCTAGACTCCCCCTGCGATCCGCTTGCCCTTGTTGACGCTGGCGTTCGGCCTTCGCTTCTTCCTCGGGTTCTTGGTGGCGCCGCCCAGGGCCCCTCCCTCTGAGGGCACGAGGTCTCGTGCCGCGCCCGACCTGTTCGGGCCGGCCGTAGGCAGAGGCTGCGGCTTGGAGGGCTTGGGGGGCTTGGCGTCTCCACCTGGCGTTCCCTCGAGACCCGGGAACTCGTCATCCGCAGTCCTGTCGGCTGCGTCAGACATGGCGTCGAGCAGTTCCTGCTGGCGCTGCCGCTCGCTCTCCGTGTAGTTGCCGATGTAGCCCATAAGGGTGTCAAAGAGGCTCTGCTCGGCGTCGAACATGGAGGTCTTGTACGCCTGGGCCTGCTCCCTGAGTCCGTAGCCGGTGGCTCCAGACTCGAGGATGCCCTTGCCGGCGAGCTCGTTCTTCAGGTCTGAGACCGCCCCGGAGTTTGCCTTGTTCAGACGAGCCAGGAAGGAGAGGCCCTGGCTGGTCATGTCGTTCGCCCTACTCCTGGTGCCAGCGTCGACGTCCGAGCCTAGGAAACCAAGCGCCTCTTCAGAGACCCCGGCCCTACTAAAGTCCGGGATGAGCCCGAAATTGATCAGGGCGCGCTGGATGGCGGCTCGACGAGACCCGGCGTCCACGATGCCCTGCGCCCCGAGTGCATCGCGAAACTGGGCAAAGATAGGGTCCGAGTTGATCAAGTCCTGGAAGCTCTTCTTCTGAATGCCCTTCATGCCACCCGAGGCTGCGGGACCGACCGGACTGGTGCCGCCTGCAGGGAAGCCGCCGACCTGAGGTGAGGTGGGAAGATCGGGAAGCAGGTACCTCTTCATGGGGTCTTCATCGGGCCAGTAGGGCATGTCTGCTGTGTGTCTCCTTATACGTTGCCGGTGCGGAGGGTGATGAGCCAGCGATTTTTGAAGTGGGCCGTCCCACCGTCCCTTCGATACTGGAGCTCCACGGTGTTGTCAGTCAGGTCGACGGAGGCCACAATCGCCCTCATGACCGAGGTGCCGCTACCCGAGCTCGTGCTCGTCTCTTGCTCGTACTGTGCGGCGTTGTCATCGTTACTGAGAGAAGCCCCATTGAATCTAGGTTGGGCGAAGGCATGCTTGTCCGAGGCTGAGTAGATCGTCATGGTCGCGCCGAACAAGACTAGGTACTGCCCCGCCTCGAGCTCAGTAATCTCCGGCCCTCCGGAAAGGCTCTCGTAAGTCGAGCTGGTGCTGGTTACGTCGCCGCCGGCGAAGGCAGAGGTCGGGACCAGCGGGTAGTACCCCTGTAGCTGGCTAGCCAAGAACCTGGGAGGATTCGACTCAAGCCAAGAGGTGAGCCAGACCTTGAAGATGTGGGGGAAGTCCAGAGGAGAGGAGAGGACCTTCTGGGCCAACTCCCGATCCCTCTGGGTATTGAGATCGGCCATTACTTGCTCGGCTCCTGCTCAGCGATCTCGGCCTCGATGTCATAGAGCATGACCTCGTCGGCTGGACCGGTGATCGAGACTCTGAGCCCGAACCCGTCGCCCTTGAACTTCAGGGGGATCTTGACTCTCTCGTATCCGTCGGTAGGGAAGATCTTGAAGGTGGCGCCGGCATCATCCGTGACCGTGTCGTAGGTCTCATCACCCGGGGCCCTGACGAGGCCCAGGGTGAGGTAGGTGTTTTGATCGGCAGCCGAGAGGTCGACTCCGAGGTACAGGTTCCTGATCCTTCTCGAGCCAGGGCTCCCGCGGAAGTAGACGGTCTCGAGCGTCGAGCTCGGCCCGGTCCCGAAAGCGTCCGAGTCCACCGAGTAGGAGTTCGTCCAGAAGTTAGCCATAGAACCCACGCGGACGCCAGAGGCTCCGCAATGGCCGAAGTAGAGCTCCGGAGAGGATCCGATCCTCTCGGCGAACATCTTGGTGGGCAGGTTCGAGACCCGGAACCAGGTCTTCCTGTCGATGTCGAAGGCCATGGTCTCGGCCGTCGTGCCGCCCTGAAGGACGGACACGAAGTAGAGGCCGAAGATCTCGCCGGCGGAGATGGTCCAGGAGGAGGAGTAGCTCTGCATCAGATCTCGCCAGAACTTGCCTGCCGAGCACCGCTCCGTAAGGTTGTCGAGGATGGCGCCATCCGACTGCCAAACGCCCTCGGCGTTCGCCCAGATAACCTGGTCGCCCATTCTGACGATCGATGCCGGGTCCACACAGCCCTGCTCGAACAGGGGCTCGAGCTCCATCTCTCTAGATGGCGGAGGCGTGTTACCTCGAATGCGCTCTGTACCACTAGTGGAGTAAACGAGGATCGCGTTTCTGAGGGCAGCGAGTCCGGTTACCGGACGCGAAACATCAAGGTAGCCATCCGCGGTGTCCCAGACCTCTGGGTCACCAGGCCCCGAGAACCAGATCCTCCGCAGCTCCGCGCTAGACCTGGCCAGAAGCAGGCGGGACTTGTATACGTCGGCGAGTACGCCCTGAGGGGGCGACCCACCCAGAGCGCTCGGAGCCGCCGAACCGTCGTACTTGAAGGGGGTCGTCGCGCCGTCCGCACCCGGGACGATGAGGAGGTTCTTGAAGAAGACGGGCCGCTGGGCAGGAACGGTGGCGTTCCCCTTGTCGGTGGCCGAGACGTCGCTGTCGACCTTCCATAGGCTCGAGTTGCTCCCGATGGCCACCAACTGCCCACCCGCCGTAAACGGCGCGTAGGCGACAGCCGGCACCGAGGTGGAGCTCCCAGACTCAGAAAGGTCTGGGGAGGCGGCAAGCCATGCCCCACGGCCTCGGAGGGGAGGCCCGTGGGCCATGAGATAGTCGACCAGGTTCCAGACCGCACCCTTCGGCAGCATGTGCCGGTCCTTGTCCCGGTAGATCCCCAGGTCGTAGCTTGACTGGAGGGAGACGGGCTTCGCCATCTACCAGCGGATGTCTGTGCCTGGGGTGCGGGGGATGATCCGCTTGCGCCCCGGGCGAGCCGGGGCGAGAAACACGCCGGCCTTCTTGTTCAGCCTGACGCGCGCCCTGATGACACCGGCGTCCCAGTCCTCCTGGTGCTCCTTCGGGATCTTGCCGATCGACTTGTCGTCGTCCGCGGTGACCTTGGCCATCGCGTACGACTGAAGAACCGGGTGGAACTCCTCCGGGATGTTCCCGTGGGTCGCAGTCGAGGGAGTGTGCGAACCGGACGACATAGAGGTCGGCCTGGGTACGTAGAGGCCGTGAAGCTCGTCGCTCGAGGAATTAGCCGCCGGGTCGATGGCCAGAAGGTTCTGCCCCTCTAGGGCGTATACGGTCGGGTAGGCCCCAACCCCTCCGCCTAGCGTCTGCCGGCGGATGATCTCCGAGATCTCCACCGGCTGTAGCGGAACGTTCTGAGCCGATTCGCTCTCAATCCAGAGCTCCTTAATCGCGAGCATGTCGTCGTCTAGGTCATACCAAGCCTGATCGGCCTGGAGCTGAACGGCGAACTTCTTGATATGACACTTCGTCTCAACTAGGAACTGGACGACGGCCTCGTTTACGTAGCCGTCGATCAACACCTGCTCTGAGTTACCGGCGGTGTTCTTGAGGCCGGTGGCGAAAGAGATCCTGGTCCTGAAGAGTGCGAGGTCCAACTAGTCGTCCTTTCAACTGAAGGCGAGGATGTCCTCAGAGGCAGTCTCCAAGGATAGGTCGTTGTCGGGAATGAACGTCTGCCCGACGAAGTCATCAAGCCGGATGGCCGAGTCCGTGAAAACCCCGAGGGCCACCTTGTTGTTCGGGGCGACTCCGGAATACGTCGAGTCGACTACTGAACCCATCAGTACCCAGACTTCAGAAAGACGCACCCAGGCCTCAATCACCGACTCGAAGCAGCGGATCTTGATCGCGTCTCCGTTCGAGAGCTCCTGTGGCCAACTCCCGAGCTGCGTATGAACGTCGCCGGGGGTATCAACACGGAAGATCCTGATGTCGTCCGGGCCGGCGTTCCGGAAGAGGTTGACCTGATAACCACTACCGTAGCTAGAAGCGCCTTCCGGTGCGATGCGCGCGAGGACACTCACCTGCCCATTTGTCACGGGCAGCACCGTGATCGTCACGGCTGCCTCGACGTTTCGTCCCATCTCTGTCGAGAAGTACGCCCCATGACTGAAGCTCCCACTTGGCGCGCATTGGTTGTTGAGCACCTTCAACCCGGGATCGATATACGAGGACCAGCCCGCCATGGGCGGCCCTTCATCCGCCCTGTTGAAGTTGTCAAAGATGTCAACCTCTGCCGGAAGAATAAGGACATCTTCGGCGGACACCCCGAACACGAGGAACGAGTCCTGGTCGAAGTAGATATCAAGCGCGAGGTCCGACTCGAGACAGGGCGTCAAGAACACCTGAATCGCGTTACCGCCGATCGACAACCCCGACGCCGAATCAGTCTCGGTGCAGGCCACCAGGGCCTTAAAGATCGTCTTCGTGAAGACGAGCGGTCGAGCGGAACCCGACTCTACGGCTTGGCCCAGGGTGTTGTGCTTGTCTCGGTCTAGTGTCTGGGCGGCGTCGGTCTCCCTCGCCGCCATAAGGACGGAGAGCCTAATGGCCCTGTCGATCTCCAGGGCGGACTTGAAAACCGAGAGGCGACGAGACTTATCCGTCTCGGTGGCCGGGGTGAGCGTCCTCTGAATCGGCGCGCCAGTGGTGATCGAAAGCGCAACGGCCACCCCAGACTCGGTGACCGGTACGAGGCTCTTGATCTTGTCGACGTTGAGAGTCTGGGCGGCCTCTAGTGCGAACGGTGCGACAACCGCCCCACCGAAATCGTCATAGCGAGAGGCCGTGTCGGAGAAGTCTCGGAAGATACGGATCCCCACCTTATTGGTGGGGCTCGAACCCGAGTAGGTCGCGTCAGTTACAGAACCTAG
>Ga0137425_1000268_pt1 | contig 15877 bp, 6 predicted proteins | sample EasRivERMZT640_2_FD_102318 | JGI IMG/M metagenome (GOLD analysis project Ga0137425, IMG submission 102318) | Soil microbial communities from meander-bound floodplain in the East River, Colorado, USA - East River MetaG ERMZT640_2 | ecosystem: Environmental > Terrestrial > Soil > Floodplain ...
AGCTCCCAGAGAATGCGCTTCTCGGTGTGGTCCGGGCAGGCCGGGTAGCCCGGGGCCGGGCGAATTCCACGATAGCGCTCCTTGAAAAGTTCCTCGCGGGACAACCGCTCGTCCTGCCCGTACCCCCACTCGCGGCGGGCGGTCTCGTGCAGCTTCTCCGCGAACGCTTCCGCCAGGCGGTCGGCCAGCGCCTTGGCCAGGATGGCGTTGTAATCGTCATGGTCGCGCTCGAACCGCTTCACCAGCCGGTCCACTCCGAAGCCCGCTGAGACGGCGAACGCGCCGAGGTAATCGGCGTATCCGCTGTCGCGCGGCGCGATGAAGTCAGACAGCGCCAGCCGCGGCAGCCCGTCGGGCGACGGGATCTGCTGGCGGAGGGTATGGAAGCGCACCACCTCCCGCACCCGGGCCTCGTCGGCATAAATAATGATGTCGTCCCCTTCGCTGTTGGCGGGGTAGAAGCCGTAGACGCCGCGGGCGGTCAGCAGCCGCTCGCGGATCATCCATTCCAGGAGCGCCTTTCCCGATTTGTGCAGGTCGCGGGCCACCGCTCCCTGCTCCGGGTGATCCAGGATGGCCGGGTAGACGCCGCGCAGCTCCCAGACGTGGAAGAAAGGGGTCCAGTCGATGTAGGGAGCCAGGTCATCCAGCGGAACCTCATGGTAGACGCGCCTTCCGAGAAACGACGGCGTATCGAGCGGCGCGCTGGCCCAGTCAAGACTCAGGCGTTGGCGGCGCGCCTCGGCGTAGGGAAGGAGCTCCCGATCCTGCGAGGCTTCGTGCCGCTTGCGGTCCGCATCCTGCTCGCCATGGATTCTTCCCAGGAAGTTGTCCCGCGCGGTGTCGCTGAGGAGCTGCCCCACCACATCCACTGCCCGGGAGGCGTCCAGCACGTGCACGGTGGGCCCGCCGTAATGCGGCGCGATCTTGATGGAGGTGTGCTTGCGGCTGGTGGTGGCGCCGCCGATGAGCAGCGGCAGGCGCAACCCGACGCGCTCCATCTCGGAGGCCACGTGGACCATCTCATCCAGGCTGGGCGTGATGAGCCCGCTCAATCCGATGAGATCGGCTTTTTCCTCCTGCGCGACGCGCAGGATCTGAGCCGCCGGCACCATCACCCCCAGGTCGATGATGTCGTAGTTGTTGCACCCCAGGACCACCCCCACGATGTTCTTGCCGATGTCGTGGACGTCCCCTTTGACCGTGGCCATGACGATGCGCGCCCTGGCCCCTTGGCGGCCGGCCGCCTTCTTTTCCGCTTCCATGAGCGGCTCCAGGATCGCCACCGCTTTCTTCATGACCCGGGCGCTCTTGACCACCTGGGGCAGGAACATCTTCCCGGCGCCGAAAAGATCTCCCACCACGTTCATCCCGGCCATGAGCGGCCCCTCGATGATCTCCAGCGGCTTGGGGTATTGCTGCAGGGCTTCGGCGATGTCGGCGTCGATGTATTCGGTGATGCCGGCCACCAGGGCGTGCGAAAGGCGGCTCTCCAGCGGCTCGCGCCGCCAGGCTTCATCCTTCTCACGGGTCTTCGCTTCTCCCTCCACGGTGGCCGCGAACTCCACCAGCCGCTCGGTGGCATCGGGACGGCGGTTGAGCAGCACGTCCTCGACCCGTTCCTTCAGGTCCGCGGGAATCTCGTCGTACACCGCCAGCTGTCCGGCGTTGACGATTCCCATGTCCATGCCGGCGTGGATGGCGTGATAGAGGAAGGCGGAGTGCATGGCGTCGCGCACCCGGTCGTTGCCCCGGAAGGAGAAGGACAGGTTGCTGATCCCGCCGCTGATCTTCACCTTGGGGAACAGGCGCTTCAGCTCGCGGGTCGCCTCGATGAATGAAAGCGCGTAATCGTTGTGCTCCTCCATGCCCGTGGCGATTGCCAGGATGTTGGGATCGAAGACGATGTCCGACGGGTCGAAGCCGACCTCCTCGGTGAGGATGCGGTAGGCGCGCGACAGAACGGCGACACGCCGCTCGGTTTCCACCGCCTGGCCCTGCTCGTCGAAGGCCATCACCACCACCGCCGCTCCGTATCGCCGGATGAGCCGGGCCTGGCGCTTGAAGGCTTCTTCCCCCTCCTTCAGGCTGATGGAGTTGACTACCCCTTTTCCCTGCAGACACTTGAGCCCCGCTTCCAGAACCGAGAACTTGGAGCTGTCCACCACGATGGGCAGGCGCGCAATCTCCGGCTCGGAAGCGATCAGGCGCAGGAATTCGGTCATGGCCTTTTCGGAATCGAGCAGCCCCTCGTCCATGTTCACGTCCAGCAGGTTGGCGCCCCCCTCCACCTGGTCCCGGGCCACCCCCAGCGCTTCCTCCATCTTGTTGTCACGGATGAGTCGCGCGAAGCGGCGCGAGCCGGTGATGTTGGTGCGCTCGCCGATCAGGATGAAGTTGGACTCGGGCCGGATGGTCAGCGGCTCCAATCCGCTGAGCTGGGTGAAGGGGACGGGCTCGGCCGGACGGCGAGGGGGCAGTCCCCGGGTGGCCTCGGCGATGGCGCGGATGTGCTCAGGGGTGGTGCCGCAGCAGCCCCCCACCAGGTTGAGCCATCCTTCCTGCGCGTAGCCGCGCAGGATGTCCGCCATCGCTTCGGGGCTCTGCTCGTAGGCGCCCAGCTCGTTCGGAAGTCCCGCGTTGGGGTAGCAGTGGACCCACAGCGGCGCGACTCGGGCGATCTCCTCCAGGTACGGGCGCATCTCCTCGGGGCCCAGGGCGCAGTTCAGCCCCACGCCGAAGAGATCGGCGTGCTGGATCGAGATCCAGGCGGCTTCCAGGGTCTGCCCCGACAGGGTTCGACCGCTGGCGTCGGTGATGGTCAGGGAGGCGAGCACCGGCACGCGGAAGCCCAGCTCATCGAAGCAGCGGGCGATGGCGAACAGCGCCGCCTTCAGGTTGAGCGTGTCGAAAGTCGTCTCGGGGAGCAGCAAATCCACCCCCCCTTCCAGCAGCCCCCGCGCCTGCTCGTGATAGGAGTGCTCCAGATCCTCGAAGCTCACCGCCCGAAAACCGGGACGGTTCACGTCGGGGGAGAGGGATGCGGTGCGGTTCGTGGGGCCCATGGAGCCGGCCACGAAGCGCGGGTGTGTGGCGTCCCTGGCGGTGGCGGCGTCGGCGGCGCGTCGCGCCACCTCCGCGGCGGCCTTGTTCAGTGGATAGGCGTGCGCTTCGAGGCCGTAATCCGCCAGGGAAATCGATGTCGCCGTGAAGGTATTCGTCTCGATGATGTCGGCGCCGGCGGCGAGATATCGATGGTGGATCGACTCGACGATTTCAGGCCGGGTGAGGCTCAGCAAATCATTGCAACCCTTGAGGTCGCGCGGATGATCCCGGAAGGCCTTGCCGCGAAACCCCGCCTCATCCAGCCGTTCTGCCTGGATCAGGGTCCCCATGGCGCCATCGAGGATCAGTATCCTCTGCCGCAGCAAGGTCTCTAGCTGTTCGCGCCTGGACAACGCGGCCTCCGCGAGAAAGAGATGCCTGGGAAAGGCATAAGAATAGCGTGGAATGGCGTTTCGCGCACGGCTAGAGGCCTATTTTCCGCTCGGACGGCTGTTTGCGCGGCTTTTGGGGTAAACTGTGCGCCATTTTTCCACAGTTCGGGGGTTCCCGGTCGTGCCTCCCAGTTCCGGCCAGATGCTTGCGCATTACCGCCTCGACGAGAAGATCGGCGAAGGCGGGATGGGGGTCGTGTGGAAAGCCACCGACACCACCCTGGGTCGCCCGGTCGCCATCAAAATCCTGCCTGAAATGTTCTCCGAAGATCCGGAACGGCTGTCCCGCTTCGAGCGGGAGGCCAAGCTGCTGGCCTCTCTCAACCACCCCAACATCGCCGTCATCCACGGATTGCACCAGGCTGAGGGAGTGCACTTCCTCGCCATGGAACTGGTGCAGGGGGAGGACCTGGCCCAGAGGCTCCAGCGCGGAGTCATGCCGGTGGAGGAAGCCGTCGCGGTGGCGAAACAGATCGCCGAGGCCCTGGAAGCGGCGCACGAAAGCGGGGTGGTCCATCGGGACCTCAAACCCGCCAACATCCAGATCACCCCCGAGGGCCAGGTGAAAGTGCTCGATTTCGGACTGGCCAAGGCATTCGAGTCCGATTCCGCCTCCGGCAGCCCCTCGCTGTCCCCCACGATGACCTCGGCCGGGACCCGGGCCGGCATGATCCTGGGCACCGCCGCCTACATGAGCCCGGAGCAGGCCCGCGGCAGGTCGGTGGATCGGCGCGCCGACATCTGGGCCTTCGGCTGCGTTCTGCTGGAGATGCTCACGGCCAAACAGACCTTTGGAGGGGAGACGATTTCCGACTCGATGGCGGCGGTGCTGCGGGCCGAGCCCGATTGGAAGACGCTGCCACCGGACGCTTCGCCAGCCCTGCGACGGCTGCTGCGCCGCTGCCTGGCCAAGGACCCGAAGCAGCGCCTGCGCGACATCGGCGAAGCCCGCATCATCCTCGAGGATGTCATCAAGGGGGTCGCCGAAGAGCCGGTGGTCGCCGTCACGACCGAAGTCCCTCCCGTCCGTCGCATGCGAGCAACGGTTCTCTGGCTGTCGGGGTTGCTGATCGCGACGGCGCTGGGAAGCCTCGTGACCTGGAGGCTGCGACCCGCGCCTCCCCAGCCCCCCGTCAGGAAGTTCCTGTTGTCCATGAAGGATCTGGAGGCCAACTATCGCCAGAGCCCATGGATCTCGCCGGACGGAAAAAGAATTGCCTACGCCAGCGCCGGTCGTCTCTGGATCCGGGATCTCGCCCAGCTGAAGGCGAAGGAGATTCCCGACAGTGAGGGAGGACGGGTGCCCTTCTGGTCTCCGGATGGCTCCTCCCTCGCCTACACTGCCAGCGGAAAACTCTGGAAGGTTTCCGCCGCCGGAGGCCAGCCGGTGTCGATCTGCGACCTGCCCTCCTCCATCGACGGAGGTGCCTGGGGCGCCGACGACAGTATCGTTTTGGCCCCCACGACGGGACCGCTCAGTGAGGTGTCGGCACGCGGCGGAGACCCTCGCACCCTCCTGGAGCCGGAATCGGGAAAGGAGACCGACTTTCACAAACCCTGGTTCCTTCCAGGTGGCAGGGGGCTGTTGTTCGTCGTCCACCGCGTGGAAGGTTCCGACACTCTGGCCCTGCTCTCGAACAAGAAGCGTAGGGTACTCATTCAAATCCCCGGGGCCCGGATCGACAATCCCTCCTATTCCACCACCGGGCACATCGTCTACTCGCGTGAGGGGAGCAACGCCGGAATCTATGCCGTTCCATTTTCGCTCGAGAAGCTCGAGGTGGTGGGCGAGCCGTTTCTGGTGGAGGCCGATGGGGGCGTTCCGAGCCAGTCCAGGGACGGCATGCTGATTTACGTACAGGGCGCGAGCCATGTCCTCAACCAGATGGTCTGGGTGGATCGATCCGGCAAAGTACTGGAGAAGACGGGACAGGAACAGCGCGAAATCATGGCCCCCATTGTTTCGCCGGATGGGCGAAAAGTAGCGCTCTCGGCCGACGAGAACAACAATCGCGACGTCTGGATCCAGGACCTGGCTCGTGGCACCCGCACCCGCCTCACCTTCGATCCCGCGGCCGACTTTCCCCTCGCCTGGTCCCCCGCGGGAGACCGGGTTTTCTTCGTGGAGGGACTCGGGGGAGTCTCGACGATCAAGAGCAAGGCCGCCGATGGCACGGGCGAGACGACCACGCATGTGAAGGGAGACTTCGCCTCCCTCTCCCCGGATGGGAAATCGCTGGCGTTCATCACGCGCGATCCCAAGACCAAGGAGGACCTCTGGATGATGTCCCTGGAGGGGGACGGCAAGCCGGTGGTGCTGCTGCAGACTCCTGCGCGGGAGAGGATTCCGGTCATCTCCCCCGACGGCCGCTATGTCGCCTACATATCCGATGAGTCGGGGCGCGACGAGATCTACCTGACGCGCTTTCCGAACGGGGGCGGGAAGTGGCAAGTCTCGGTGGACGGCGGCGTGGGCCCGGTGTGGGTCAAGAAGACGGGCGAGCTGCTGTTCCGCAATGGGGATGCCATCATGATCGTGCCGGTCGCGACCCAGCCGGCCCTCACCCTGGGCCAGCCCCGGGAGCTGTACAACGCGGGCGCATCGAAGCTTCTGGTCGCTCCGGGCAAGAAGTTCGACCCGGACCCCGCCGGGGGCAGAATCCTGGCCGTCCAGGGCGTCGGGGAATTGACCGTCGAAGCGGGGATCACCGTGGTCGAAAACTGGTTCGCGGAGTCCAGCAAGCGATGAGCCTCGCTCCCGGCTCGCGGCTGGGCCCCTATGAGATCGTCGGCTCGCTGGGCGCCGGCGGCATGGGGGAGGTGTGGAGCGCCAGGGACACGCGTCTGGATCGGGAAGTGGCCATCAAGGTTCTTCCCGAGGGTTTTGCCCAGAATGAGCAGTTCCGCGCCCGCTTCGAGCGCGAAGCCAAGAGCATTTCCTCCCTGAACCATCCCAACATTTGCACGCTGCACGACATCGGCCGCCAGGAAGGGGTTTTCTTCCTGGTGATGGAGAAGATCGAAGGAGAGTCGCTGGTCGACCGGCTGGTGAAGGGCCCCCTGCCCCTGGATCAGGTCCTGCGCATCGGGGCGGAAATCGCCTCCGGATTGGATTCGGCCCATCGGCGGGGAATCATCCATCGCGATCTGAAGCCCGGCAACATCATGCTCACCCGGACAGGCGCGAAGCTGCTGGACTTTGGTTTGGCAAAGACCGGCACCGAAGCCGCTGCACCGGTTGAGGGACTGACCAGCCTCCCCACGGAGCACCGCCCGCTGACCCAGGAGGGGACCATTCTGGGCACCTTCCAGTACATGGCGCCGGAGCAGCTGGAAGGACAGGAAACCGATGTGCGCACCGATCTCTTTGCACTGGGAGCCGTGCTGTACGAGATGGCGACGGGAAAGCGCGCCTTTGCCGGGAAAAACAAGACGAGCCTGATCGCCGCCATCGTCTCCTCCCAGCCTCCTCCCATTTCCTCCGTGACGCCGGTCTCTCCGCCGGCGCTGGATCACGTGGTGCGCAAGTGCCTGGAGAAGGATCCCGAGGATCGGTGGCAGTCGGCCCACGATGTGGCCACGCAGCTGCGCTGGATCAGCGAAGCGGGATCGCAGGCGGGTGTGGCGACCCCGCTCACGCTGCGAAGGAAATCGAGGGAGCGGCTGGCCTGGGCCCTGGCGGCGATAGGGACGATTCTGGCCGCCATCGCCTTCGGCATTCCCTGGCTGAACCCACCCGAAGCACCCCGGCCCATGGTCGCGTCGATCGTCCCACCCGCGAAGACCCAGTTCCAGCTCAACGACGCGGATGCCGGAACGCTGACGATTTCCCCGGATGGAAGGTACGTGACCTTTCTGGCCAAGAGCGAGGACGGTAAGCGGCTCCTGTACCTGCGCGAACTCGACTCAGGAGAAGTCCGTCCTCTCCCGGGCACCGGAGGCGCCGTGTTTCCATTCTGGTCTCCCGACAGCCGCTTTATCGCCTTCTTCGCCGATGGCAAGCTGCAGAAAGTGGACATCGGCGGCGGCCCGCCGCTGGCGCTGTGCGACATCGGACAGAATCCGCGACGCGGCTCCTGGAACAAGGATGACGTCATCATTTTTTCTCCCACCTCGCTCGACCGCATCCACAAGATTCCCGCGTCGGGAGGCACGCCGGTTCCAGTGACCAAGCTGGACACTTCGAAAGGGGAGACGACGCACCGCTGGGCCACTTTTCTTCCGGACGGGCAGCACTTCCTCTACATGACCGGAACGCACGCAGCGGGAAGCCGAAGCGAAGCGAACGCCATCTACGTAGCGGACCTCAAGACGGGAGAAGCCAGGTTCCTGCTCCAGGCGCGCTCGAACGTCGAATACGCGGATGGTCATCTCCTCTACGTGCGCGACAATGTCCTGGTGGCGCAGCCTTTCGATGAACAACGTCTGACCCTCTCGTCGAACCCGGTGCCGGTGGCCGAGCAAGTCCAATACGGCTCCTCATTCTTCTACGCGGCTTTTTCGGTTTCCAGGAACGGCATCCTCGTTTACCGGCCGGCGGGGGAGCGAGCGGACTTGGCGCTGGAGTGGCTGGATTTCCAGGGAAAGAAAGAAGGTGTCATCAACGGCCTTCCGGCCAAGGTCCGGCTGGGCCTCGGGGGCCCGGTTCTCTCGCCGGATGGAGGCAGGCTCGCCATTTCCCTGGCCGATCCGCAAACCGGCAGGAACGATATCTGGACTCTGGACCTGGCGCGCGGAGTCTCGACCCGGCTGACCTTTGCGCCGGGAGACGAAACGGCTCCCTGCTGGTCTCCGGACGGAAAGCAGATCCTCTTCTCGCAGCTGGACGGCTCGGCCCTGAACCTTTACATGAAAGCCTCGGACGGGGCGGGAGACGCCAAGCTGATCCTCAAGTCGGAGGTCCACAAGCTGGCGGCCGACTGGTCTCGAGACGGGAAACTCGTCGCGATGAACATTCTGGATGCCAACTCGCAGCGCCTGGATCTATCCATCCTGACCCTGGAGGGGCTCGAGCTCAAGCCGTTTCTCCAGACGAATTTCGAGGAGACGCAGGCGAGATTCTCGCCGGACGGGAAGTGGCTGGCCTACTGGTCGGATGAGTCGGGGAGCAAAGCGCTGTATGTCACGCCCTTTCCGGGGCCCGGGGGGAAGTACCAGATTGCCAGCGATGCACTGGACGAACTGGGGGCCGAGTGGGCTCCCGGAGGAGGGGAGATCTATTACGTGAGCCGGGACTCCTTCATGACGGCGGTCCCCTTGGCCCCACGCGGCGGCGCTCTCGAGATCGGAGCGCCGCGCAAGCTGTTCCAGGTTCCCTCCCTGGTCTTCTGGGTGCTCGGCCGCGACGGCAAACGCTTCATCCTGGGACAGGAACCCGACGCGCTGCAGTCGGCCCCGATCAACCTGGTCACGCAGTGGACGGCGAAGCTGAAGCACTGAGCTGACATGAATCTCGACACGGGAAAAATGATCTCCCACTACCGCCTCCTCGAGAAGATCGGCGAGGGGGGCATGGGAGTCGTGTGGAAGGCCACCGACACGACGCTGGACCGCAGCGTCGCCATCAAGATTCTTCCCGAGATCTTCTCGGAGGACACGGAGCGCCTGGCCCGGTTCGAGCGGGAAGCGAAGCTGCTGGCCTCTCTCAATCACCCGAACATCGCCGTCATCCATGGACTGCACCACGCGGAGGGGGTGCACTTCCTTGCCATGGAGCTGGTCCAGGGCGAAGACCTCTCTCAGAGGCTGCAGCGCGGCGCGATGCCGGTGGAGGAGGCGGTGGTTGCGGCGAAACAGGTGGCCGAGGCTCTGGAGGCGGCTCACGAAAGCGGCGTCATCCACCGGGACCTCAAGCCCGCGAACATTCAGATATCCCCCGACGGCAAGATCAAGGTCCTGGACTTCGGCCTCGCCAAGGCCTTCGATACCGAATCGACCTCGGGAGGCCCGTCCATGTCACCGACCATGACCTCGGCGGGGACCCGGGCCGGCATGATTCTCGGAACGGCGGCCTACATGAGCCCCGAGCAGGCGCGCGGGAAGCCCGTGGATCGCCGCGCCGATATCTGGGCTTTCGGCTGCGTGCTGTTCGAGATGCTCACCGGGAAACAGGCCTTCGGAGGCGAGACGATTTCCGACAGCCTCGCGTCGGTTCTGAAGACCGAGCCCGATTGGAAGAGCATCCCGAAGGAAGTGCCGGGCCCGCTGAACCGGCTGCTTCGCGCCTGCCTGCAGAAAGACCCGAAGCGGCGCCTGCAGGCCATCGGCGATGCCCGAGTGGCGCTGGAGGAGCTGCAATCCGGCACGGCATTCGAGACCGAGCCTGCGATAGCCCCCATCGTCCCGCAGGAAAGGCCATTGGCCTGGCGGATGCTTCCCTGGCTGCTTCTCGCTCTGGCTCTGGCGGCCACTCCTTTCATGGCACGCATCTTTTCGCCGGCCGCTCCCACCGCGTCGAAAGCTCTCACGCAGCTCAACATCGACCTCTCGAGCCCCGATGGGTTGATGGGAGAGCTCGGCTCTTCGGTGGTTCTATCGCCGGATGGGAGCACCGTGGCCTACGTCGCAGACCGCGGCAACGTGCGCCAGCTTTTCATCCGTCGGCTGGATCGGCTGGAAGGGACTCCGCTCGCCGGGACCGAGGACGCTTATTCCCCCTTTTTCTCCCCGGATGGACAATGGATCGGTTTTTTCGCCGCGAACAAGATGCGCAAGGTACAGGTTTCCGGTGGGTCGCCTCTGACGCTCGGGGAGATCGAATCCGGCGAACAGGCGAGGGGAGGAACCTGGGGACGCGGTGGCAGCATTGTCTTCACGCCGCAATTCGAGGCAGGACTCTTCCGGGTTTCGGACACGGGGGGGAAGGCGGAGCCCTTGACCAAGCTCGATTCCACCCGCAAGGAACGATCCCACCGCTGGCCCGTGTTCCTGCCAGACGGGAAGCACGTTGTGTTCGCCGTGCAGCTGGCGGGCCAGCGCTACGACGAAGGGGAGATCGACGTCGTGTCGCTGGAGTCGGGGGAGCGTAAGAAGCTCTATCAGGGCGGTGCTTTCCCGCGCTACGCCGCGAGCGGCCACCTGTTGTTCGTCCGCAACGAGGCGCTGTTTGCCATTCCGTTCGATGCCGGGAACCTGGAAGTTTCCGGCTCGCCCCGCTCCGTCATCGATTCGCTGGCTTCTCTGGCCGGCGATCAGGAGGCGGGGGACGGGAGCGCCCAGTTCGACGTGTCGGAATCAGGAAGCCTGGTGTACCGCAGCGGCGCGGTGGGCCAGTCGGCTCTCAGCATGGTCTGGGTGGATCGAAGCGGCGTCGCCACTCCTGTGACCGCGGAGAAACTCGGTTACAACTACGCGGCTATATCGCCGGACGGCAAGCGGATTGCGGTGGCGATCAGCGGACCCGGAGGATCGGACATCTGGATCTACGAGATCGAGCGCGGCGTGCTTACGCGCTTCACGTTCAACGGGGCGGGGAACTCCATGCCGGTCTGGACGCCGGATGGGCAGAGGGTCGCCTTCACCTCGCTGGGCGACAAGGGAGTGCCCAACCTTTTCTGGAAGCGCGCCGACGGGGCCGGCGACATGGAGCACCTGGTCGATTCGCCCCACGCGCAGTATGCGCAGTCCTGGACGCCCGATGGAAAGACACTCGCTTTTTTCGAGCGCGATCCCGATACGGTGTGGGACCTCGCCGTGCTGCGGTCCGGCGCCAAAGCCCAGTCCGAGACGTTTCTGAAGACGCCCGCCATCGAGGGTTTCCCGACCTTCTCTCCCGACGGCCGCTGGCTTGCCTACCAATCCGATGAGTCGGGACGGTTCGAAGTCTACGTGCGACCCTTTCCCGGACCCGGCGGCAAATGGCAGATCTCCAGCCAGGGAGGCGTCTACCCGCGCTGGTCGCGCTCGGGCGGAGAGCTGTTCTATAGAAATGGAGACGCGTTGTTCGCGGTGACTTATAAGGCGGAGGGAGAATCGTTCCGGGCCGAGAAGTCCCGGGAGCTGTTTCGCCACCGCTTCGCCCAGTACAACTTCACCCCCGGCTATGACATCACACCCGACGGCAAGCGATTCGTGATGTTCCTTCCGGAAGGGGACGAGGCGAACATGGCCCGCACCCACGTCATTCTGGTGTTCAACTGGCTGGACGAGCTGCGCGGGGAATTCGGCCCGGGCGGCGGGAATCGCTAGCGCCGGCGCTTCTCCGACCCTTCACGGCGCCATCCGACTCCAACCAAATCAAATCCTGCACCACCCTGAGGCCGGCACGGGAGCCGTGCCGATGGTTCGCGGCGAGGCCACCACTGCGTGTTCGGCCGGAGGAGAAGTGCCGCTACTGAGCTCCGCGGACGGCGTCGATGCGCGTGCGCGCCACGTTTCCCTGGTCCGTTTTCGTGTATACGAACAGCGCCGGCTGACCACCGGTCTTCCAGCTGTCCGCAATCTTGTTCGGGACCGTGACACTGCTCGAGCGCTTCAGATTGCCGCCGGCCGGGATCGCCCCGCCGTCAAACTTGCCAAACGCCGAGTCCGCCGTCGCCGGGTCCGCCAGGGCGATTTTCTGAATGGTGACCGATCCACCCCCACCGTTGAACAGGGTGAACGAGAAGATCATGTCGGTGTTTTCTATGCCCTTGCTCACATCCGAGACGGCATAGGTGGCCGTCAGCTCCGGCACATCATTGGCTACGGAAAGGATCGGGAAGGTCAGGGCGAGAGCGAGGCCCAGGAATCGTGCGGTCGTTCGTTTCATTTTCGTAATGACCTCCAGCTGGGTTGCAGCTTCGGAACACTTTTTGGATCGCCCGTGCCGGCCAGGCCGTTCCCCGCACCGGGTGGAGTTCTCGAGCTCGCTGCGGGTTGGTAACGCTCGCTGAGGGAGTCTACTCCATCGAGTGCGACTGAACAATGCGCAGACGATCCCACGGGCGCGGTCCATCGCGCCATGAACTTTGCGCAGAGATTCACTATACTGAGCCCGCGAAAGTGCCCAGGCACCCGACCCACGGCTCCTGACTCACAGAAGACGAATGGACGCTCCGGCGGGACACTTCCCACGTGGTCCTGATATTCAGCTGGCTCGAAGAGCTGAATCGCAAGATGCAGGAGTAGAATAGGCGAACGCGCAGCAGGCCGACGAATCACTGAATCGAACCCGCCGTTGAAAGGTGACTTCAGGAGCGGGGGAATCCATGAAGTGTCCCGAATGCTCCTCTCCGCTTGAATTCCGCGCACCGCGCTGTCCCGCGTGTGGCAGCTCTGTCAACCTCACCAGTGTCACGACAGTGTCGGGGCACCTGCCCCTCGTCGAGGATCCCGCTCTACATTTTCCGCCCGGGGCCCTTCTGGCCGAGCGCTTCACCATCCTCGAAAAGGCCGGGGATGGCGGAATGGGCATCGTCTACAAGGCCTTCGACACTTCGCTCGACCAGGAAGTGGCGCTAAAGCTGATCCGCGCCGATCTGGCGGGGGACGAAGATTTCGTGGATTGCTTCAAGCAGGAGGTCCGGCTGACCCGGCAGATCAGCCATCCCAATGTCTGCCGGGTGCACGATCTGGGCGACAGCCATGGGCTGCTCTTTCTGTCCATGGAGTGGCTCGAGGGGCAGACGCTTTCGGAGGTTCTGAGGCAGCAGCCGGTGATAGCGCCGGACCGGGCGCTGGAAATCGCGGAGGGAATCGCCCAGGCCCTGGGCGCCGCGCACACGCGGGGCATCGTGCATCGCGACTTGAAGCCGTCGAACGTGATGATCGACGGCGCAGGCGCCGTGCATGTCATGGACTTCGGCATCGCCGTGGGGCCCGGTACGGCGGCGCAGTCCCCCAGTGGTACACCGGCCTATATGTCCCCCGAGCAATGGCGCGGAGAGCGGCCGGATGCGCGCTCCGATCTCTACTCCCTGGGCCTCATCCTGATGGAGATGCTGGGCTACCAGCCTCCAGGGGCGGGGGAGCGGGTTGCTGCGCAGCTCCCGCCACTCCTGCGTCGAAAGCTGGGGCCGATTCTGGAGAGCCTGCTGGCGGAGGACAAAGAGGCGCGCTGCCCATCCGCCGAGAAGGCAGTTGAAGGGCTCCGGAGAGCACGGGAAGGAAGCGGGTTTCACAAGCGCAGAGGAGCTCTCCGATCGCTGCGGCTGCGTTGGATGCTGTCGGCCGCGGGAGTCGTTCTCGCCGGGGCGCTCGTTTTCTATCTGGAGGGGCGTCGCGACGGGCCGGGACTCTCTCCAGCCCGACCCGAGGCTATTTCTCCCGGGTGGGCCTACTATCAGCGGGGTCTGCAATACCTTCAGGAACAGGAGACGGTCGCAGGAATCGACGATGCCATTCACATGTTGCACCGCGCCACCGAGGCCGATCCCGGTCTCACGCTGGCTTGGGCGCGACTGTCTGAAGCCTACTGGCTGCGCTATGAGCAGGTGCTCAGTGAATCCTCCAAGGAAGAGGCCAATCGGGCGATGAATCGCGCCCTGTCACTCAATCCGGAATTGCCCGAGGTTCAATATGCTCGCGGACGGGGCTTCGTCGCGGAGAAGCGATACGCGGAGGCCAAGGAGATACTGGAGAAGGCCGTCAAGGAAGATCCCGGCATGGACGTCGCCTGGGCGAACCTGGGAGTGGCCTACCGTGTGCTGGGTAAGTATGCCCAGGGGTTACATGCGATCCAGATGGCCATCAAGCTCAAGCCGCGCTACTTCCGGCATCAGGCTTATCTGGGACGCTTCCTCTATGAATTTGGTGAGTACGATCGCGCGGTTCGGGCCTGTCGCAAGGTGTTTGAGCTCAAGCCCGACAGCCTTACGGCATGGAACGACCTGGGGGCCACCTATCTCGCGATGGGACGTCCGAAGGATGCGGCGAACGCCATGGTCGAATCTCTCAAGATCGAGGAGAGCGGTACAGTCTATTCGAACCTGGGCACCACCTATTTTTTCGAGAAGCAGTTCGAGGAGGCCGAGAAAAGCTACCGGCGCGCCACGGAGCTGGAGCCTCGGAAAGCCGACCACTGGGGCAATTTGGGGGACGCGCTCACGATGCTGAAGCGGTCGAACGACGCCCATGCTGCATACCTCGAAGCAGCCGAGGACGCCAGAATCGAAGCCGAGCGTGTGCCGACCGATCCGAGAGCCCACAGCATGCTCGGCCTCTATTGCGCCCGGGCGAGGGACAAGACCTGCGCCCTGCAGGAGGCGAACCGCGCGGCGGCGATGCAACCCGGAAGCCTGGATATCCTGTTCAGAAACGCCATCATCTACAGCATCTTCGGGGATGTCGACGGTGCCCTGAGCTGGCTTGAGAAGTCCGTGAAGCTTGGGCTAAGCAAAACCCAGATGCAGAGCGATCCGGACCTGGTGCCGCTCCATAATGACCCCCGCTATCTGAAAATCTTCGATCTGGCCAGCTGAGCTTCCTCGAATCGACTAGCGGCCCCGCACACCCGGCAGCTCAAGGCTGGGAGGTGATGATGACCGGATCCACTTCCGCCACCACATTGCCTCCATTCACGGCATCGTATCCCCGCACCGTGTACTTCGCGATCTTCGGCATGGAGAGAGGCGCCGGATAATCCGGCACGTGCCCATAAAAATCCGCCTGTCCATGGACCAGGGGGACACGACGTGAAAGTGGGGTGGCCGTGTTCCCAAAAAAGCTCGAGGCGGGGTCGGCAAACTCGACCTCGACGGACTTGATCTGGGAATTGTCGCTGTGAAAGCACCAGGTGATGACTTCGCGTCGAGGGCTGATCTCCGCGCCATTGAGGAGAATTGGCTCGCCGGTGACGGGGAAGACGACATGGATGTTGGGCATGACCTTCTCCTTGAAGGGTGAATCGGACGGTTGGGAATTCGATCGGAGACGGCTGGCTCCGGCTGGGCTGAGGCGGGCTGCGAGGCCCTAAAGTCCGCCGCGAGACGATCGCCGCGCCGACGTCAGGCGGGACTCTGCGCCGCCCGGTGCAAGAGACACTTAGCGGCCTGCGTAACGACACAGCCGGCCTCCGGACAAAGTCTTGAACTGTTGGCGGCGGAAAAGAGTTGCTTCAGGCTACGCCCACCCGGGGGGCCGTGTCAATTGATTTCGGGCGATGGGGCCTCTAGGTGGATGGGGGGCCGGTTTTGTCGATGAGCTTGGCCAGGGCCTTGCCGTCCTGCTCCAGCAGCTGCGCGATGCGATCCTTGTTGACGTCGGCGACGATGATCTGGCCGACCTCGCTGTGAACATCGCTGTAGATGCCATGATTCTTCATCTTGCTGGCCTGGTAGCGATTGTCCTCGGTGGGACTGACATAGTGCACGGTCACCACCTTATAGCGGTGGATCAGGAAGAGGTGGATCAGCGTCATCAGCCGCTTCTTGCGCATCGATTCCTCGAAGGTGTTCTGGTCG
>Ga0137425_1000269_pt1 | contig 15823 bp, 12 predicted proteins | sample EasRivERMZT640_2_FD_102318 | JGI IMG/M metagenome (GOLD analysis project Ga0137425, IMG submission 102318) | Soil microbial communities from meander-bound floodplain in the East River, Colorado, USA - East River MetaG ERMZT640_2 | ecosystem: Environmental > Terrestrial > Soil > Floodplain ...
CACCCACGGACGCGCGTCACCCGGAGCTGCGGTTCACGAGCGAGCGCGTCAGCGCCCTGAGCCCGTCCGAGCTCGAGGTTGCGGGGACGATCACGATCAGGGGCAAGTCTCGTCCGCCGCACTCGATCCGGATCGTGAGCGGACGAGACTTGCCCCTGATCGTGATCGTCCCCGCAACCTCGAGCTCGGACGGGCTCAGGGCGCTGACGCGCTCGCTCGTGAACCGCAGCTCCGGGTGACGCGCGTCCGTGGGTGTTGTCGAGCTGGACCCATCCACGTAATCAGAAGGCTGGCCTCGGGCCGGGCCGGCGGCGCGGGATGCCGATCGTCGAGCGTTTCCATGAAGGGTTGACAACGCCTATCTCTGGGACCGCTCGGCGCCGTTCGAAGCGGATGCCGTCGAGATCGAGGCAATCCATCCCGGGAATGCGGCCGGCTCGCGCAGGCTGCCGAGACGCTCGAGGGCCAGCACGAAGACGTCGTGCACGAGATCGGTCGCGGCGTCCGGCGGCAGCCTGGCGACGAGAATCGCGTACACGTAGCCGCCGAAGCGCTGATAGAGCACGCCGAATGCGTCGCGGCTGCCGCGTTGCGCCGCACGCACGAGTGCCGCCGGCTCTTCCGTGCCGGCGAGGTCCGTGGCAGTGGAGGGCATCAGAAGACGTATTCTCCCGTCAGCCTGAACAGTATCTCGCATCGCTCGACACCACGCTCGACGGTGACCGGACACAGGTCCGTGAATCGTCCCGCGCGCGCCGCCGCCCGGCGATCGTCGGCGGTCAGCAAGGGGTCGTCGGCAAACCGTACGTCCCCGAGGATCTGACGCGCGATCGACGGTCCGTCTGCTGTCAGATGGATGTGTGCGGCGGTATCGCGGCTCGGGTACGGCGCCGGGCGAATCGTCGTGAACTCGAACCATCCTTCGGCGTCGGTCTTCGCCCAGCCGGTCAGCCGCCACCCTCGTACCCCGGGCGCGTCGTAAAGGCCAGTGCGATCGGTCTGATAGGCGAAGATCACAGTATTGGGGACGGTCTGTTGTCCATCCGTACGATACAGACGGCCCCGCACGACGAGCGGCGTGCCTGGTTCGCCGACCGGTCCGATACGTGCCGCACGAGGAATCATGGCCGGCCGCGCGGCCTGCGCAGCCAGCCACATCCGGACCCAGTCGGGCTCGACTGGCTTGGCAGGGATCGCCGTGAGCACTTGGGCAGTCCGGCATGCCTGGAGTGTTGCTCCGAACAACAACCCGAGGGTGAACAGCGCGTCTCGTCTGGTCATGAATGGAGGACGACGGGGGTGAGAAAGCGTTAACGGTGGACGCAAAACTAGGTGTATCCCCTGTTCCTCCTACCCTTCGCGCAGCGCCAGAGCCGGGCTGATCCGCGTGGCCTGCCGTGCCGGCAGCCAGGAGGCGAAGGCCGCGACCGCGAACAGCGCAATCGCGGTCACCAGGAAGGTGAGGGGATCGTGGGCGGCGACGCCAAACAACACGCTTGACAGCGTGCGGCCCAGAGCCATCGCGGCGCCGGTGCCGCAGAGAATCCCAAGGGTGCACAGGCCAAGGCAGCCACGCATGATGTGCCACACGGCCTGTCCGGGCTGGGAGCCGAGCGCGAGGCGCACGGCAATCTCCCGCGTGCGCTGGCCGACGGAGTAGCCGACGACGCCGGCCACGCCGACCGCGGCGAGCACCAGAGCGAGAACAGCAAAGGAACCCACGAGGACGCTGTTGAGCCGGGGCGCCGCCGCATTGGCGGTAATGGCGCTGCGCATTGTCTGGAAGTTGGAGACCGGTTGGTGCGGATCGACATGCGCGACCGCCCTTCTCACGGCTTGCGGGAGCGCCGCCGGATCGGTCCGCGTCCGGACTGCCAGGGTCATCGTCGGCCATAGATACCAGGAAGTCGACATGTACATGGTCGGCGTCGGGTCAAGCGCCAACCCGAGCTGCCGCACGTCTCCGACGACGCCGACGACGGTGAAAACCTGCTTGTTGCCCAATTGGACCTGACGGCCGATGGGATCCTCGCCGCCCGGCCACAGCCGGCGCGTCAACCCTTCACTGAGGATCATGTTTCTCCGCGGCTCGCTTCCCGGCGCGAAGAAGCGCCCGCGGCGGAGCGGGATCTGCATGGTGCGGAGATAGTCGGCGGTGGTGATGCGCCAGTTGGCCTGGACGCCTTGCTCGGGCACACCTGAGGATCGGCCGACCGGGTGGATGTTCATCTCTGTGGTGTTGGCACCGAAAGGGACCTCGCTGCTCGCACCGGCGGAAACGACGCCGGGCAGGGTGCGGATCTCCTCGAGGAGCGCATTGAAGAAGGCGACGTTCTTGCCGAGCTCATCGTCGGTTGTCGCCTGGCGGGTGATGCGTGCGGTCAGCAGGTGGTCCGGATCCGCAAAGCCGAGCGGGACCTGCTGCAGGCGGACGAGGCTCTGAGTCAGCAGGGCCGCGCCGACCACCAGAGTGGTCGCCAGCGCTAACTGAGCGGCAACGAGGGCGTGGCGAACGGGACTTCGACCCGCCGTCGCGGAGCGTCCCACGTGCTGGAGCGCGTCGCGCACGCTGGAGCGCATGGCGACTCCGGCAGGAAGCAGCCCGGCGAGCAGCGCCGTGGCGCCAACGCAGAGAGCGGCCACCAGGACGACTGGGACATCGAGGGAAAGTGTGCCGCGGCGTGGCAGGGACTCCGGCAGGAAAGCGGCTGCCGCGTGCACGCCGACCACGGCGAGGCCGAGCCCCAAAACCCCTCCGGCGGCGGCGAGCAGCAGATTCTCCGTCACCATCTGGCGAACGAGGCGGGCGCGGCTGGCGCCCAGCGCCAGGCGGATGCTCATCTCGCCCACGCGGCCGGTAACCCGCGCGACTTGAAGATTCGCGACGTTGGTGGCGGCCACGAGCAGGAGTAGCGAAACGGCCGCGAGGGTGATGCGCATGCGCTGAGCCACCTCGGCGTCGACGATCCAGTCACGAGCAGGTATCACGCGAACGCTCCAGCCCTTGTTCGCCTCGGGAAACTCGCGCGCGAGCTGCGACATGATCGCCGACATTTCCGTCTGAGTCTGCTGCAGCGTCACGCCCGAAGCCAACCGACCAAGCACGGTGAGCCGGCGGTCGCCGCGGCTCTCGTCCACGTCAGGGTCGTACCCCAGGGGAAGCCACAAGTCGATGTCGGAGGCGAAGCCGACGTCCTGTGGGGCGATGCCGACCACGACGTGCGGCACGAGGTTCACGGCGATGGTGCGACCGATGGCCGAGGGATCGCTGCCGTAGCGGCGCTTCCACAGCCCCTGGCTGATCATCGCCACGGGCGGGTGCCCCGGCACGTCGTCGGCGGCAAGGAAGGCGCGCCCCGCGACCGGCCGCAGGCCGAGGAGATCCCAGAAATGCGCGGAGACACCGAGCCCGTTGACGTGCTCCGGCTCGCTGCCATCGGTCAGGTTCGAGCTGGCGCCCCGCAGGGCCGCCAGACCTGTAAAGCTGTGCGCCGACTGCCACGAATGGAAGTTCGGCGTCGAGGAGGAGAAGTTCTCGATGCCGAGCGATGGGTTCACATCCCGCAGGTGCACAATTCTGTCCGGGTCACGGAAGGGCAACGGCGCCAGCAGCACCGCGTTAACGACCGTGAAAACAGTGGTGACTGCGCCGATGCCGAGTGTCAGCGTCAGAAGGGCGGTTGCAGTGAAGGACCGGTTCCCGCGGCCGGTGAGCGAACGCCAGGCGTAGCGGACGTCTTGCGCCAGCATCTCATTCTGTGACCTTGCGGCCGTCGCCAGGATATCGAGCAGGATGGCGAGCCAGAGGCGCGTCACCCCCAGCAGCCCGCCCGCCTGGCGCTCCTCACGCCAGCGGCTGCGGAACGCGGCGCGCATCTCGTCGGCGTATTCCTCGCGAAACGACGTGGGGTAGGCTCGCAGGAGAACCGCGTAGACTCGATCAGCCCAGGCGGGGACAGGTGAGGCAGAGGCCATGGCTCAGGCCTCCCCCGGCGTCAGCCCGGCACGCCGCCCGAGAGCCACCAGCTCGGTGAGCCGGGCCATTTCCAGTTGCGCCGCGCGGCGCCCTTCCGGGGTCAGCCGATAATACCGTCGGCGTTGGTCGTCCTCGTCGGAGTCTGGCCGTTCGTTCAACTCGACGATCAGGCCATTCTCGAGCAGTCGCTGAATCGTCGTGTAAAGGGTGCCCGGATTGAGCTTCGTGCGTCCGCGGGTGCGCTGTGCGACCTCCTGCATGATGCCGTACCCGTGCCGATCGGCGTCGGACAATGCCACAAGGATGTGGAAAGTTGCGGGAGGAAGGGGAAGGATGCTTTCGAAATCGTCCGGAGCGCGCATGAACTATACTATATTGAGTGCAGATATATTATGTCAAGAGCTATTGCGGGACCGCCCGCTCCGCATAAACCCCGCGACTCGATGATAGGGATACCTGCTTGAACACGGGCACGACGACACTGGAGATCTCTCTCGCCGCCGGGGGAGGGGCCGGTGCGGTCGAGGGCTTGCTGGCGTGCCCGCCGGGCGCCACCTGCCTCCTGGTGCTCGCCCATGGGGCCGGTGCCGGGATGCGCCACCCTTTCATGGAGTCGACAGCGAGGGAGCTGGGGGCGCGCGGGATCGCGACCTTGCGCTACCAGTTTCCCTACATGCAGAAGGAGTCCCGCCGGCCCGATTCCCCGGTCGTGCTCCAGGCGACCGTGCGGGCGGCGGCGCGGGCGGCTGCGGCGGCCGCCCCGGTTCTGCCGCTTTTCGCGGGCGGCAAGTCAATGGGGGGGCGCATGACCTCGCTGGCGGCCGCCACCGAGCCGCTGGACGGGGTGCGGGGGATCGTCTTCTTCGGCTTCCCACTGCACGCGGCGGGGAGCCCTTCCGACGAGCGCGGGGCGCACCTGTCCCGCGTCACGGTACCGATGCTGTTCCTCCAGGGAACCCGTGACCGGCTGGCCAACCTCGACCTGCTCCGCCCGCTGCTCGCCGGGATCCCTCGCGCCACACTCAAGGTCTTCGAGGGGGCCGATCACTCGTTCCATGCGCCGAAGTCGGCGGGTCGCACCGACGCGGAAGTGCTCGTCGAGATCGCCGAAACAGTCGCGGCTTGGGCGGCGGAGGCGCTGCGTCAGTCGTGAGATGCGGGCGGGCCGCTACGCGTGCATTTCGCCGCAAAGCGTTCGGCGGGTACAATGGCGCATCCTGCTAGTGACTCGGCCGTCCCCACGGCCTGGACTTCAATCGAATCGGGTTCAACCGATTCGGGAGGAACATGGAAATGAGCGACACGATGCAGACCACGCCGACGCACGGTGCCGCCCCGGCGGCAGACACCAACGAGGCCAGGGCCTATTCGGCGGCGAGCGCGAGCTCGCCGCTTGCGCCGACTACCATCCGGCGCCGCGCTCCGGGACCGATGGATGTGGAGATGAAAGTGCTCTTTTGCGGAGTCTGCCACTCGGATCTGCACCAGGTGCGCAGCGAATGGCAGAACACCATGCCGACTGTCTATCCCTGCGTCCCGGGCCACGAGATCGTCGGCCGGGTAACGAGGGTTGGTAGCGGCGTCCGGAAGTTCAAGGAGGGCGACCTGGCGGCGGTGGGCTGTCTGGTCGACTCGTGCCGCAGCTGCGCCGCCTGCCGGGAAGGGCTGGAGCAGTTCTGCGAGGGGCCGGCGACTTTCACCTACAACGGCACCGACAAGCATCTCGGCGGAGTCACCTACGGCGGCTACTCCGCCAGCCTCGTCGTCGACGGAGCTTTCGTCCTGCGGGTACCGGACGGGGTGGATCTGGCGGGCACCGCGCCGCTCCTGTGCGCCGGAATCACCACCTACTCGCCCTTGCGGCACTGGAACGTCCGCAAGGGCCAGAAGGTCGGTGTGGTCGGGCTCGGGGGGCTGGGGCACATGGCCGTGAAGCTCGCCCATGCGTTCGGCGCGAGGGTCGTCGTATTCACGACGTCTCCTGGCAAGACCGAGGCCGCGGTCCGACTGGGCGCCCATGAGGTGGTGGTGTCCGGGAACGCGGCGCAGATGCAGAAGCAGCTGGGCAGCTTCGACTTCATCATCGACACGGTCTCAGCCAACCACGACTTGAACGCCTATCTCGCGCTCCTGAAGCGGGATGGTACGTTGACCGTGGTGGGAGCGCCCGAGACTCCCCAGCCGGTTGCGGTGATCGGCCTGATCTTCGGCCGGCGACGTCTCGCCGGCTCTCTCATCGGCGGCATCCGTGAGACCCAGGAGATGCTGGACTTCTGCACCGAGCACGGGATTACCGCCGACGTCGAGGTGATTCCGATCCAGAAGATCAACGAGGCCTACGATCGGATGTTGAAGGGTGACGTGAAGTACCGCTTCGTCATCGACATGGCCTCTCTGAAGTAGGCGAGCCGCAGCAAAGCACTACAGGAATCCCATGTGCGGGCGCAAGGTCAGAACTTCAGCGGACCCTTGTAGTCGTCCCACGCGATGGATGCCTCGGTTCGCTCGTTGATCACCTTCTGGCCGGTGACCGTCCCATCCTCGTCGACTTTCACCAGGAGTTCCGGGAGGAAGAATTTCAAGAAAAAAGTCCTCTCTTTCCGGATGGTCGGATGTACCTCGATCGTGGTCGTCCCGCCCGCCTTCACGGTGAAGGTTAGAATGTCCACATTGAAGTAGGCCCCCTTTTTGAGAATCTTCTCGACGCTCATTCCTCCCTCGGGGACGAAACCGGCGCAGGTGATGCGATATTCGCCGGCCTCCACTTCGAGCGTCTTCTTCTCCCCGTAGCGAGTGAAATTCGACAGATCGAACTTGATGTACTGCTTGCCCACCATGGACACGACCATTTGACCAGCCGTCGTGCCCCACTCCAAGCCGCCGCTCTTGAGCTGCTTCTCGACCTTCTCTTTCAGCTCGACCTCGGAAGTGAACGGCTTCAGGTCCAAGACCAGCGTGCCGCGGGCTTCCTGCGCCCCGGATGAGATGTTGAACAGGCCTGCCAGCGCGAACACGAAGACACCACGCAATTTCGTCATCAGGGCAATCCTCCCACTGGGTACGTGTCGCGGCCCCTCCGGAGGGCTCAAAAGGCCAGCGGAGGGCCGCTACGGATACGAAACACTAGGGACAGCTCACTCCTACGCGTGGCGTCCCGGCGCTGCTGGTTCCGAGCGAGCCCATCCCCGCGGCGCACGAGTTCTGCGCGCGGGTGAGGTAGTAGAGCACCTGACCCACCGCCGGGACCGAGACGTCGACTGCCGTCGTGTTGGGTCCGTCGTGGGTCTCCACGCAGGTGGCGGAAAGGAAATCGCCCGCCGCGCCCGAGCGCAGCGTGTCGTAAAGGAGACTCGACGCCGGCGCGCCCGGATTGGAGGGCATGTCCCAGCTGAGCGTGGTCGTCGAAGCCAATGTGAGGTTGGCCGTCTCACCGGGCGTGGCCCAGGCCACCGCGTTTTGATCGTTGCAGTCGGCCGTGAGGCTCAGGCACGAAGGGTCGCCCTGAGCGCCGTAACCGTCGCCATCCTGGTCCAGGCAGCCGGCGGTCCGGAATTTGGTCTCCGTGATGGTGTTCCCGGCGAGAGACATCCACGGTGAGCGAGGGAAGAGAGGATCGTCGCTCGAGATTCTCGCGCGCCAGTGGTAGAAGGTCCCCTCGAGGAGACCCGACGCCGTCTCGCTGAAATCGGTGGCGCTTCCAGAAGCGCCCGGTGTTCCCGTGTCTTGAACCGTCGAGGCTCCCAAGCCGCTTCCGTCGAAGGGAGTGCCCACCGGCTTCATTTCCCATTGCAGGCGGATCTTCCCCCGGCCGGCGGCCGTGATGCCGCGCTCCCTCAGGAGGACCGCGTTTTCCGAGTCGGATTTTCCGAGCAGGGCGATCGGCGCGGTGCCATCGCTGCGGGCTTGCCGAACGGCGCGGTCCTGCGCGTCGCCGCCACCGCCGTAGTAGACGAATGCCCGTCCTTCGTCCATCTGGCCGTTGTCGTAGAGGAATGCTCCGACGATCACATCCGAGTAGCCGTCACCATTGACGTCCCCCGCCGACGCGACCGAAAAGCCGAAGCGGGAGTCGGCCTGGCCACCCGGCACGCTCCAGCCCGCCGAGGAGGCCGGGCCCGAAGCGGAGCCCAGATAGACACTGGCGCGCCCCGCGAACGACCCGTTTCCATTATGGGGTGAGCCGATGATGACATCCGAGGTGCCATCGCCGTTGACGTCTCCCGCCGACGAGACCGACCACCCCAGCTGGTCGCCCAGTAGATCGCTCTCCGCCACCCAGGCCGGAGTCGGCGCCAGGCCTGAGCCGGAGCCGAGGTAGACGTAGACGCGTCCCTCGTCAAGCTGACCGTTGTCGTACAGGGGCGCGCCAACGATGACATCCGAGTAGCCGTCGCCATTGACGTCACCCGCCGACGCCACCGAGACTCCGAAGAAGGCGTCGCTCTGGTCCCCGAGCGCCGACCAGGCGGGATTCGGCGCGGGTCCCGACTGAGAGCCGAGATAGACATCGACCCGCTGTGAGGTGGAATCCGGTAGGACGAAGTGGCGCCCTCCGACGATCACGTCGGAATAGCCGTCGCCGTTGACGTCTCCCGCCGACCCGACTGGACCGAGTGCCGTGCTGACACCGTACGCGGTCCACGCCGGACTCTGAGGCAAGCCCGAGGCCGAGCCGAGGAAGATGTCCGCCCGCCCCGCGAAGTGCTGGGCGTCGGTGTACCCGGGGGCCGAGGCGATGATGTCTGCGAAGCCGTCCGCATTGACGTCTCCAGCCGATGCGACCGAAAAGCCGTACAGGCTGTTCTGTGGTAGCGACAAAACAGGATTCCAGGCGTTGGTCGATTCGAGACCGGAGGCCGAGCCAAGGTATACGAACACCCTGCCTTGGGCCGCCCAGTCGGGCGCCCCGACGATCACGTCCGCATAGCCGTCGCCGTTGACGTCCCCTGCCGTGGCGACGGACCGGCCGAAGTGAGAACCGGCAAAAAAGGGTCCATCCGCCGTCCATGCCGGCGTCGAGGCCAGACCCGATGCCGAGCCGAGGTAGGCCAGGGCACGTCCTTGGTTGGTGAGACCGTTGTCGTAGAAGGGCGCCCCGACGATCACGTCGGAATAGCCGTCGCTGTTGACGTCTCCCGCCGACGCGACTGAAAAACCGAGTTGGGCGCTCCCCTGGTCGCTCTCCGCCATCCAGGCCGTGCTCGTCACGATACCGGAAGCCGAGCCGAGGTAGAGATACGCACGCCCTTCATTGGTCTGACCATTGTCGTAAAAGCTGGCCCCCACGATGACATCGGCGTAGCCGTCGCCGTTGACATCGCCAGCCGTAGCGACCGAAACTCCGAAAAACGCGCTAATCTGACCGCTCTCGGCCGTCCATGTCGGTGTGACCGCCAGGCCCGAGGACGATCCGAGGTAGAGATAGGCCCGTCCCTCGTCGAGTTGAGTATTCTCATAGAGTTCGGAGCCCACGAGAACATCGGCATAGCCGTCGCCATTCACGTCTCCTGCCGTCGAGACCGAGTAGCCGAACTCCGAGTCCGTAGAATTGCTCTCCGCCGTCCAGGCGGCGGTCGCCCCGAGACCCGAGGCGGAGCCGAGATAGACGAAGGCCCGCCCCTCGTTTCTTTGACCGCTGTCGTAGTGGATGCATCCGATGATGACATCAGCGTAGCCGTCGCCGTTGACGTCGCCGGCCGTGGAAACCGAAATACCGAAGAGAGTGCCGTCATTGAAGATCGCGGCCTGATCGCTCTCGGCCGTCCAGGCCGGCGCGGGCGCGAGGCCCGAGGCCGAGCCCAGATAGAGGTATGCCCGCCCTTCGTCGCTCTGGCCGTTATCGTACCAAGGAGCCCCGACCAGGACGTCGGCGTAGCCGTCACCGTTGATGTCTCCGGCGGTGCCAACCGAGATGCCGAAATCGGAGGCAATCTGGTCGCTCTCCGCGGTCCAGGCCGGGGTGGCCGCCAGGCCCGAAGCCGAGCCTAGATAGAGGTAGGCCCGCCCTTCGTCGTTCTGGCCGTTGTCATAGTAGGGGGCCCCGACCACGATGTCGGCATACCCATCCCCATTCACGCTGCCGGCAGTCTGGACCGAGAAGCCGAAGCCGGCACTAGCCTGATCGCTCTCCGCCGTCCAGGCGGGTGTCGCCGCAAGCCCTGATGCGGAGCCGAGGTAGAGGTCGACCCGTCCCTCGTCGACCTGACCGTTGTCATACCAAGGAGCTCCGACGAGGACATCGGAGTAACCGTCGTCATTGACGTCTCCCGCCGGCGCCACCGACGTGCCGAAGTTGGCGCTCGCCTGGTCGCCCTCCGCTGTCCAGGCCGGAGTGGACGCAAGACCCGAAGCCGATCCGAGGTAAAGATAGGCCCTCCCCTCGTCGGTCTGACCGTTGTCGTAGTCGGGAGCGCCGACGAGAACGTCAGAGAAGCCGTCACCGTTGACGTCTCCGGCTGTGGCGACGGAGGACGCGAAGTAAGCGCTCGCCTGGTCGCTCTCGACGGTCCAGACCGGGCTTGTGGTCAGAGGATCGATAGTGATGGGATACGAGGCTCCGCGGACGTTGAAAACGAGGCGGATTCCCCGAACGCCCGCGCCCGCGAACCCTTCCATCCACGAGGTCAGCGTCTCGCCACGGGCGTCGGTCACTTTGAGCTGCGCGTAGTGCAGGATCGGCGCCCCTGCAGGAGTCACGAAGTCGATCGCCTGGCCATCCTCCGCGACGCGCGGTGAGAGATCGCCCCACAACTCGAGGTCCAGGTGCGCCAGATCGCGTAGCTCGCGGCCGGTCGCCGCCAGTCCCGAACGGAGCGCCGTCGTCCGTCCTTTATGGGTCTCGGCGCCGTGTTCCTCCGGTGGTGCGGACAGGGTGAAGCCTTGCTCCAGGCCGTGTGAGGAGTTCTCGTACCATTCCTCCAACCCTCCGCGACGGTAATCGATTCGGTGACCCGATGGAGACGGGATGGCCTCCCGCACCTCCCATGATGTGCCTCCCCGGCCGTATCCCACGAGCGACAATCCCCAGCGCCACGCAGGCCCGGTCTCCGACCTGGGCACCATCCGGATCCCTTGCCGCGTGAAATAGGTCCTGAGTCCATGCGAACGGTTCGGCGCCTGCCAGGAAGGCCCGATTTCCTTCACTCCCGGGGTTTCCTGCCAGGTCACCTCGTACTCCTTGTCCTCTAGATTGCTCCGCACCTGGTCGAGCCACGCGGTTGGGGCTCCCCCTGTTTTGGAGTCTGACGCCGGTGAACCCGGCGTAGACATTGCGGACAGCATCAGGATGGGAATGGCGGCGATTCGGAGGGCGGCTCGGCTCATGAAGCACCTCATGGTCTCTATTCGGGGCATGGGCCTCATTCCGACACGTAGACGGTGATCACCTCGCGGTAGGTCTTGGACGATAACCAGTGACCGTCGCCGGAGGTCGTGTGGCAGTCGCCGTAGAGGCCCTGCATCGCGTCGAAGCTCTTGCACGCGTACGGGCTGGGGAACTCCGGTGTGGCGTCGCGGCAGTCACCTGCGGCGATGAAGCCGCAATAGGTCTTGCCGGGATTGTCCGGATCCGATTCGGTGCAGTCGCGCAGGACGAGTCCACCGAACTCTCCCGACGCCTGGCCTGCGCCGATGCAGGCGTTCCAGTCGATCGGGTCATCCTCGTGCGTGAAGAGGTTGCCGTAGAAGGCGCCCTCGATCACCGTGTAGAGCTCGGCTTCATCGAGGCTGACGATGAGGCTGGGGTGGGGGCCGCGCAGCGAGATCGCCTCGGCCGTGTCGTTCGCGTTCACGCGGGCGAACATGCAGGCGCTGATCCAACGCTCGTCCTTGGAGGCGAGCTTGTGATCGATCCAGTCCTGGGCGAGGCCGAGCGCTCCGTAGAAGGTGCATCGCTCACCCGTGCAGGTGTAGTTCGTGGCGGGCGGAGCCGTATCCGAGGCGCCGGGGACGGTCGCCTCGAGCGTCATGCCTTCGGGGAGCGCGCAGCTGATGAGGTAGCTGTACACCTCCCGGCCATCGGCCGACCCGAGCAACTCGGCGGCGGCCGCGCTGGCCTCCAGGCTGGTCGAAGAGAGCGCGAACGCCGCCAGCTTGTTGGTGGCGAGCCGGTTCGTCGCCAGCCGGTTGGTCGCGAGCCGGTTGGTTGCCAGGCGGTTCTTGGTGACCGCCGCGTGCGCCGGCAAGGCGTCCAATGACATGGCAATGGTCAGCAGTGCGAGACAAAGGACGCGAGCCGTGATCCTCATGGTTCCTCCGGAAATGGAAGGGTTCCTGGTGCACAGAGATGCGCGCTCAAGGTGCCGTGACGGAAGACCATGTGCAATAGCCGGCGCCTGTCGGCTCACTGGCTTTTTGCTGTCTTCATAAACCACAGAAAAACCGGAACTTGATGTGAGGCGAAGGGGCGAGCTAAGATGCGGGTATCCGAAATGGAGAGCGGCAGTGGCATCCGAGCCGTTGAAGGTTCACGCATCGACCAGATTTGGGGAGGATTTCGAGCTCGATCGGCGGGCCTATCAGCTGCGCCGCTCCGGCCGGGCGATCAGGCTGGAGCGCATTCCCATGGATCTGCTGTTCTTGCTGGTGGATCAGCGAGGAGAGCTGGTCACCCGTGAGCAGATCGTGGAGCGCATCTGGGGCACGGGCGTTTTCCTCGATACCGACAACGCCATCAACGGCGCCGTCCGCAAGATCCGCCGGGTCCTGAACGAGGACCCCGACCAGCCGCGATTCATCGAGACCATCCCTGGCAAAGGCTACCGCTTCATCGCGCCGGTGGATGCCACCGAGCCGGGACCAGGACAGGCCCCCGTAAACCTTCCAGGCATTGAAGTTCGTACGGTCGGCCGGATGGAGGGCGCTGGCTGGTCCTGGCGGGATTGGCGATCGTTCTGATCGCCGCCCCGGCGCTATGGATAGTTTGGTCTCGCTCCGCCGCACAGCGGCCGCCACCCGGAGGCAAGCTGATGCTGGCGGTACTGCCGTTCGAGAACCTGACTGGCGACCCGGCGCAGGAGTACTTCAGCGACGGACTGACGGAGGAGATGATCTCCCGACTCGGCAACCTCGATCCGCAGCGTCTGGGAGTGATTGCCCGAACCTCCGTCGCACGCTTCAAACGCACCCGGGAGCCGCTGGATCGGTTGGCCCGCGAGCTTGGAGTGCAGTACGTACTCGAGGGGAGCGTGCGGCGGTCCGGCGACCGGGTGCGCATCGCCGCTCAGCTGATCCAGGTGAGCGATCAGACGCACCTGTGGGCGCGGCAATATGACCGGGAGCTGAGAAGCCTGCTCGCGGTGCAAGAGGAGATCGCCCAGGCGGTGGCCCGCGAGATCCAGATCAGTCTCGCCGATAGGCGGGACGGGAGTGTCCCCGACTCCGAGCTCTCGTCCGCGAGCTACGAGGCGTACGACCTCTATCTCAAGGGCCGCTACTTCTGGAACAAGCGGACGCCGGAGGGCTTCCGTCAGGCGGCCGAGCATTTCCAGCGGGCGGTGGAAAAGGACCCCGCCTACGCCCGCGCTTACGCAGGCTTGGCCGATTCGTACGCCCTGATGAGCAGCTATTCCATGGGACCGGCTACCGAGCTTATTCCGAGGGCCCGGTCTGCAGCGCTGCGGGCGCTGGAGCTCGACGATCACCTTGCGGAGGCGCACACCTCCCTGGCCCTGATCCATGAGAACTTCGATTGGGACTGGCAGTCCGCCGAGAAGGAGTTCCGTCGGGCCATTCAGCTGGACCCGAACTACGCCACCGCCCATCAATGGTACGCCGAGTTCCTGGCGTTCCAAGGACGGTTCGACGAGGCGCTGGCCGAGAGCGAACGCGCAGGTCAACTCGATCCGTTGTCGCTGATCATCGCGGTCGACCGCGGCGCGATCCTCTACTGGGCAAGGCGGTACGATCGCGCCATCGAGCAGTTACGCTCCGTCCTTGCCATCGATCCGAATTTCCCGCGGGCCCGCATCATCATTGCCCCGTACCTGGCGAAGGGGATGTTCAAGGAAGCCCTCGCCGAGGCCGACCGCTGGCGCGAGCAGGACGACTCGCCGTGGCCCTGGCTCGCGTACGTCGAAATCTATGGGCGCTGGGGCCGGCTGGCGGAAGCCCGAAAAGCGTTCGAGAGATTCAAACATGAGAACCGGGGCTCGCGAATACAATCGGCTCCGGCCATGTCGGCTGCTTACGTCTCCCTGGGCGACAAAGAGAAGGCGCTCGATTGGTTGGAACAGGCGTACCGGGAGCACTCGAACGCCATGACCGGCCTGAAAGTCGAGCCGGGCTGCGATCCGCTGCGGAATGAGCCCCGTTTCCAGGAGCTCCTGCGGCTCGTCCACCTGGATCGCTGAGGGAAATCGATCACCCGATTACGCGCAGTGGGTCTGGCTATTGGCCTCGCTGAAGTAGGAAAAGCTGGTGAAAGGAGAAGCAGTGCAGAAGCGCAAGCTCGGAAAAAGCAATCTGGAAGTCTCGGCAATCGGCCTCGGATGCATGGCGATGAGCTTCGGCTACGGGCCGGCTGCCGACAAGCAGGAAATGATCTCGCTGCTCCGCTCGGCCGTCGACCGCGGGGTCACCTTCTTCGATACCGCCGAGGTGTACGGCCCTTTCAGGAATGAGGAGCTCCTGGGCGAAGCCCTCTCCCCCTACGATGGGAAAGTGGTGATAGCCACCAAGTTCGGATTCAAGCTCGATCCCGCCGGAGGGCCGAAATGGGTGGGCCTGGACAGCCGGCCGGAGCACATCAAGCAGGTCGCCGAGGCCTCGCTCAAGCGACTCAAGGTCGATGCAATCGATCTTTTCTATCAGCACCGCGTCGACCCGGAGGTGCCGATCGAGGACGTCGCCGGGGCGGTCAAGGAACTGGTCCAGGCGGGCAAGGTCAAGCACTTTGGCCTCTCCGAAGCGGGAGCGCAAACGATTCGTCGGGCGCACGCGGTCCAACGCGTCACGGCAGTCCAGAGCGAATACTCGCTATGGACAAGAGGCCCTGAAGCCGAGGTGCTCCCGACCCTCGAGGAGCTCGGCATCGGCTTCGTTCCCTACAGTCCTCTGGGCAGGGGGTTCCTCACCGGAAAGATCGACGAGAACACGACGTTCGACAGCTCCGACTTCCGCAACAATCTCCCTCGCTTTGCGCCTGAGACTCGCAAGGCGAATCAGGTATTGGTGGGTCTCCTTGAGAAAATCGCAGAGCGGAAGGAAGCGACTCCTGCGCAGATAGCCCTCGCCTGGCTGCTTGCCCAGAAGCCGTGGATTGTTCCCATCCCGGGCACCCGGAAGCTGGAGCGCCTGGAAGAGAACCTGGGCGCGGCGGCAATCGAGCTTTCGCCCGGCGATCTCCGCGAGATCGATAGCGCGGCTTCCACGGTGCAAGGGGCACGCTACCCGGAGCACATGGAGCGAATGACCGGACGGTGAGATCCCGTACCATCGGGCACCGTCAGTTTAAAGGGGAGGGAGTTGAATTGGATATCAAGAGAAGCGGCTCACAACCTTCCGGCAAAGGACCGGCCGATTACTTCACCGGCACGGTACGCATCGACCCTCTGTTCCAGGCGCCCGATCCGGCGCGCGTCGTCGCGGCCAGCGTCACGTTCGAGCCTGGCGCCCGGACCGCATGGCACACGCACCCGCTGGGTCAGACCCTGATCGTGACCGCCGGCTGCGGCCTGGCGCAGCACTGGGGAGGGCGGATTGAGGAGATTCGGCCCGGTGACGTGATCTGGTTCCCGCCGGGGGAGAAGCATTGGCACGGCGCCACGGCGACCACGGCCATGACGCACATCGCCATTCAGGAACGACTCGATGGCAAGGCCGTGGACTGGATGGAACAGGTCAGCGACG
>Ga0137425_1000270_pt1 | contig 15807 bp, 16 predicted proteins | sample EasRivERMZT640_2_FD_102318 | JGI IMG/M metagenome (GOLD analysis project Ga0137425, IMG submission 102318) | Soil microbial communities from meander-bound floodplain in the East River, Colorado, USA - East River MetaG ERMZT640_2 | ecosystem: Environmental > Terrestrial > Soil > Floodplain ...
CGGATTCCCCACCCCGAACATCGGGGAGTACGGCCACACGTCCCGCCTCGTCCAGTGACGGCCGACGCGCGCCTCCAAGTGGCTGGCAACATCCGCAGGGGTTTCGGTGATCTCGTCGATGCCGCAGTAGCCCAGATCCAGAGAGCCGAACTGCAAGGGGTTCTCTAAATTTCTGAAAATTGTTACCCCGCCCACGTTCCACTCCACGTACCCGTCCCCGGTCTCGGGCAGAGAAGCGTGCTTCACCAAGCGCGGGTCTGCGATTTCCATGAAGCGTCGGCGCGTGGTGTCCTTCAGTTCCCGGAACGTGTAGCGTGCGATCAGGCCGCGGTTGGGAGCGTACCAGTGGCTCAGCAGGATGGCCTGCCAGCACAGCACCTCGGTCTTGCCTGAGCCGAATGGCCCGATGTAAACCTTGCAGGGAGCCGCACTGGCCAGGAAGCGCTTCTGGGTGGGAAGGGGCAGCAAGCCCCGGAAGATGTCGATGCCCTGCGGCTGCGCCGGAGTATCGGTCATGGGTCCGGTACGGCATCACCCGGGGGCGGAAGCGCCTGGGCCTCCATGCCCGCGACGCGTCCTTCGGGCCGGTACTCGAAGTCTTCGATCGACAGGCCCGTGCCGGGCGGGCCGAGGAGAAGCATGAAGGTCCCGCCCCCATGCTCCAACTCGAACTTAGTCCTTCCCCATTTTTTATCGGCGAGGTAGGTCGCGACGCGGCCATCGCCTTCGAGAGCGAGTTTCCACAATAGCTGCGCCAGCTGGCGGTCTGGCACAACTTCATCCAGAAGGGCGCGGGTCACCTCCGAGTGCGCCGCGTCGAGGGTGGCGCTGATCTCGCCCGTCCGCCGGTTCAGTGCCCCCTTGGGCCGCCCGGGCCCCGGCTTACGCGACTTGGTCGCGGCCATCTCTCCCCTCCTGTCGGCCAGAGAAGCGCCGCCAGCGCTCTCGGATCACGTCGCAGTAACGGGGGTCGATCTCCATCAGGAACGCCCGTCGGCCCAGGCGGTGACAGGCGATGAGGGTGGAGCCGGAGCCGCCGAACGGATCCAGGATGGCGTCTTCACGCTGACTCGAGTTCCGCACACACGCCTCGATGAGGGAGACGGGCTTCATGGTCGGATGATCCCGTGATGCCTTGGGCCTCGCGATCTCGAACACCGAGGTCTGGTCCTCCCCGCCATACCATCCCTTTCCCCCGCGTCCCAAACGCCCGGTCCCCGGCTTGTAGCCGTACAGGATCGCCTCGTGCTTGTAGTGGTAGTCGGAGTGACCCAGCACCATGCTGTCCTTCACCCAGACCAAATTTTGTCGCACCAGCCATCCCACCTGAAGCACCTCGTTCAAGAAGGGCAGCGCCGGCAGCCCCGCCGGGTGGGCGAGGTAAAAAGGGGCTCCCGATGCCAGCACAGCGTCGACTGCAGCGAAAGTGGTGCGCAGGAGTTCCTCAAGTCCCTGCCGGCCGTCGTTGCGAATCGTCATCGCCCGGGCCGTCTTGCCGACGTAATCGACACCGTATGGGGGATCGGTCCAGAGAAGGTCGGCTCGCTCTTCGCCCATCAGATGCTTCAGCTCCTCCAGCTTCGTGGAGTCACCGCAGAGGAGTCTATGGGGGCCGAGACGGATGAGATCGCCGGGTTGCGTGCGCGGCTTCCGGGGCAGCTCAGGGACATCCTCCTCGCCGGGTGGAAGCCCCGCGGCCAGCTCCCGCTCGGCGTCGGCAATCGCTCGCGTGATCTCCTTCTGTGAAAAGCCCGAAGCCCCGAGATCCGCTTCCGCCTTCCGGAGGTCTCGGAGGATCTCGGCGAGCTTCGGCAAGTCGAACTCGCCGCCAATCTTGTTGAGCGCCAAATTCAGCAGCTTCTCGTCATCCGGGCTCAAGTCCACGTAGACCACTGGCACGGCCTTGTGTCCAAGCTCTCGCGCCGCCCGTACCCGCTGGTGACCGCCCACGATCACCGCCCCGCGCTCGGGCCCCTTCCACGGTTTTCCCCTGCGCTTGTTCACAACGATCGGGTCCACAAAGCCGAAACGCTGTAGCGAGCGCTTCAGCGATGCCATATCGGCGTCAGAAATCCTGCGCGGGTTGTAGTCGGCGAATCGGATCTTCGCGATCGGGACCTGGACGATTTGCATCGGGCTTCCTCCGTCCGAAAATCCCCCGGCTTGCGGACACTCCCCCGCGTCCGTCTTATCCAGGAAAGGGCTGAATCCATCGTAACACAACTTTCGCCTTTCTTTCGCTCAGGCGATTTGAGCGCCCAGCCCCAAGAATTCATTGGACTGTTCGCTCGCGAAGAGCGTTCATTGCCTCACGCCGAGCAAGGTGCCCGGTGATGGAGAATCCACGATGACCAAGCAGAAGCAGGTTGTGAAGGAGCCGAAGTCGAAGAAAGAGAAACCCCCAAAAGAGCCGCAGGTCGTATTCGCGTTCAGATTGACCGAGGCCCAGCGCGATGCGATTCACAAAGCAGCCGGACCTGGAAAGGCCACCCGGTTCGTAAGGTCTGCGGCACTCGCTGCAGCATCCGGTGACCGTCCCGCCTTCGAAGAACTCCTCGCCAAAACCAAGTAGCCCAGACACCACACCGCCTCGGAGCTTCACAGCCGGGGCGGTTCTCTTTCGAGGGAACAGGGAGTCAAAAGGACTTGCTTGGGATTAGAGTCTGAAGCGAGCGGTAGAAACCATGCACTCTCTGCGACAATTAGAACAGTAGCGGGCCCAGATTTCACGGGAGCTTGCGGATCCGATCAGCAGCCTTCTTCAAATGCTTGTGCACCATCTGCTGGCTGATTCTCAGCCGATGTCCGATTTCCGTTTCGTTGAGCCCCTGGTCAAGGAGTGCGGCCACCTCCTCTTCGCGAGGGGTTAGCCCAGCTCGACGGGCCACTGTGGTGGAATCGAGCCGGACAGCTACCCTTGCTTGCTCATCCTGGCGCCTTTCTAGCAAGAGGTCGTCGAGGCCAGGCCCAATACAGTTCTCATCCCTCCTGTAACTGACCCGCCCAGCCTCACGCATCCGATGGATTACGCCATCAGCGTATGAGGGGTAGCCGTACAGGTAGCTTCGAACGATACCTTCCACTTTGTGGCGTACAGATTCATCACCGAGCGCAATAAAACACACTAAGGGCTTCCTTAGCTCTTCGTCTTCGAGATTAAGGAGCGGCACGAGAATGGGGTCGAATGCCAGGACCGCACCATGGAATTTGGCATTGGGTAGATACATGAACGAAAACCAACGTTGCTCTTCCGGTCTCAGGTGCACCCGAATCTGGCGATGAATTGCCAGGAACGTCAACCCTAGCAGATACACGAAAACTCGCTCCGCCACCATCTTCATTTGACGAAGGCGTAGTCCCACCTCCGGCCGGCGCCTGCCTTGTTGCTCTAACCTCCGAATATACAGCTCGCCTTCCTGAAGCTCTCGGCACAACACTTCGTCCACAAAGGGGATTAGCCCTTCGGGAGACTCGCGCATCGCGGAACCGTCCGGATAGCGGGCCTCGAATACTAGTGCCGCTAAGGTCGGGTGATCCGGTGGAGCAAAATCTGCATCGGTAAGGACTCCGCGCAGCGCTTTGTCAAGCGGTGCAAGTTCATCCCGCCACGGCTCTGTTTTTCTAAGAGGCAGACCGTGCGACTGAATAGCATCACGCTGGCGGTGGTCCTTCCGCATCGCGGGGTAGCGCTTGGCGAACCTAGCTAGGCATCGCAAGGTCAACCAGTACTTCGCCTCTTGGTCCTTGCCCACCTCGTGCAGGGCGTGCGCGTAGTGCTCTTGCAACGCCAGAAGTTTCGTGTGGATTCGTTGTGTGTTGCTCGTCCATTCAAACTGGCGGAGCAACACCTCCTCTCCATCCAGACCACCACCGTCCAGTTTCTTGATGAGACACAGCGGTTTCGCAAGAAGTTTGATCTTCTTCACTGGGAAGGGTGGTGAAGTCGGGAACGAGACAAGCCGCGGTGGGATTTCGTCTACATTCATCTTTTCATCCTAGATGTAAACTCTACCGTTGGGGAATGATAGCGGAAACCAGTGCTATTTCATAGACACATCAAGGGCTTCTCGCGCTTCGAAAATTCTTGCAGATGGGGGTTGTGAATAGGGCGTTGCTATCCCTAAGCAGTAGGGGCCCTGTTCGAGCGGGCCGGGGATGCAAAGATGAAGACGCGCGCAGACCAACCACCGAACCCCACCCCTGATAGATACCACACAACCGATATTTACCTGGGCGCGTACCTGAAAGCCCGTGGGCTCCGCCTCGTTGACCGTCTATTGGAGGGTCGCCGAGTGACCTTCGTTTTCGAGGATCGCGCCGATAGAAAGTGCCTGGTGCAAGAGTTTTACGCTGATGGAATGGTCCGTGCCAATGACTTCATCCACGCGCTTCAGGACCTGAAGGCAGCGGTCTACAACCTGTGATTAGAAGGCGCACCGCGATTCAATGCAACGGACATCGAAGAGCTGCTTAAGCAGCGGTCAGTCCCTGTGAAGTAGGAAGGGAGTAGCGAGCCGATGACCTACACACTCCCAGATCCAAGAGATACGACGTTGGTGAAGGGTTATCTCGCAGCCCTTATTCGGTCTGGCGACCCCAAGCTGATCGATCGCGGGCATCGGCTCTTCGGTGGAGAAAGACTCACGGCCGTTCCTCAATTTCAAGACATCCTGGAAGAAGTAGCCGCGACGGCAAGAGAAGGGCTACCAGTGGGTGAGGGCCAAATTCACTCGCTGGCTCTACGTCTCAGCTTACGACATTCGCTTCGTGGAGACACCGATTCGTGGCTCGTGATCCTCCAAGAATTGATGCGTCTGCCCGTTCAGCCATCCTGGATCTCCGGGTGGATGGAGCAAAAACTTCTTGATGCTGTGGTTCAGGTGGAAGCCTGGAAACTCGGGGAGCGCGCCAGTCATGGACATCACGGCGACAAGCTCCTCCGGGACCTCGAGAAACTGACCGACATAGCGAACTCGGCTGATTGCCAGGATCCAGCGGAGCCGTCGCTTATTTGCATGGCCGATGTTGCCTCCCAGCCAGTTGATTGGATCTGGCCTCCTTACCTCCCCTTGGGCAAGCCGACATTTCTGGAGGGAGATCCGGGACTCGGTAAGAGCTGGTTGGCCACAAATATTTGCGCAGTGATTTCCCAAGGATGGGGCTTCCCCAGCTCGGATGGGGTTCCACAGCCAATCCGAGAACCCAAGAACGTGATCTATCTCACCGCTGAAGATGGCCTGGGCGATACGCTACGCCCACGTCTGGAGGCCGCGGGGGCTGATCTAAATCGAATCTTCACACTTCGTGGTCGCGAAGTTCGCAACTCACGTACGGGAAAGAAGCAGCTCGTCGGCGTCACCCTGGACGATCTGCCTGAAATTGAAGCGGCGCTGGTCTCTACGTCCGCAGTACTCATTGTCATCGACCCGATTCAAGCCTATCTAAGAGCAAATGTCGACATGTGGAGGGCGAATGAAATTCGAGCGGTCCTTGCCGGACTGACATCGCTTGCGGATCAGTATCGTTGTACTCCTTTTTTCATCCGTCACCTGAACAAAGACTCGAAAATGAAGGCCTTGTATCGAGGACTTGGCTCAATCGATTTTGCGGCTGCCGCTCGTTCGATCCTTCAGGTAGGCCAAGACCCTCGACATCCCAATCGACGGGTCATCTTCCATATCAAGTCAAACTTGGCTCCCGCTGGTCCCTCCCTTGGTTTCGAATTACGAGACGGACAGTTTTTCTGGACTGGGCCGAGCGATCTCAACCCATCCGACCTCAATAGGCAGGAGGGCACGCAGTCGGAAAAGTCAGCCCTCCAAGAGGCGATTGAGTTCCTCACCTCCCATTTCTCCGATGGCCCACAACCGGCCGAGGAGATCCTGAAGCAGGCCAAGAAGGTGGGAATCTCGGAGTCCACCCTGGAACGAGCACGGTTCAAGATCGGGGTGCGCTCCCACCGGGTGAACTCGGAAGGGCAGAGTCGTGGCAAAGGAAGTTGGATGTGGAACCTCGCCACCGAGGAGCCGAACGACTCTATCCCACCACCCGATGAGGCTCTTGAACAAACTCCGGAAACGCCTCACTCAGAAGGACTTCCACCGAATATTCAAGACCCTCAAATGAAGCCCTTGAACGAGCAGCCCAACCTGTTCGATTCAATAGGGGTTACGGCTGAACTTCAAGAACCTCATGGGAGAGAGCCGGGTAACAATGCCCGGAAAGGAAGCGATGATGATTCGGAACTCATCTGAATCCTCCGCCATGGCGCTCCTGGGTGCTCTTCGTAAGAGCGGGTTCAGCGTCGAACCAGACGGTGACCGGATCCGAATTGCACCCAGGACAGCGCTGACCAGCGAGGTGCGTAGGACCCTGGCGGCACGAAAGGGCGAAGTTCTCAACGCTCTTTCGACCGAGGCTCGGATCCTGCAGATGCCGCTGGACCGGTTCGAGCGGGAGGGACGTTTTATCGAAATCCGGGTCCCTTGGCTTCCCGAGACCCTTTGGTTCGTTCCCGGAGAAGAGCAGGCGGAGGTCTTGACCGGTCGGGAGATCAGCCGCGGCCGGGTATGGACAGCACGTGAGTTGATGTTCCTCTGGAGTCTCCCGTCGCTCGATAAGAAGACGGTGGAGAAGCTGGGAAGCATCAAGGCCCAGCTCGATGGTGAAATCCTATCGGTAGAGGGACCAGGCGAAGGGGCAGCCGAATATGCTTAGCCCAGACCGATCCTCGGCGTACCACCAGGACGGCACGACGAGTGCAATAAGGGAGCTCGCTTGCTTACTTGCCCGCGCCTACCTCCGCCTGTTGACCGCCCGGGACGGGCAAGCCGCGCATGTGCCGACGTGTCTAGCAGATAGCCGCTCTGAAAATCTCTCTTATTCTCTTGATGTTCCAGGCGGAGAGAGTGATGAATGTGGTCGGCAATCTACCCCGGAGAAACCCTGATGCCGACCAGCGTGACAGCCCAGATCGCCGAACTGCAGCGCATGACCGTGGCCCAGCTCAGGGAGAAGTGGAAGCAGCTTTACGGCGGCGAGGAGACTCGCTCCTGCAACCGCGTCTACCTTTGGCGCAGGTTGGCTTGGAGGGTGCAGGAACTCGAGTATGGCGGGTTGAGCCAGCGTGCCAAGGCTCGGATTGCCGAACTGAACGCGACAGACGACCTCCGCTTCCTGCCACCCCGGAAGTGGAACCCTGAAGCCTTCATTGCCCAGGGTGCAGCATCCGGTCAGGAGCGCCGCCCTATCCGGGACCCGCGTCTTCCTTCTCCCGGCTCCACGATCGCTCGTCAGTACCACGGCCATGAGATCCGCGTTGCTGTCCTCGTGAAGGGCTTCGAGTGGGAGGGCCGACCCTATCGCTCCCTTTCCGCCATCGCCCGGGAAATCACCGGCACCCGCTGGAATGGCGTCTACTTTTTCGGCTTGGCAGGTAGGAGGAAGGCCTGATGGCCCGGGCGCTTCGGAACGGTCGAGCTGTCGCGGCAGTCTCACCAGCCCCAGTTCGCTGTGCCATCTACACCCGGAAATCCACCGACGAGGGCCTGGACCGCGACTTCAACTCACTCGATAACCAACGCGAGGCGGCAGAGAACTACATTCGGAGCCAGCGCCAGCAGGGCTGGGAAATCATTCCCGACCGGTACGATGATGGCGGTTATTCAGGCGGGACTATCGACCGCCCCGCTCTCCACCGCCTCATGTCCGATACAGCCGCGGGCCGCATCGACACCGTTCTCGTTTACAAGCTCGACCGGCTCAGTCGATCTGCCCGTCACTTCGCAAAGATTCATGAGTACATCGAAGACCATGGGGCTGCCATCGTCTCGGTAACCGAGTCTATCAACACCAAGACATCCCACGGCCGGATGATGGTCAACATGCTGGTCAGTTTCGCCCAGTACGAGCGCGAACTGATCGGGGACCGCACGCGCGACAAAATGCACGCCGCTCGCCGCCGCGGGAAGTGGACCGGCGGGATGCCTCCCCTCGGGTACGACGTGGTCCTTGAGGGTGGGAAGCTCCTGGTCAACAAGCAGGAAGCCGAGCAAGTACGCGGAGTCTTCGGTCTGTTCCTCGAAAAGCAGTCGCTTGTCGGGACGGCCCAAGAACTGAATCGCCGGGGCTGGCTCCGGAAATCCTGGACCACCAGGAAGGGCATCTCACGGCAAGGGGCGGAGTGGGACCGTGTCACCCTTCGGCGGGTGCTTTGCGATCCTATCTGCATTGGGAAGATGAAACTTGGCGGCGAGGTTTTCCCCGGCGAGCACGAGGGGATCATTCCCAAGGCCATCTTCGAGAAGGTCCAGGCTCTCCTTGAAGGAAATAGCCGTGATGGAAACTCCTCCATTCGTAACCGTTCAGGTGCGATTCTTCGCGGTCTCCTTCGGTGTAGCGCCTGCGACTCCGCGATGACGCCCTCCTACACGAAGAAGGACGGCCGGCTCTATCGCTACTACACCTGCTCAAAGGCCATGAAGCGGGGCCACGACACCTGCCCGGCGAAGTCCGTCGGGGCTGCCAATGTGGAGGATTGCGTGATTGGCCAGATTCGGGCGATCGGAAACGATCCGAACCTCTGCCGGGAGACGTTCCGCCAGGCACTGGCCCAGGTTGCCGCCCAACGCCGAGGGTTGAAGGCCGAAGCCAGGCGCATCGCCGGTGAGATTGGGAAGGCCAGGGAAGATGTCGACCGGCTCGTCGGGGCTGTGTCCGAAGCTTCCAACGGGGCTCGTGAGGCGCTTTTCAAAGCACTGGAGAAGGCACAGCAGCGCCTGACTACCATGGAGAATCGGGGGGAGGAAATCCGCGGGCAAGTGGAAACCCTGCAGGGTTGCGAGGTGGACGAGAAGGAAATCGCCCAAACCCTCGAAGCCTTCAACCCGATCTGGGAGGTCCTCCACACGCCCGAGAAGGAACGCGTCCTGCGGCTTCTGATCGAGAAGGTGGCCTACGACGGGAGAACCGAGGAATTGGCCATCACCTTTCGCCCCACCGGAATCGCGACGCTGGCAGCTGAGGTCGGTCCCCAGGTGGAGACCCGATGAGTAGGTCGACCCGGGCCGCCGAGGCGACCGCAACCTACAGGGTGAAGTTACGGAAGGAATGCGAACCTAGGCGGCGCCGTCCCCCGGCGAAGCCAACGGCTCACATCCCGAGAGTCGCCCGGTTGCTGGCTCTCGCTCACAAGATCGACGGGATGATTCGGTCAGGGGAGCTGAAGGACTGGGCGGGGGCGGCGAGGCTGATTGGCGTCACGAGGGCGAGGATGACGCAGATAGCGAATTTGATACTGCTCTCACCAATGATCCAGGATTTTATCTTGTGCTCACCTTTCGCCTCATTTTCGCAGAGCCCCACCAACGAGCACGACCTTCGGTTCATCGTCACACATGCCTGCTGGGATTCACAGTGGCAACTCTGGGTCCGGCTCTTGCCCCACTAGAGCATATGGGCTACCTCCTCATTAGTGCTCGGCACTCGGCGGAGAAGTGACCTTTCTCACCCTACAGATTTCGCAGGGTAGTTTCGCCTGCTCCACGGCCCAACGAAACCAGTTCATCTGTTCCTGCGACAGCTCATCGAGGGGAGATTTCACCTCTGAAAAAAGATACTCCCTCCCCCTGTACATCAAAAGGTCAGGCCAACCCGGCTGACGACTCCAGAAGTTCTGAATCGCCCATTCCACGGCGTCCACCACTACCTCGCGGGGCAATACTGTTATGGCCTCACGTGCTGCCATGACAACGCGGTCTTCATTAACCCACAGGTAATCCCGAAGCGCCTCACTCCCCTCAAGCAGCATGTCGAACAGTTTGGGCAGGTCGGGTGCCGACCGCATCTGATAGAGCGCTGCATTCAAAGCGTCTCGCCGCCGGAGGAAGTACTCAGCAGACCCGAAGTCCTCCGGCAGGGCTATAGCGATGGGACCTAGACTTTGCCTCTTCGTTCTCCATTCCCTGGTCGAACCCCGATAGACGGTTCTGACTCGCGGATCGTGAGGACTCTGAATCGCTTCAGAAAGGAATGTGCCAACCCAGGTTGAAATGAAACCGCGCTCTCGCATTGACCGAACAACCAAATAACCTTGCGATTCGTACCACTCCTGCGCGATCACGTCCGCCCTAGTGGGCGTGCCGTCGCGGCCAATCCACTTACCAACTTTTTGGCTGCCCTTCAGTACCTGCATGTACTTGGCGTCGATCTCTCGGATCGGAACCGACACCTCCTCCAAGAACTGGGCTTCTGTCTTCTGCCTCATATCGTATTTCGGGCTCTCCCGATGCTTTCTTAGCCAGACGTGCCTGGCCTTGCGCCGAAGGTCGCGGCTCTCATTCGGGAATCTGAACCTGAAATCCGCGATGCTCTTCGCCTGCTCGCCGTGCTCGGCTAACCAGTGCCGTACCGACACACAATATGTTTTGAAGATTTCTCTCCAATAAAACCTCTCCACCTTACCCTTCTGGCCGTATATTGCTGCGCGTGGATGAGGCTCCTCTGATTCGCCGCGGCATTGAGCGCAAATTCGCGTAGCAAAGCCCGTGACGGGATAAGTTTTCCTGCTCCCGTATTCAGAACCATGGTGTGTCTGATGCGGCAGGAAGGCCATTGCGAGCTCCCGCTCGCATTCGCACATGAAGATCCCACGACAGCTCTCACACAGGTATTTGCGAAAGGAGTCGAAGTGGTTCAGGCAGCGCACGGATGCATGCTCGCACCCAGTCATTTCCGGCTCCGGGTTCTGAGGTGATCAACACTAGTACGATTTTCTAGAGACTGTCCGGCCCGATTGCAGCGAGCCGCCCTCTACACTTTCTCGATCTCCTTTGGATATTTACCCCACTGTCGGAATTCCCCATCAGTCAAATTCGCGTAACGAGCTGTGGCTACCCGACGTGCGTTCCAAGCGAAATTCAGATGGTGGTACACGTGCTGGAGGAAAACCTGTAACTCTTCCTCCGAGACGCGTGGTCTCAGCTTGGTTCGCCGCTCGATGTCCTCCAGCTGTTCCCGGGCCTCCTCAAGGTTGCTGAGGATGATCCTCCAGTTGAGCCGCTTCATGATCTACTATCTCCACTTAAGCAACGCGCATCCTGGAATAATCAGCCCCACCCGCGCCGAATCGGCACTGAGCCAGTGCGTTGCGAGCCCTGTCTGCTGCTTGTTCAAGTAACGTGGTCTTCTCCAATCGTACTATCTATCGTCGAGCCAATCGTCTAAGGATGGTCCTGTACCGATTCACGAACGTATCGATAACTGCAGCGCTCTCATAGAATGCGTTCGTATCGCACCCATCCTCCTCGGTTAGGCTGCAGATCCTTCGAGCGTATTTCAGCACCTTGATCGGAACCTCCTGGTGATCCCCCGGATAACCAATGCTCCCGATGTGTTTGAACTCGACCCTCTGCCTCTTACGAAAGAGGCCGGTCACAACGGTTTCTTGCTTCACGACTTCAATACGGTTGCCCTTAGGATTCTGAAGCGAGTAACCAAATCCCTCAAGGATCTTGCGGAGCTCACGATAGGTGATGGGCCTCTCACCTCGCCGAACCTTTGCTGATCGATGATTGATCCAGTTCGATAATGCTCCTACCTCTTCGTCGGAATCCCGACGATTCCGACGACGAGCCCTCCCCTCCCTCGGTGATTCCTTCCGCCGGCCGATACTGTGGTCGGCGACGCTAATGATCATGTCGAATAGATCCTTCTGGCGGGTAGCGTAGAGTGTGAGCCGGTTCCTGTCCAGATGCACAAGCATAGCGACAAGCGCAGTGCGCTTGTTTCCATTGTGAAATGGATGGTCCATGCAAAGACCAAATGTTAAGGTCGCAGCGTTAGAGACTGGGTCGGGGTATTTCATGCGACCGGAGAGGCCGGTCTCCTGCCTCGAAACTGCGGAGGCGAGAAGATCCATGCTCCTGACTCCAGGCGGATAAATCGGATCACCCGAGCGAGCAAAATCCTCGACAAGAATGCCGTGGATTTGGAGCACATCCTCTATGCTCAAAACCTTCAATTCGGGCACAGAAGCCATCCAATGCCGTGTAGGCAAGTGGCTCGGTTCACACCCGCGCCCGTGCAAGTCAGTGAGGAGGCAGCTCCCTGCATGACATCCTACTTTCGTGCCCAGCTTCCCTGGGCACACGACCAGTCCAATTAGTAATTCTCTCCTCCAATAGCTTGATACGCAGATGGTCGGCAGTGAACTTCGGCCTCATGGGAATTAGCTGGGCGCAGATACGCTGATCGCATCGATCCAGCGGCGAAGGACGTCATCCGCTGATAGAAAGACTTCTCGTGCGCGCTGATGGTCGATTGGACCTCGCTTGTGGGCAGCCGATAGGCGTTCCAAGGCACGTAGCATTTCATCCGTCGATTCAATCAGGACAGCACGTTGTCGAGTATCCTTGACCCGATTCGCTGCAGCAAACTGCAACCTCTCCTTTCGGTGAACAGCTTGGCTGTCACCAGTAGGTTTTGGCGACCAACACGGTGATTCTCGGACTTGCTGTGTCGGAGCCAAGAGATCAAAGAAGTGGTCAATCGCTTGCCGCAGCTGCCAGAGAGCAGGACGTCCAGGGTCATGGCTCTCGGCGTAATAGAGGCTCCAGGCACTCTTATAGGTCTTGGCGATAGATGGATCCAACTGCTCGAGCTTATTTGTATACCGTTCCGTTTCGGATTTCGGAAGGAACGGACAAGGGATAAATCGTGCCGGGCTTGGAAAGATTGAGAAGGAATTCCCCATGGTAACCGACGCCGATGACGCGGTGGAGAAGACCGGCATTCCGGAATCCAGGATCTTGTTCAATGAATCTGCGCTATTAAGGAGAGGGTCCAAAAAGTCTTCGAGGCCCGACACAATCTTCTTACCACTTTCTACCGCTTGGGAGATGCCAGCCTCGTCCGTCTGAAGATCCATTACCCCCCGATAGCTCTTCGTGACAGAGCCTACCGCGTCAACAATGTAACCAGCTTGTTCAGCGGAGGTACCGAGCTTCTTAGATAGATTCTTGGCCTTTTCCTCCAGACGTTCTAGGTCGTCTCGAAGGTCACCTTGGTCTTTATTCTTCTCCATAGTCATCCTTCCATCATGCAACTGGAAATGATCGAACCACATAACTCGGGCTGCTTCTCAAGTTTGAAAGGCAACTCAATCCGTCGGCCACAGCCGCCCACATCCCCTAATCTTGGGGAGAGATAGAGAGCCGCGCCACCGATTCTAGGACAAACACCGTCCCGAGCAACTGCCTTCCTCACCCCTGAGAGCAATCGTTCCACGGGAGGTAGGAATAGCTAAACGGCGACGATTGTAGAGGATGTCCCGGGAACCCGCCGGCGGGCCGCTGTTAACCAGAGACCCGCCGGTTCGTGGGAGGGATATGTTTGGCTCCCCAAGTAGATCGGTAGTACGAACTTTTCATGGTTCGTACTATGGGTACATCTGGACCCCCAAACAGATCAGAAGTACGAACTTGGGCTTGTGAGCTGCGGAACGGGCCAAAATGCCGCACTCAATTTCGGTGGACCACTACACCGGAGCAGACCAAAACGACTCCCAAGATTTCAGTGTACCAGTACACCTCGCATCACTGGCATCTTATCGTAAAACAGTGCACTACTTCATTGATCGCGGCAGATCGGGACCATCCCTCTGCATCCGCATGGCAACTAACGTTGCAGTCACAAATAGAACTCCTAAGGAAACGCATATCCCGATGAGGATGGAACCGACTTTGGCGTCCCGCATAATTACCTTCACAGCAAGCCCAAGCAAGGCAACGAGGAAGCACCATGCGATCCATACCAACGGGGCTCCAAACCGTTTGCCAGTAAACGCCAGGCTTTGACTAAACGTCAAACTCGCGCTCGGCTCTGACGGCGTCATGCTTGCAATCCAGCGCGCGTTCTTGATAAGAAATACTCCAGCTTCAATCGGAATCAGAAGGAACAGACAGTACTGCCAGCCCAACGTCAGGTAAACAATCGGTACAGCAAACAGCCATTGAAGATTAAACCATGACATAAAGCGGGCAATCTCTTTTGCCTTTTCTTCGGACGGTATTACATACGATCGCCCCAGAGCTCCGAATGGACAATAGACCATACGTCCTGAGCCATCTGCCTTGAGTACAGAACTCAACATTCCGCTCCGCAATCCCATAGAGAGCCTCCCGCGGTCCTGACCGGGTGTAGTGGTCCACCGATTTTATAGGGTCGGGCACCCTCCTGAAATCCTCTACATACTAATGCGTTAAGCTGTCAGCCAACCCATTATCCTTGGATTCCTCCGGGAGGCTGGTCATGCCGTGTCCCCCACAGGACCGTCCCCTTCCACTTCCCCGAGGCTGGTCCCGGCGTGTCCGCTCGGCGGTCGTCCAGGTCATCTCTCTAGCCCGAACCTCTCTTGCCCATACCCAGGGCTGGGCCTCAGAGAGCATGAACGGTCAACTCCGGCGGCGAGCTGAGGGGGACCGCCTCCAGCAGGAAATCCAGTTGCTCCGAGAAGAGATTCGCATCAAGGATGCCCGTATGGAGCAACTCGAGGCCCACAGACGCCCCCATTATCCGCCTACGGAACGACTTGCGATCCTCGAACTTCGTGCCGCTCGCAGCTGGTCTCTTGCCCAGGCCGCCCGGGCCTTCTTGGTAACTCCACTCACCATCGCCTCGTGGATGGGTCGTCTCGATGAGGAGGGCCCTGATGCTCTCGTTCGCTTGCCGGAGCCAGTGAACAAGTTTCCTGAGTTCATCGCCTACCTGGTGAAGCGACTCCGGACCCTCTGCCCAACGCTGGGGAAGGTGAAGATGGCGCAAATCCTCGCCCGCGCAGGTCTGCACCTTGGGCGGACGACGATTCGTCGGATGCTTCGGGACACGCGGTGGCCCGAACCGCGGAAAATCGCTCAGGCAAACCTCCGCATCGTCACCGCCCGGAAACCGAATCACCTCTGGCACGTGGATCTTACGACGGTGCCCACCGCCCTCGGTTTCTGGACCTCTTGGCTTCCATTCGCCCTGCCTCAGGTTTGGCCGTTCTGCTGGTGGCTCGCGGTGGTTGTCGACCACTTCTCCCGGCGCGTCATGGCTTTCACGGTTTATCGTAAGCTGCCTTCCTCGGCCTCGGTACGGAGATGCCTCCAAGCCGCTTCCCAAAGGGCTGGAGAGATGCCTCAGGTTCTCATCTCCGACCAGGGCACGCAATTCGTCGCTAAGGGATTTAGGCGGTGGTGCCACCGGCGGGGCATTCGGCACCGTTTCGGGGCGCTGGGGAAGTACGGAAGCCTGGCGGTGATTGAGCGTGGGATTCGAACTATCAAGAGCGAGTGCACGCGGCGTCTTATTGTGGTCCCGCTCCGTGTCGCAGCGATTGAGCAAGAGCTTGCGCTCTACATCTCGTGGTACAACGGCCACCGACCTCACACCTGGCTCGGAAGTGCCGTCCCTGACGAGATTTACCACCACCGTCGGCGAGCGATTCGGGCGCCGCGCTTCGAACCCCGCCAGCGTTGGCCTCGCAGATCCGGATGTGCAGCGCCGCAGACTCTCATCCGCGGTCAGCCCGGAGCCAAGCTCGAACTCCAAGTCCGCTACCAGGGTGACCGGCGACACCTACCGGTCATTAAGCTGAAACGCGCCGCCTAGAGGTTCCCGGCTCGCATCACTTCCCGTGCGACCAACCTACCCGTGTGCCCGATTCGATGCACTGTCTGCTGTCGTTTGCCGAGCGGCGTATTCCGCCGCCTCCAAAAGCATCACTTCCGTCGGATTCCGATCCCAACCGCTGATTCCCGAACGCTGAAG
>Ga0137425_1000274_pt1 | contig 15538 bp, 20 predicted proteins | sample EasRivERMZT640_2_FD_102318 | JGI IMG/M metagenome (GOLD analysis project Ga0137425, IMG submission 102318) | Soil microbial communities from meander-bound floodplain in the East River, Colorado, USA - East River MetaG ERMZT640_2 | ecosystem: Environmental > Terrestrial > Soil > Floodplain ...
CCCATCCAGCCGGTGACGAACGGAATCAACGACAGCCAGAATAACAAGTAGAGGTTCGCCCACAGGATGCCGCCGCTCACCTGCTGGGTCGCGTGCAGCAGGTGGTGATGGTTGTTCCAGTAGATGCCCAGATAGAGGTAACTCAGGATGTAGGTCAGGAACACGGGCAGCAGCGGGCGGAGCGCCTGAAGGCTCGCCTCGTGCGGTACCTTCAGCTCCAGCACCATGATCGTGATGATGATGGCGATGACGCCGTCGCTGAAGGCTTCGAGTCGCCTCGTGTCCATGAATGGACGAGCCGCCTCACTTCCGCATCAGCGCGTCGACGCTCAAGCGACCCGAGCCCTTGGCTGCGATGTAGAGAAAGACGAAGCAGTAGAGCACCGCCATCTCGCCGTGGTTGACGATGGGCCAGAACCCCCCCGAGGCGTGCGCCATGAAATAGGCCACGGCCATCGTTCCGCTGGCCAGGAATGCCGCGTACCCCGCGAACAGCCCGATGCCGACCAGGACGCCCCCGAAGAATTCGATGACCCCGGCGGTGGCTATCAAGGGATTCGAAAGCTGGCTTTCGCCTCCGAGCACGCCGAAGAGCTTCTGGGCCCCATGGCAGGCGAACAACATGCCGATCACGATGCGCATGACTGCATAGACGAACTCGGCGTATTTCCCCAGCCAACGCTCCATGTCCTACTCCTTTTCAGAAGGCGTTCCACGAAACACGGAAGCCGGTTGCCCGCACAAAGGGGGTTGGGTCCGGGGGATTCTGCCATGAAGCGGGTAGCCCCTGCCATCGGCTCGGCAGCGAAATCGCCTTTCGGATTATCATGGTGTCAGCGATCAGAATTCCTGGGAGTCTCCATGAACCGTGAGTCTGGGGAAACTGCCCGCGGCTCCGCCCCCAGTTCGGGGCAGCGCCGGCCATTGAGAAAGACTCTCTACCTCCTCCTGATTCTGCTCATCGCCTACCTGCTGACGGCCTACGTCCTACTGCCATGGGGCTGGCGCCGGCATGAGTCGCGCAACGCCCCGGTCGATGCGATACCCCGGGTCACCCACACGACCAGCGGCATTCCGGGGGACCCCCTGAACGTGGCGCTCGTCGGCACCGAGGAGCAGGTGATCACGATCATGCTGGCGGCCAGGTGGTATCCAGCGGACCCCATTACGCTCAAAAGCTCGCTCAGGATCGCGGCTGACACCGTCCTGCACCGGCCCTTCGATGACGCCCCGGTGAGCAGCCTTTTTCTCTGGGGGCACAAGGAGAATCTCGCGTTCGAGCTGCCGGTGGGTGACGACCCGAAGCAGCGTCATCACGTCCGCTTCTGGCGCCGGGAGCTCCCGCTTCCGGATGGGAGGACGCTCTGGGCAGGGTCCGTCACCTTCGACCGAAGCGTCGGATTCAGCCACACGACGGGGCAGATCACCCACCACATCGCCCCCGACATCGATGCCGAGCGCGACCTGCTGGTCGCCGATTGGCGGCGCACCGGAGATCTTAGTGAGGTCAAGTGGATCGATGGATTTCAGACGAAGCTCGAAGGGCACAACGGCGGTGGGGATCCCTACCACACGGACGGACGCCTGGCCGTCGGCATCATCGCCGTCACCCTGAAGCCTCCGGCCAAGGCCGCCGATCGATAAGGAATCTACTTCCCTTCAAGCAAGGATCTGCCCGCCGCAGCTGTCACATCGACCCGTGGCCACGGCCACGCGCTCGGACAACTCGGAGAGCGGTGCGGCGCATCGGGGACATTTCGGCCGGGCTGCCTTGACCCGTCGGACGAACCGCCACAACAGCCAGCCAACGGCCGCGAGATAGGCAAAAAAGGCCGGCAGCTCAATCGCCAGCTTCGTCGACCGGTCGAGGTGCGCGTCGGCCCATCGGAGAAACACCAGTTGCGCCACGCCGAGAGCCACGCTCACAACAGCGAGCAGCAGCCCCTCGCGGCGCTCGACGGCCTTGGTGGCCGCGCGCTGCCCCGCGAACTCTTTCCGTGTCCATAAGACGGCGGATTCTTTCGGAATCAAGACGCACTCGATTCCGCGAACACCTTGAAGGCTTGCACGACCTTCAACGTCTGAGCCCGCATCATTCCGCCCATTACCAACGAGAGGACCTTCATGATCCAGGAGCCAGAAAACTCGGTATCCACAATCCAGCGTGTGGTCGGGCCGTTGTCGACAAAACGATTGCTGATTCTCGTCATGCCCATTTTTGACTCATAGGTCCCGGAAAACTCATCGGGCAGGTTCCTCAGCGTGATCGTCTCGATCAACTCGAGCTCGCCCTTTCCCGCGCGATACACGAGCCGGGACTTGGCGCTTGGCTGACCTGGAGTTCCGGAAATCGGCTCGAACTTGATCAAATCGGGCTGCCACTTCACGAGATTGGCAGGATTGTCGAACAGGGCGACAACCCTGCTGCGAGGCGCGTTGATTTCGATGTCACAAGAATGCTTCACGAGATCCTCCTCGGCCGTTTCAGCGCGAAGCATAATGCTCGGCGCCCATAAAATGCAAAGATACGTAGGGCTCCCCACCACCCAGCTGTCGTGGGGAACGGGCGGAATGTGGAACAGCTCGCCTGCCCTCCTCGGCTCGTCCTGCCGACACCGCCCATCAGGCCCGTGCTCTCTCGCGCCGGGATCTTGCAGTCGCCGGCCGGCCTGTTCGCACCTGGCGAGGAAGGCGCCGAGTGTCTGACATGCGGGCCGGGCTCCCCGGGTCTACCGGGGTCGGTAGCTCGTACCAAATCTCCACCTCGTATCCGTCGGGATCGACAAAGTAAACGTATGGCTCGCCCGGAACGAACTCCCCATGCTCCCGGATCGTGCCGCCCGCGGACTGAATCGCCGCCAAGGCCTGAGCGATGCCGTCCGGATGACGCAGCCGGAATCCGAAGTGCTGGACGCCACCGCTCCTGCCGGCATGTCGTGGCTTGCGCTCGAAAACCAGCACGTCGTGGCTGCCCGGAGTCTGCGCCTGGATGAAGCTGCCTTCTTCGTAGACGGGGACGACACCGATGACCGCACGATAGAATCGCAGCGAGCGTTGTGGATCGCGAACCGCGAGGGCAATATGGGTCAGGCCGTGGGTCTTCGCGGCTGAATTGGATCGCTCACTTGTTCTCTTGACCCGCTCGCGTTCCATCCTGCACCTCCGGTTGTTTCCGGCCTGTCTGAACCCGGTGGTTGCTCCGATCAGGCCTCGAACATGCCGCTGACTTCCCGGTAACTCACGGCCTCCGCCGCGAACCCGAACGTGCCTCTGTCCCGCATCTCCCGGGCAGCGCGCAGGAACGCGCCCAGTGCGGCGCGGCAGAGGGCGCTACCGACGCTCACCCGCCTGACGCCGATTTCCGAGAGCTCCGCGAGGCTCAGCTGCGCGCCTTGCAGTCCCATCACCACGTTAACGGGCCGCTCGACCGAGCTGACCACGGCAGCGATGTCATCCCGGCTCACGAGCCCCGGTGCGTACAGCACATCCGCTCCGGCTTTCTGATAAGCCTGCAGCCTTCGGATCGTGTCCTTGAGATCGGGGCGCTCCCAGAGGAAATTCTCCGCGCGCGCCGTCAGGGTGAATGGGTATGGCAGGTCACGCGCGACGCGAGCCGCCGCGTCGATTCGCTCCACCGCCGCGCCAAGATCGTAGATTGGATGATCGGGATTCTGCGTCGCGTCCTCGATTGAGCCGCCGGCGAGACCAGCCTCTGCAGCCATGCGTATCGTCTCGGCCACGGTTTCGGGAGCGTCGCCATAGCCGTTCTCCAAATCCGCGCTGACCGGCAGGTCGCTGGCGGCAGCCATCGCCCGCACGTGTTCCATCATGGATGCGCGACCCACCCTGCTGTCCCGCTGTCCCAGAGAGAACGCGTATCCGGCGCTGGTCGTTGCCAGGGCCTCGAAACCGAGGCGAGCCAGCAGCCGCGCTGTGCCGACATCCCATGGATTCGGGATGATGAAGGCATGATCACGCTCATGCAGGGCGCGAAACGCCACCGCTTTTTCCGCCAGAGTTCGCATTTCAACCTCCAGTTCGTCGATATCGACAGTCGATCCCATCAGGGCCTGGCAGCGAGACTGCCGCCTGTGCCGGTCCTATGACTTGAAATTGGATACGTTTCCCACCCTGAGCCAGCGCCCGTCACGTTTTTCGTACAGCTCGATCCAGGCGCTCACGAATTCGACGGGCTCTTTCTCGCCAAGCTCGGTCGTTTGAATCCCGCTCGCCTGAACCTGCACGATGACCCATCCCAAGGTCCCATCGCTCGAAATCGTGACCACCGGTTCGTTGAGATCACGATACTCCTGAAAGGCGGTACTGCGCAGGTAGGCTCCCAGGCGCTGCCGGCGCTCCTCGAGGGTGGGTCGGGTCACCTCACCTCGATTCGCGACGACGTAGTCCGGAGCTTCATCTTCGAGAATCAATTCCACGTTGCTCTGGCGATGGGCTCGAATGACCTTCTCGTGAAGGGCTCGAAGCCGATCGAGGTCGGAGTCGACGCGGCTCGGTGCGCATTGCGCCAGGCAGATGACGGCGGCCAGGGCGCTCAAGCGCCGGACTCGGGAGTCCACGACTTTCCTCCAGGGGGCAGTCACCCGCGGCATTCGCCAGGCTGCGGGCGTCGCGCGCCGCTAATCGACGATGCCTGGCCGATCCCGCACCGCCATCACCGTTGACACCAGCAGAGCCACCGCGCGCTCCGTCCCGGCCGTGACGGCGACCATGTCGGCCTGGCATACGCTCAGGGTGCGACCCGAGCGAATCACGCGGCCGCGGGCTATCACGACCTCACCGATGGCGGGCATCATCAGATTGATTTTGTACTCCACCGCAAGCACCCCCGTGTCGGACGGCATCAGGCTGAGTGCCGCGTAGCCGCAGGCGCTATCGCCAATCGCTGCGACTGCCGCCGCATGAAGGAATCCATGCTGCTGCGTCAAGTCCGGGCGAACGGTCATCCGGATCTCGACAGCGCCCGGCTCCACCCGCGTGAGTGTGGCCCCGAGCGTGCTCATGAACGCCTGTCGCGCAAAGCTGTCTCGGACGCGCTTCTCGAAATCGGGATGCATAGCAGTAAAAGGAGGCATGCGCACCGCCTGAGGATTGCGAGCCGAAACTTTACGAATAGCGTGAATCCTACGATCGACTCTCGCGCATCCACGCCTCGGACACTTCGCGCCCGCGAGCGAGGTCGTCCACCACGAGAATCAATTGATGGTCATGGTCGCTGTACAGGACTTCGATGCTGATACCGGCATCGGCCATCCGTCGGGTCAGCAGGCCCAGCTGACCGGGAGTGCCCTGCTTCAATCGCTGTACGAGCACTTCCCGCTCCGCGAGAACCTGGATCCCGGCGGCCTCCAGCGCCCGGCGGGCGGCCGTCCCGTCTTCGAAGAGAAAGTGAGCGACGCCCTTCCCGCCCACGACCCAGGCCCCTCCGCCTTCGACGCTCACTCCGGCGCGGCCCAGAGCCTCACCCATGTCGGCGAGAGCGCCGGGTCGGTTTTCCAGGAGAATCGCCAAGTCCCTCATGTTCCTACTCTCCTTACGCAGCTCTTCACGCCCCAGTTCCAATCACGTGTCGGATGACCGAGCCGCGAGCTCATCGAACCAATTCGATTTCGCTCGGGCGCCAGGTTTTGTCGAAGAACGGCTCGAGCGGGCTGTAGAGTCGCAGGATGGTGAACCAGCCTTTGCCGGGCATCGTCTGGATCCAGTTGCCCCGCTTGACACCAACTGGCTGCATTGGTCCGAAGTAGATCGTCGTCGAGCCGTCGGGATTCGGCGCCGCCGCCGGCGACGGATAGCTCTGGCTGCCGGCGCGCGGGTAACGCTGCGGCGTGTCAAGCATCGAGCGCGTCATGTTGTCGTAGAGGGTGAACGACCAGAAATTTGCCTCGGGGATCCCCTTGGGCAGCATGACCTTGTAGGTCTTGGCGCCATCGAAATAGTGCTTATCGGCATCCTCCAGGGCAAAGAGATACTGCGAGCCGATGCCGGTCAGGCGCATGGCCATCCCGGGCGTAATCCCGGTGATACCGTAAAAGAAGTTGGTGCGCGCATCGAGAGTTCGGTAGCCCGTAGGCGGAAAGGGCTTGGCGCCCGTAGCGGTGATCACCGGGATCGGCGTTTCGAACTCATATCCAGTGACGAACAGGTAGTTCATCCAGGCGGAGCCCGGGTAGTAGAACCAGCCCGGATCGCGAGGCGCGATGAACAGGCTGCGCGACGTGGCGTTGCCGATCGCGAGCGCCTCCGTGAGGATCTTTTTCATCCGCGCGTCGGGCGCGAAGGGCTTGCCCTTGACGATGCCGATGGCGGCGATCGGCCCCATCAGCTCGGGATCGAGCGAGGTGGCCGGCTCCTCTTGCACGATTGCGTTGAGCATCTCGTAGAAGGTCCAGTCATTGGGCGGGACGGTGTTCATCACCTTGCCGCTGCCCTCGTGGAAGATGGTCGGCGGCGGCTGCGTGATTCGGCCGAGAGGCGCCTTGCCGCTCAGGAACTCGGCGATGGGCGTGCCGACACCGCCGGCGTTGTATCGGTAGACCTTGGTGAACTTCCGGGTGGCTTCCGCGGCAGGCTTGGGATCGTTCTTGTTCTCCAGGAATGAGCGACCGAACCACACGACGTGAAAGGTCCTCGCCCGGGCTACGAAGTACTCGCCCGATGGCTCCGGACCGTCATAGCCTGGAGGCAGAATCAGGTACTTCCCTCCCAGGCCGCGATCGCCGCCTGGCGCACCGAGGTCGATGACCCAGCGGAACCACTGGTCGTCGATGGCGCCGAGGAATTTCGGCGGCACTTCCAGCACCATGGGCCCCTTGGTCAGGTCGAGTGCGCCGATGGCATAGACCGTGTCTGCGTTGGCCGTCAGAAACAGCGATTTCGCATCCATCAGCTCGGAGAAGACGATTACCTCGTTGTCCTTGACGCCGACGCTCTGCAGACCCTTGCGAAGAGCATAGATGCTGACGCCTTGCATGGTATCTGTGAAGGCGCGAACCGCGTGCATGAGGTCCAGGTTTTCGTACACCTTGTCCAGCGTCGCCTGGCTCGGCGCGCCGTCATTGAACTCGAGCGTACCAAGCCGGGATTGGACCTGATCCGGCGTGATGAGCTCCGCAGGGGTTCCGGAAGCCGTCTGCGCCGAGATTGAGCCAGGCGTGGCAAGCACGATAAGGACCGCCAGTACTTTCAGAAGTCTAAAGATCGGTGTCACCGTTCCCCCCTTTTAAGGACGCGAGTTCTCACAAACTCGGTCGAATCTTGGCTGCCGCCCCGGTCGGTCACGACGATTGGTTGGGCGGCTTAACGGCCTGGTGCGAGTGCCAGCCCGTGTCCCCCGAGTGGCTCCGTTATGATGCTCTTGCCGAAGCCGGCGATCAGCGGCTTCCCCCGGGTGATCGCATGCTTCACCGAGGCAAGCGACAGCGATGCCTGGTGGCTGGCCGGGCTGTCCCAGACCTCGGTGATCCAGATCGCGTTCTCATCCTCCGGATCCTTTGCGACAACGTAGCTCAGACAACCAGGCATGCCGGCCACCCCCTCGAGCAAGATTGCGATCAACGCGTCCCGCTGGCCCGGCACGGCGGTCATCTGGCCTATCAGTCCGTACATCGTTTTCCCCTCCGTGGTGGGTGTCCATGCTGGCGTGCCGGTGTCGGCTGCAACCGCCTCGTTCTTGGACTGCGGCGCGATGGTGCAGCCGATCGCGAACAGCAGGATGCACCCGAGAGCCAGAATTCGCATGCCATCACCTTCAGCCATCACCGAGTGGATCGAAACCACGCCCTGCACGGATCGAGGCGACCGTGTCGCGCCGCGGCAATCAGCCGGCGCCCGGCGGGGTTCGCAGCCTTCGCTCAACCAGCTCCCCAACGGTCGGAGAATTCAGCTACTCCGATGTGCACGTCGTTGTTGAAATGTGTTCTTGGCGATCCGGGCCTTCACCAGCTTACGTACGAGAGCGGCCGGCAGCGGACGGTTCGCAGGAAAGCGAATCGTCCCCTTGCTGATGTCATAGCCCTTGAGCTCGACTCCAAGATCCTCCATGACGGCCCCAGGGTAGAAGGCGCAATGATTCGCCCAGGCGCCGAACGCCACGAGCAGTTTTCCGTCGAGCCGGAAGGCGGGAAGCTGGTAGCTGATGCACTCCACCGCCGCCGGGGCCACGGCCTGAATAGACTTTCGCAATTCCTGGAGCGCGGCCCTCTGATCATCACTCAACAGCGCGAAGTACTCGTCGATGGTCGTTGGTTTGCTGTTCGGCTTGGTCCCTGCCCCGGCGCCGGCCCGGGTTTTGGATTTGGCGCGGCGACGCGACCGAGTCTTCATGTCGGACTTGGCCTTCGCCCCGATCCTGGACCGGGCCTTGAGCTTGCGTTTCGGCTCAGGTTTCATGACTCCTCAGCAAGGATCGCAAGGTGCGGGGCATGACTCGCTCAGGCCGGCTTGATGTTCTGGTTCATCCGGAAAAGGTTTCCCGGATCGTACTTGCGCTTGACCTGGGCCAGGCGGTTGTAGCTCGGACCATAGGCCGCGCCCACGCGATCGGCCTCGTCGGCGGTGAGGAAATTGACGTAGACGCCGCCACTGGCAAAGGGGGCCGAGGCATTGAAGTAGTCGCGCGACCAGGCGATGCAGCGCTTGTCGTCCGCCGGGTCATCCCAGCGGCCGTGAACGTTCATGACGTACTTGGCGTCGCGGTGGGCATAGGCCGCGGAGTCCGGGGCCGGCCGGGTGGTGGCGCCGCCGATGGCTCCGAAGAAGATCTCGCATTGCGGTGAGGGGAGCTTCCCAACGTACTCGATGACGGCGTCGAGAAGCCCGTCCTGGAGCGTCGAGAAGTTGTGGGATTTCCAATAATTGCGGGCACCGGTGGTGAGCAGCGGATCGAAGGCCTTCTGCCAGGCGACGTAGGGCTGAACGCCCACGGCCTCCCCCGCGGGAGTGCCGAACTTGCGCAGCGGAGCGATGAGCTGCTCGCCCTGCTTCGGGTCTCCCGCGTAAAGCAGCGCCAGCACCACGACCTCCTTGCCGTGAACTTCCTTGGGAAGGAACGGCAGAGGCGGGGCCTGACGCAGTACCGTCCATACGGAAAGCTCATCCGGCGCCTTTTCCATGAAGTCCCGATACTGCTGCAGCACCGACTTCGCCGCGGAGAACGGGTAGACGATCAGTCCGCTCAGCAGATCGGGGCCCACCGGGTGAAGCCGGAACTCGAAGCGGGTGACGACGCCAAAGTTTCCGCCGCCGCCCCGGAGCGCCCAGAACAGGTCGGGGTGCTCGGTCGCGCTGGCGCGCACCACCTCGCCGGTCGCGGTCACGACTTCCGCGGACTCGAGGTTGTCGATGGTCATGCCGTACTTACGGCTGAGCCAGCCGAACCCCCCGCCCAGCGTCAGCCCCGCGATGCCGGTCGTGGAGTTGATGCCGACCGGAGTGGCCAGGCCGTGCGCCTGGGTGGCCGCATCGAGGTCCCCGAGCGTCGCGCCTCCCTCGACGGTGACGCGACGCGCACCCGCGTCAACCTTCGCGGCTTTCATCTGCGACAGGTCGATCACGATGCCTGCATCACACATGGCGTTGCCTGCGATATTGTGTCCGCCGCCGCGAATGGCGAGCAGGAGGGAGTTGTCGCGTGCGAAGTTCACCGCGCGGACGACGTCCGCCGTGCTGGTGCAGCGGGCGATGATCGCGGGGCGCTTGTCGATCATCCCGTTCCAGATCTTGCGCGCATTCTCATACTCCCCATCGCCCGGAAGCAGAACCTGTCCCTTGAAACCACCCTTCAACTCCTCAATCTTCCCCGCTTGCACGTTCGCCATCTACTCCTCCTGATACACCGTTATGAGGCTTGGCGCACAACGGCCGATCGGCCGCCGGGAGCTCACTCCATAGTTCCCTGCATATTTTGATCTTGCGCCGCCTGGACTGTAAGGCTGGATCATAGTTGATTTCGAATCAGAATGGCCTTTCTTAATTGCGGATGATGGCGCGGGACCGCGTGGTCACGGCGCCAGCACGCTTCCGCAAAGCTCAAGCAGCTGCCCGCCTCGGAGGCGCGCGCCCAAAGTGTGCTCCTCATCCCAGGTGACCCGGTAACCGATTTCGACCGTCAGGACACCGTCCAGCGGAGAAACCTGCACGTAGACCAGGGTCGTATGCGGCCACACCGAAGAAGGCGTGCCGAGATCCGGAAGACCGTGAGGAGGTGGATCGAACTCTCCGGCTGTGACAGCTTCCGCATAGGGGATCAGATGCTCCAATAACTCACGCTCGATATTGGGGCGCCAAGCTCCATATTCCGATGGGACGGAGCGGGCGATGCGCAGCGCCTCCCCGTCCGGGGCCGTGCGCCCGCCACTCAGCACGAAAGGCACCGGCGCCGTTCCACCGAGCGTGATCGATCCACGCCATGCGCCGCGTGAGCGGCGGAATTCCCCAAGCTGAGGGTCGACGAATGGGACGGACTTGAACGGACCGAACACGAAGCGGCCCTCCCTGCCTAGCCAAGCCCTTCGACAAAGCCGCGACGCCAGCTCGAATAGATCGGCCGCCAGCCCAGCTCGCGCTTCGCTTTGGCGTTGGAGCCGCCACGGATGCTGGTCATCATCGATACGCCGCCATCGCCAATCGCCAGCCTGGCGAGCCAGACGGACACCTTGCCCGGAGGCTTGGCACCCACCGCTGCGGCGAGAGCCGGCAGCCACTCCGAGACCGCGGCCGGCTCGTCATCGACGATATTGTAAATGCCCGGATCGCCGCTCGAAATCGCCGCTCCGGTCGCCTGCGCCGCATCGTCGATGTGCACGAACGACCAGATGCCCGCGCCATCGCCGACCACCGGCAGGCTGTGCTTGCGCACCAGGTCGACAACCGAGCCGTCCTCGGCAATGGCGGTGCCGGGCCCGTACAAGAGTCCATAGCGCAAGGCGATCGCCTGAAGGTCGGGGCTCTTCCGGACGGCATCCTCGAGATAGCGGATTGCCGCCAGGGTCTCCTTGAAGGCGGCAGGTGGATTGGGATCGAGCGAATCCTCCTCGGTTTTGACCGGCCCGCCTTCCCGGGCGAACGGCCAACCGCAGAAGCTCTGCGCGATGAACCGGCGCGCGCCGCTCGCGCGCGCCGCGCCCAACAGCGTGTCGGTGACTTCGGTGCGCAGGCGGTTGGTGAGGGCGAATTCCTCATCGAGCTTCTTGAAGTTGCCGACGCCGGAGAGGGCCGTCAGCTCGTGGATGATCACTTCCGGCCGGCTCGCCTTGACGGCCGCCGACAGCTCATCCCGATTGAGCGCGTCGGCAATCACGGCTTTGGCCCCGGAGGCCTCGAGCAGCTTCGCTTTTTCCGGGGATCGGGCGAGGCCGACCACTTCATGCTCACCGGCAATCAGAAGCGGCACAAGTCTCCTGCCGATCGCCCCGGTTCCGCCCGCGATGAATACTTTCACAGTTGTCCTTTCTCCCCAATCCCCATGAAGGTCGTCATCGAGGTTGTGGCGGAGATTCTGGTTTCCCTTTGCCGGGTTGCGTCTGCCCCTGGCTTCGCAATGCCTTGATCAGACTGGCCGAGGCCTGGGCGAGGGTTCGCTTGCCGTCAAGATAGGGGAGCCAGGCGCTCTTCAGGGCCTGGCGATAGTCGACCCAGTCGCCGCGCTCGAAGATCCCGTAAAGCATGGGTGTGTATCCCGACTGTCCGCCACCATCCACGATTCCGCGCACCACTTCCCCGGTCGTGTAAAACAGGACCACGTGCCACAAATCGCCGGGCAGGCGGAAATCAGCGGCCTTTGCGGCCTGCTCGAGAGCCTGCCGCACCGGAGCCCCTCGGCCCATCAACAGGTGTGAGGCCTCGTGAAAAACAGCCTCCAGGGCGGCAGGGCCCTGGTACGCGGTCGAGACCAGGAGGTGCCCGCCGCCAACATCCCGGAAAATCGAGTTGGCTCCACTCCAGTTCACGATCTCCACGACGTCAACCGGTATCGGCAAGCCGCTCCAGTGCTCCTGATAGAGCTGCTCCAACCGGGAAGCGATCTTCTGCTCATCAGCGGCCAGTCGCGGCTTCAGCTCCGAGATCCAGCGGCGGTTCTTCTCGTCCTGGGTGGCCCACCGACACTCCTGATAGGCGGGCGCTGCCGCCGCCCTGAAGCTCCGGGCAATCTCGACGAATTGTCGATCTTCCGGGTCCTTCCATTCCTCGTCAAACCCGGCCAGCTGAACCCGCAGCAGATACTGTTGACGGTCGGCCCAGTCGGCCGGCGAGATCACCTCCGCATAGTAGTCGACCGCCCCGTCCCATGCGGCACGCGCGGACGCAGGTAGTTTCTCAAAGCAGGACACCTCGGCTTCGGAGTGGAACAGCTCCGGCTTGCCGTTTTTGCGTGCCAGGCCTGCGGCGATCAGCGCGTCGTTCAGGTTGGTGTCGAAGTCGCTGTAAAAGGCGAAGTGGGGTGTGGTGAGAACCGGGGTCCGGTCGGGTGCCTGTGGGTGGCCCGCGCTCGAAGCGGAGAGCAGCATTCCCAGTCCGAGAGCCACTGCGACCTTGCTCGACCTGCTCATCGTACGCCTCGCCCTGGTGTCGCCCGAGCCCCAGAGGGCTTTCCGACCGGTGTGCCCTCACTCTCCCGATTCTGTGGGGAGCTTTGCTGCGAGCCAGCCGCTGATTCCGGCCGACATGACGTGAACGTTGCTGTAGCCCAGCTTCTTGGCGCGACGAGCCGCGTTGGGCGCCTTCCTGCACATCGGATTGGAGCAGTAGAACACCAGAGCAGCATTCTTGTCTTGTGGCAAGTCACTATTCTGGTAGCCGACCGGGTCAAGATTGCGTGCGCCAGGAACGTGAGCTTCCATCCAGCTGCCCCGAGAGTTGACATCGAAGATCGTTACGGGCTCGGGGTTCTGCACCAGCTGATGCAGCTTTTCGGGTGAGATGGTCTTCAGACCCATGAGTCTTGCGAACATGCTTCCTGCTCCTACTGGTTGAGGTCGGATCCCGGCACGCCTTACGGCTGCCGGTAAATAGTATCCGGTGGTCAGTCGGCGGACCAGATCCGACCGAGCACCTTCCCTAGAACTCGCTCGCGTGGAAGCGGTCCGAAATGTCGCGAGTCTATCGAAGCGTCACGATTCGAACCGAGTAAGAAGTAGTGACCCGCGGGAACCACCTGTGCCTCGAAGTTGCCGAGGCCATCGCCCGGAGCGAAAGAGACGGTCACCTCGGGTCCAATCCCCCGCTCGATCTCGACCACCGGCCCGAGGCGCCCCCGGCGGATTGCCGCCGTCGTTTGTGACATCAACCCGACGTACTCGAGTGCGACGCCGTCAATCGAAACGTGATTATTCTTCAGCGCGATCCCCGTCCCCGGCCCTGCGATAATGCGCTTTACTGCAAACTGATCATTTGCGAGCCGAATCAGCACCATGTCGCCTGGCGTCGGATCCGCCAGACGGGCCAGCCGGTGGAGGGAATAAGGCGCCCGGAGGTCATAGGCCGCAAGGTTCACGAGGATTCGGTCGCCGGAGGCGAAGCCCGGGGCATCCGAATCACCGACGACCACGTATGCGCGGATGTAGCTCGGAATGGCGAACGCCACGATCAGGGCGATTCCAGACACAACGATGCGTCGCCGCCCGAGAAATCTCAACTGTTCCCTCCACGATCCTGCGGTTCGGTCTCGCCACACGAAAACCGGTGCCGGCTGCGTCCGCTAGTTGTCCGTGACCTTCCGTTTGATCCCAAGGACATTGGGAATGGGCCATGCCGCTGCATTCCCATCGCCACCCATCAAGGAGGTCTCGGAGCTGCCGAAAAGCTCGAGCTCGGTGTCGCCCATCTTCATGTATAGCTGCGCTTCAGGCCCGCCCTCGAGATGCTGCAAGGCCACAAGGCCAATCCCGGCCGAAAGCAGTTCCCCGTTGAAAGTGTGCATCGAGAACGGGGATCGAGAGAACACGAACAGTATCCTCCCCTCCCTGTCTTCTCCGAGGGCCACTTCGCTCCATCTCTTCTCCAGCTTGCTCCAGCGATTCATGCCGGGTCTCTTGATGAGCCTCAGGTTCTGCACGAGCGAGGCATAATCCTCACGAATGGCCGGCACGGTGATGCCGGGCTCATCCAGGTCGAATATCCGAAAGGGCGGTCGCTTCCCGGGATTACGCGGGTCGAATGCCGCGACGGACTGATAGCCGTTGATCCTGCTCGAATTTACGTGCCCATGGGATTCCATGTAACCGACATGCGTCTTGTAGTCAGGGAGGAACATGCCGGCGTTGATGGCAACCGCGAGGTCGTGAGCCCTGGCCCACTCACGAGCAGTCTTCCCGGCCGAATCGCCGGTCCTGCTTTGACCAACGAGCTCCAGATCCCACGTCTTGGGATCGATCCGCAGCACGGCAATCTGCGAATCGCCCACTGGGCTTGGCGTTTTTGCAGCCACCCATCTGAGCTCCATCCCAGGAGCGATTAACTGCCAGTCGGCAGCGTGCTCCGACACCGCGCCCGCTGCCAGGGAGAAGACAATAGCGGCGAACACCATTGGCTCCTCCTCGTGGCTACTGTCGCGGGCGTTTCAGCAGTACATAGATCGTCACCAGGTAGATGGCCACGATCACCACCGGGACGACGACAAACCGATGCCCCGGGAACAGATACCACACCACGACGATCAGGACTGTCCGGGTGATTCCATGAAACAGCCCGATCCAGTGCTGGATCATCCATGAAAGGGGCACCCACATCAGCCCGGCGAGAATCCCCACGCTGAGCGGGAGCGAAGTCCGGTCAATCATGAAGAACGGAATGGCGATCCCGAAGGCCAGCCAAGCCATCACGACGTTGTAAAAGAACAGCTGGTCGAATGCATTGGCCGGCCGGGTTTTTCCCAGGAGGTCTTCCCCAGTAAAGCGGGCGACCAGGAGACCCAGGCCGAAGATTGAGCCGGTACCGATGAACAAAGCCCAGGCGGCCAGGTTCACGTGCAGGAAGGCGCCGCAGACTCCGATAACGGACCAGGCGATGGTCCCGGCAATGGGCATGGCGAGGAAGCTGTTGCTGGCGAACTCGGCGCGTTGGTCTTCGAGGGTTCGGGGGACGGCGCTGGTCATCTGGATCTCCGAAGGGCGCGGATGGTGATATCGGACGGCGAATATAAGCCGGAGAAGTGTTCGACTGCAAGGCGGATCGGATTTCAGGGAGGAAGGAATAGGTGCGCTGGATTTCCGGTTAACCGTTTCGCGCGGAACCAGGAAGCGCCCTGGGAGGTCGAAGGTGAAGGCAGGAGCTGAGCAGCTCTCCTCTATAGATGATGCACCGATTTTGGAGGCTTACTCGCAGGCGGTGACCGGGGCGGCGGAGCGCGTGAGTCCATCAGTCGTCAAGATTGAAGCGCGCTCGGAGAAGCGCCGGGAAGGAGGGACCGGATCGGGATTCATCTTCACCCCGGATGGCTTCATTCTGACCAACAGCCACGTGGTCCAGCCGGGCGGGCAGCTGCGGGTGACCTTGTCGGATGGGCGCCGGCTGGAGGGGAGTC
>Ga0137425_1000275_pt1 | contig 15497 bp, 13 predicted proteins | sample EasRivERMZT640_2_FD_102318 | JGI IMG/M metagenome (GOLD analysis project Ga0137425, IMG submission 102318) | Soil microbial communities from meander-bound floodplain in the East River, Colorado, USA - East River MetaG ERMZT640_2 | ecosystem: Environmental > Terrestrial > Soil > Floodplain ...
CCATCGGCTCGGATCGGATGATGGCGGCGGTCAAGGAAGCCCGCAAAGCAGTGCTCGCCCCACACTTGCGCAAGGACCACGTGGCCATCGGCTCCATCAACTCGCCGATGCAATGCATGATGAAGGAGATATGCGCGCAGTGCCTGCAGAAGCACGTGGATCCCGTGACCGGTGAGGAGACCCGCCCGGTGTTTTCCTGCTTCAACCAGGATCAGCCTCTGGACGAGGTGGATTTCCGCAATCTCGCCGCTCGACTCAAGGCCAACACCGTCGCGGAGAAGCTCTCCAACCTCTGGCTGGACCACCTGTTCCGGTACGCCGACCTCCCCCGCGTCTGAATTTCTGCCGCTTGAGATTAAAAAAATCCTGCGATAGACTCCACCCCCTCAGCTCGACTCTCCAAGTTGATCCTTGATGGGTGCAACCTCTTGGCAGCGTGCGGGGCCAGGTCGCGAGGTCCACTCGAGAGGAATTGGTGAGCCGTGAAAGAACTGTCCCGCCTCGGCCCGGATGCTTCGTCGGGTGTGGTACGGGTGTGCAATCAGTGTGGTGAGGCGCCCGCCCCCGTCCGTCTTCCGTTCGCCGTGGGGCGCCAGGATTCGCCGCCGCAGGCAAGGACGTTTCGCGTCTTCGGGATCGGCCCGCGCCGCAAGCGATTTGTCCAGCGCCACCGCTGGGTCTGGTTCATCCTGTGGCTCTGCCGGCGATGTGGAAGCGAGCCGCCGGCCGAGCGCCTCTGGAACCTCATCCAGGCGCACCCGGGTACCCAGCGCCTCGTTCTGGAAGGCTACACCCAGACCCGCCTCGGCCCGGAGTACGATGGCGCCGAAGGGGAGGTGACCATCACGGAAGAGCCGGTCTGACGATCGAGGGATCGCGGCGTGCGCCTGATCACCATCGAGGATAACCCTTACAACGCCGAGACCCCGATGCGGGAGCTGTCCCGCGTCATCACTCCGATCGAATCGTTCTTCGTTCGCTCCCATTTCGACATCCCGGACCTGGAGCCCTCCACTCACCGCCTCCAGATTGAGGGCGCGGTGCGACTCCCGCTCAGTCTCGATCTCAAAGAAATCAAGGCACTGCCGGCGAGAAGGATTACCGCGACCCTGGAGTGCGCCGGAAACGGACGGATCGGCCTGGTGCCGAAGACGCCTGGCGTCCGATGGGCTTTCGGGGCCACCAGCACGGCCCACTTCACCGGAGCACCGTTGCATCATCTTCTGGACCGCGCCGGAGTCGAGGCGGGCGCGGTGGAAGCGGTGTTCATCGGCGCCGATCGGGGCGAGGTAGAGCCCGGCAGGACGGTGCCGTTCGAGCGCAGCCTTCCCCTCTCTCTGGCGCGGCATCCCGACACGCTTCTGACCTGGGAGATGAACGGCGAGCCCCTGACGCCCCTGCACGGCTCGCCTCTGCGCCTGGTGGTTCCCCGCTGGTACGCAGTCGCTTCGGTGAAATGGCTGACCCGGATCCGTCTCGTCACGCAGCCGTTTCAGGGCTATTACCAGACGGAGAAGTACCTCTACGAGCAGGAGGCCGGAATACCCGACAAGACCCCGGTGAGCCTGATGCGCGTGCGGGCGGTCATCGCCAAGCCCACCGAGGGAGAGACGCTGCCGCGCGACCAGGGAGAGATAAGCGGAATGGCCTGGGCCGGGGGTGCGCCCATCCGCAAGGTGGAAGTGAGCGTGGACGGAGGCCGCTCCTGGTTGGCGGCCACCCTGGGGCCCGCCCCCTCGGAGCATGCCTGGACCCCGTGGAGCCTGACCTGGTCTCCGAATGCGCCGGGCGAGCATCTCCTGCTGGTGCGCGCCACCGATGCGACAGGCCAGACCCAGCCGCTGGGGCAGTCCTGGAATGCGCAGGGGTACGGCAACAACGTCGTGCATCCTGTACGGGTGAAGGTCTCTTGAGAGCACCACGGGTCTGGCTCGCGGTGCTCGCTCTGTTTGTCGGGTCTCCCGGGGCTCTGGCCCAATCCGCTGCACAAGCTCCAGTCCCGCCCCCGACGGCCAGCGCTACCGAGGCCCGCTTCGATGCGATCGTGGCCACCGACGCTTACCTCGCCCGAGTGACGGGCGAGGCAAGGGCGCGCTCCGACGCCTACTTCGAGGGCGGGTACTGGCTCCAGCTGTGGAATTTCTTGATTGGGCTGGGCGTTGCCTGGCTGCTCCTGGGAACGGGGCTCTCCAGCGGAATTCGTAACCGGGTGGAGCGCTGGACCTCCCTGCGCTGGCTGCAAACCCTGCTGTATTCCATCGCCTACATCCTGCTCACTGCCTTCCTGACCTTCCCCATGACCCTTTACCAGGGCTTCTTTCGCGAGCACCAGTACCAGCTTTCCAACCAGGCTTTCGGCCCCTGGTTCAAGGATGCACTCATCGGATTGGCGGTCGGCCTGACCCTCGGTGGGCTCGCCCTGGTCGTGCTTTATGAAGTTCTCCGCCGGGCCCCCCGGACCTGGTGGATTTGGGGGACGCTGGTCTCCCTGCTCTTCCTCCTGTTTTTCGCCCTCATCTTTCCCGTCTTCGTCGCGCCGCTGTTCAACACCTACACTCCCCTGAAGGATCCCGCCTTGCGCGACACCATCCTGTCGCTGGCTCGGGCCAACGGCATTCCGGCCCAGGATATCTATCAGGTGGACGCCTCCCGCCAATCCAAGCGGGTCAGCGCCAATGTGAGCGGTTTCGCGGGCACGATGCGCATCACCCTCAATGACAACCTGCTGAACCGCTGCTCCTCCGGAGAGATTCAGGAAGTCATGGGGCATGAGATGGGGCACTATGCCCTGAATCATGTTTACGAGGGCCTGCTCTTCGGCGGCCTGGAAATCCTGCTGGGTTTCGCTTTCGTGCGGTGGGCGTTTCAGCGGGTCCTGACAGGATTCGGGGCCGAGTGGGGCATCCGGGGCATAGGCGACATCGCCGGTCTGCCTCTCCTCTCGGCGCTGCTCTCCCTGTTCTTCTTCGTGCTCACCCCGATCGACAACACCTTCACCCGGACCAATGAGGCCGAGGCCGATCTCTTCGCACTGAACGCCAGCCGCCAGCCGGATGGGGCGGCGGAAGTGGCGCTCAAGCTGGGAGAGTACCGGAAGCTGTCGCCGGGTCCCCTGGAAGAGTGGATCTTCTTCGATCACCCCAGCGGCCGAAATCGCATTCTGATGGCCATGCGCTGGAAAGCGGAGCACCTCCCAGACCTCCCAGACCCGCCAGACACGCCAGACACGCCTCCCGCCTCCCGCTGACACTCCCTCCCCCGGGTGCTATACTCGGCGCATCCGGAAAGGCCATTCCCACGGGGTTTTCCCATGATTCGGGGATTCATTCTTCAACCCAGCTACCGCATCGAGGCGGGCCGGCCTGTCGTCTATCTCTTCGGCCGCCTGGAGAATGGCGAGACGTTCCTGATTCGCGACTCCCGCAGCGTGCCGCACTTTTTCGTTCGCCAATCGGATGCCGCCGGGGCGTGGCAGATGGGTGCCGACCGTCAGGCACCCACGGAATGGACCACCATGGCGGATGAGCCGGTGGTCCGCATCGAGGTTCCGGTCCCCCCGGACACGGTGCCGCTCCGCGACCGTCTGATCCAGTCAGGAATCCCCTGCTATGAGGCAGATGTCCGATTCGCCATCCGCTACCTGATCGACCATGGCCTGCGGGGCGGTGTCGCCATCGACGGCCCTTTTCGAAGTGGCAACCGAATCGCCAGGGTCTTCGACGATCCGGCGCTGTCGGCCTGCGAATACCGCCCGAAGCTGCGGGTCCTTTCCCTCGATCTGGAGACCGACTCGAAGGGGAGCCGCATTCTCTCCGCGGCGCTCCATGGAGACTTCCTGGAGGAGGTGCTCGTGGCGGCCCCGGCACTCACCAAGCGCCCCGATGCCACCGTCTTCTGCGGCAACGAAAAGAATCTGCTCCTGCGACTGGCGGAGACCATCCGCCACCATGACCCGGATGTCCTCACCGGATGGAACCTCATCGATTTCGATCTCACGGTGCTGCACCAGCGGGCCCACTCCCACAACCTCACCCTCGAGCTCGGGCGAATTCCTGGACCGCTGAAGATCCAGAAGGACAGCTCGTTCTGGGGCGCCTCGCGGGCTGAAGTCCCCGGCCGGATGGTGCTGGACGGGATCCAACTCATGAGAGGAGCGTTCATCAAGCTGGAGGATTACAGCCTGGAGACCGCGGCTCAAGCCCTGCTCGGAGAAGGCAAGACCCTGTCAGGCCCGGAGCGCCACCTGGAGATCGAGCGACTGTATCGGGAGGACCTTCCCGCCTTCGTCACCTATAACCTCACCGACGCGCGCCTGGTCACGCGCATCCTGGAGAAAACCCGCCTGGTGGAGCTGGCGGTGGAGCGCAGCCTCCTGACCGGCATGCCGCTCGACAGGGTCTCCGGCAGCATTGCATCGTTCGACTTCCTGTATCTCAGTGAGCTGCGCAAGCGCCGCAAGGTGGCGCCCACCGTCCAGTTCAAGGGTGAAGTGGAGCCCACGGCCGGCGGCGCCGTGCTCGAGCCGGTGACGGGCCTGCACGAGAACATCCTGGGACTGGATTACAAGAGCCTTTATCCCAGCCTGATTCTGACTTTCAATATCGATCCGGCGGGGCACGTCCCCTCTCCCCTCCCCGACGAGGATCTTATCCGCGCCCCGAACGGCGCCTGCTTCCGGCGGGAGCCCGGAATCCTCCCGGAAATCCTGCTGCGCCTTTTTCCCAGGCGGGAAGCGGCGAAGCGATCCGGGGATGCCATCACCTCGCAGGCCATCAAGATCCTGATGAACTCGTTCTATGGCGTCCTGGCCACGCCCGCCTGCCGTTTCCATTCCGCGCCGGTGGCCAACGCCATCACCCATTTCGGGCAGTCGATCCTGTTGTGGACCAAGCGACACGTGGAGGAGCTCGGGCACCGCGTGCTCTACGGGGACACCGACTCGCTGTTCGTGGAGTCCAATGCCACCGCCCCCGACTACGCCCTGCAGGTGGGTCGCGAGCTGGTGGCGCAGATCAATCGTGAACTGTCACGGCACGTCTTCGCTTCCCACCGCGTCGCCAGCCGGCTGGAGATGGAGTTCCAGCGGCTCTACCTGAAGCTCTTCCTCCCCGCCATGCGTCATGGCACCGCGGGGGCCCGCAAGCGCTATGCGGGATGGGTCGAGGAGAATGGACAGCAGCAGGTCGCCTTCGTCGGCATGGAGTCGGTCCGCAGCGACTGGACCGAGCTGAGCAAGCAGTTCCAGCACGGTCTGTACGAGCGGGTTTTCCGCGGCGAGCCGGTGGATCAGTTCATCCGCGAGTTTGTCGAGAGTCTGCGCTCCGGAGAACGGGACGCGCTGCTGGTGTATCACAAGTCGCTGCGCAAACCGCTTTCCGAGTACACCGAGACCACCCCGCCCCACGTGAAGGCCGCGCGCCTTCTTCCCACCCCTCCCGGCCGCAGGATTGCTTACGTGATGACCCTGGCGGGTCCCCAGCCCGACGGATTCCAGGACAGCCCCATCGACTACGACCACTACATTCACAAGCAGGTGGAGCCGGTGGCGGACGCCCTGCTCACGCATCTCGGGACTTCCTTTGGCGTCGTCATGGGAAGCGAGCGCCAGATGGAGCTGTTCTGATCCCCGGAAACCTCCGACCAGAGTAGAATGTCCTCCCTTGTTCTGAGGTGAAGGACGCTTAATGCGCCTGTCCAGCCTGCCGCTGTTCGCGTATCTCAGCAAGATACGTCCCGGTGAAAAGCGATTCCTGGCGCTGGTGCCCCTCACGGGTCTGGCCACCGGTCTGGCCGCCGTGGGGATCGTGCGCCTGATGGCCCTGGTCCAGAAGCTTTTCTGGGGGGGCGGCCGCGACCTCCTGCAATGGGCCGAGGCGGCTTCTCCGCTGCACCGCGTGCTGGCGCTGTTCACGGGCGGGGTCCTGGTGGGGGTCGTCGCACTGATCTCCGGAAAATCGATGCGCGGTCACGGCACCTCCGGGATCATCGAGGCGGTCACCAAGTACCGCGGCTACATCTCGATGAACCGCACGCTGCAGATGGCCGGCTCCACGATCGTCACCGTCGGCTCGGGGGGATCGCTCGGTCGGGAAGGATTGCTGATGCGCGTCGGGGCGGCCTTCGGCTCCATCATGGCGCGGCGCTCCTTCACGACCGGCAACCGGCTGAACATCCTGGTGGGGTGCGGCACCGCGGCGGGGATTGCCGCGGCCTACAACGCCCCGATCGGAGGGGCGCTGTTCGCCCTGGAAGTCGTCCTGGGGAACTTCGCTCTGGAGAGCTTCGGCGCCATCGTGGTGGCCTCCGCCATGGGGACCATCGTCTCCCGCGGACTGCTGGGGAACTATCGAGCTTACAACCCGCCGCAGCTGGAGATGCTGGTTTCAGGTTGGGAGCTGGGGCACTACATCCTGATGGGAATCTTCGTGGGATTGGCCTCCGCACTTTTCATCCTGGCCATGCGGGCGGGAGAAAAAGGCTTCGACAAGGTTCCCCTGCCGCTGTGGGCCAAGCCCGCCCTGGGATTCGGCCTCGTGGGCGTGATCGGCATCCGCTTTCCCCACGTGTTCGGCAATGGCTACGACACGGTCAACCTGGTGCTCCGGGAAGGAATCCCCCTGCAGCTGATCCTGGTGCTGCCGCTCCTCAAGGTGATCGCCACCGCGCTGACCTTGGGCTCGGGTGGCACCGGTGGACTATTCACACCGACCCTGTTCGTGGGCTCGGTCCTGGGCTCGGCTTACGGATCCTGGTGCCACCATGCCTTCCCCACGTTGACCGCTGGCCCGGGAGCCTACGCTCTGGTGGGGATGGGAGCGATGATCGCCGGCACCACTCAGGCGCCGCTCACCGCCATCCTGACCATCTTCGAGCTGACGGGAGACTACGACACGATTCTCCCTCTGATGATTTGCTGCACCGTGGCGCTGCTGGTGAGTCGGATGGTGCACCCGCACTCCATCTACACCCAGTCGCTGGTAGATCGGGGCGTACGCCTGGGGGGCCGCAGCGAGCAGCTGGTCATGGACAGCATCGAGGTGCGCGACGTGATGCGCCAGGGAGCCTCACCGGTGCGCAGCAGCGAGCCCCTGGAGGTGGTCATGAAGCGCCTGCTGAACGAAGGGCGCAAGGAGCTTTTCGTCGTGGACGATGACGGGCGCTTCAAGGGAGCCATCACGCTGGCCGATCTCACCGAGTTCATGGGACGACCCGATGCGCTGCAGCAGGTGAAGGCGGCTGAGGTGGTCTATCCGGATGTGCCGGTGCTGCAGCTGGGCGACCGGCTCTCCGATGCGATTGGACACTGGTCCCAGGTGAGTCGTGATCGGCTGCCGGTCGTGGACGGCCTGGAGTCGCGGCGCTACATGGGGGAGCTTTCCGCCGGCGACATCATCTTTCTGTACAGCCAGGAGGTGCTGGGAGGAGAAACCCGCCTGGCCCGCTTCGATCGGGCCACGGAAGGGGGGCGGCCGGAAACCACCTATGTGGAGCTCCCCAAGGAGTACGTGGTCGCCCAGGTGAAGCTTCCGGAGAATTTTCACGGCACTTCCCTGCGAAACCTGGATGCCCGCCGCCGCTTCGGGGTGAATGTCATCGAAGTGAAGCGGCGGGTGGGGAGCGAGAACGAGCATCGAATTATTCCGGGCCCCGACACGGAGCTGCACCCCGGCGACGGCCTCATCGTGGTGGGGCGTCCCTCCGACATCGCCCACCTGGCCGATCCCACGCGCCTGACGGAAGCCGAGGAGACTCCCCTGCCCCCTCCCGTGCCGGCCGAAGTTCCCCAGAGCGAGCACAGTTGAAGGAGAACGACGCATGAAGCGGCGGTTTCGCGATCTTTCGGCGGCCGAGGTGCTGGCCCTGGCCATTTCCCTGGAAGAGGAGGATGGGAGAATTCTGCAGGAGTTCGCCCGCGTTCTCCGACCTAACTATCCGAAGGCCGCCGCCGCATTGGATGGCATGCGGGCCGAAGAGGACTCGCATCGGCACCGCCTGGTGGAGCTGTTTCGCAGGAAGTTCGGCGAGGAGATTCCCCTGATCCGACCGCAGGACGTGAAAGGGTTCATCCGGCGGGATCCGCTTCCTGTCTGGAAACCCATGGGAGTCGAAGAGGTCCGCCGCCGGGTGGCGCTGCTGGAGCTGGAGACGGAGCGTTTCTACACGCGGGCGGCCCGGCAGACGTCCGACGCCGAGCTGCGCCAGCTGCTGGGGGATCTGGCAGAGGAGGAGCGCAAGCACGAGCAGGTGTCGGCGCTGATGGATCCCGCCCACCAGGAGGCCTCCGAGCGGGAGGAAGAGGCGCGGATTTCGCGCCAGCTGTTCCTTCTCCAGGTGGTTCAGCCGGGCCTGGTAGGGCTCATGGACGGCTCGGTTTCCACCCTGGCCCCCCTGTTCGCCGCCGCCTTCGCCACGCGCGACACCTGGCAGACCTTCCTGGTGGGCATGGCGGCATCGGTGGGCGCGGGCATCAGCATGGGATTCGCGGAGGCGCTCTCCGATGACGGCAGTCTCACCGGCCGCGGACGGCCGCTGTTGCGCGGGCTCATCTGCGGAATGATGACTTTCCTAGGCGGACTGGGACATGCGCTGCCGTATCTGATCCCTCACTTCCTGACTGCCACCGTGGTCGCGACCATCGTGGTGGCGTTCGAGTTGATTGCCATCGCCTGGATTCGCAAGCGCTACATGGACACGCCGTTTCTCTCCGCGACACTCCAGGTCATCGTGGGTGGAGCGATGGTCTTCCTGGCCGGCATCCTCATCGGGATCTCCTAGTCCGGAGGTCGGAGGCCCATGCGCCCGACAGCTCTCCCCCGCATGCTCTTCTGCGCCGCCCTTCTCTGCGGGCCCGCCCGCGCCCAGTCCCCCGCCGATGTCTGCAAGGGCGTGACTCCAGCGAAGGGAACCTCCTTGCGCTCCGAGCTGGTGACTTCGGGTCTGTCGCGCCCCCTCTTCGTCACGGCACCACCGGGGGACATAAGCCGTCTATTCATTCTGGAGCAGGACGGACGCGTTCGGATCTTCAAGGACGCCTCCCTTCTTCCCCGGCCGTTCCTGGATCTGGGATCCCTGACGCGATCCCCGGGCTCCGGAGGCGGATGGGAGGAAGGGCTCCTGGGCATGGCTTTCCATCCTCACTATGCCGAGAATGGGCTCTTCTTCATCTACCACACCGATACCACGGGAAATCGCAACCTCATCGTCCGCTACCGGACGAACCCTGCCGCTCCTGACCTGGCGGATCCCGCCTCTCGCCGGGTCATCGTGACGCTGGATCATCCGCGCCACGCCAATCACAACGGTGGGATGCTGGCCTTCGCCCCGGACGACGGCCATCTCTACGCGGGAACCGGAGACGGTGGAGGGATGTGCGATCCCGACGACAATTCCCAGAACTCCGCATCGTTGCTCGGAAAGCTCCTGCGCATCGACGTGGATGTCGAACCCCCCAAGGTCGAGGTGTGGGCCCTGGGTTTGCGCAATCCGTGGCGCTTCGCCTTCGATCGGGCCAACTCGGACCTCTACATCGGCGATGTCGGGCAGGGCGACTGGGAGGAGGTGGATTACCTTCCCGCCCCACGAGCCAGGGGGGCGAATTTCGGATGGGACCTCTACGAAGGGGGCCACTGCCCCAACCCCTCCTGCGCGGGACGCAAGCGCTGCGACAGCATTCGACCGATCATGCCCATCCTGGAGTATTCGCACCGGAGCAACGCCTGCTCGATCACCGGCGGACCCGTGTATCGCGGCTGCAGGATGCCCGAGCTGCGCGGAACTTACTTCTATGCCGATTTCTGCTCCGAGTTCATCCGCTCGTTCCGGGTCCGGGAGGGAGTGGCGGTGGATCGGCAGGATCGAACTCAGGAGCTCTCACCGGGCGGGAAACGACGCATCGAGGCGATCACCTCCTTTGGAGAAGATGCCCGAGGCGAGATCTACATCGTGGACCAGGAGGGGGAGATTTTCCGAATCGTCCCAGGCGCGGCCGCTGTGTCATCAGGGAAGCCCTGAGAAATTCCTGCCCAATTCTTGCTCTCCGGCATAGGGTGCGCTAGACTTCGGCGCATCCCGGCCCAGGAGAGGACTACTGATGGTTCGCTGCTCACGCCTGGCGCTTCTGGCTTTGCTCCTCCTCGTCCCCAGCTCGCCATGGGCCGCCGTCTGCGACGGCATCTCGGATGCTCCCGCCTCGGCGCTCACCACGGTTCGCGTACCCGGGACCTACCTGCGGCCAACTCTCGTCACGGCACCGCCGGAAGACACGAGCCGGCTCTTCATCGTCGAACAGGACGGGACGATTCGCATCGTCAAGGATGGGGTGCTGCTGGCTGCCGCATTCCTGGACGTGAACGCCCTGACGCGATCGCCTGCGGACATCGGCGGGGACAATGAGGAGGGTCTGCTGGGGCTGGCGTTCCATCCCGCCTATGCCACCAATGGGATCTTCTTCATTTATCACACCGACAACGCGGGGAACAACCTCCTGGTGCGCTACAGCCGTGACGCCGGCAACGCCGACCTGGCTGCCCCGGGCACCCGCGAGGTGCTCGTGACCTATCCCCACCCATCGTTCGGCAATCACAACGGAGGGATGCTGGCTTTCGGGCCCGATGACGGCCGGCTCTACGTGGGCACGGGGGACGGCGGGGGCGGCTGTGATACGAACGGCAACGCGCAAAACCCAGCTTCACCCCTGGGCAAGCTGCACCGCATCGATGTGAACGCCGACCCGATCGCGGTGGAGACCTGGGCGATTGGCTTGCGCAATCCCTGGCGCTGGTCCTTCGATCGGCTCACCTCCGATCTTTACATCGGCGACGTGGGTCAGAACGAATGGGAAGAGATCGACTATCGGCCCGCCCCACGCTCCGCGGGTGACAATTTCGGGTGGCGCGTCTATGAGGGGAGCCACTGCCCGAATCCTTCGTGCGCCGGGGCGGGTGCCTGCAACTCCATCACCAACCCCATCGCGCCGATCCTGGAATTTTCTCACGCGCTCGGCTGCTCGATCACCGGGGGGTACGTTTATCGCGGCTGCCGGATGTCGGGGCTGTCCGGACGGTACTTCTATGCCGATTTCTGCGCTGCTTTCATCGATTCGTTCAAGGTGGTCGGCGGCGTCCTTACCGATCACCAGGATTACACGACCGAGCTGGCGCCCGGTGGAGGCGCCACCATCAACCAGATCACCTCTTTCGGCGAGGACGCCCGCGGCGAAACCTACATCACGGATCGGGGCGGTCAGATTTACAAGATCGTGCCGATCCTGCCGAATCTCCAGGTGTCGGGCATGGGCGCGGCGCCCTTCTCCCCGGGCGTTCCCGATTGGAGCTGGGAGAATCTACAGCTGACCTCGGGCCACCCTATCGCGCAGTACCACGTCTACCGAAGCGCAGGAAATGGAAGCGGGACCTTCGACTGCGTCTTCCAAAGCGCCGTTCCCACCTGGAGCGGTGGAGATGCGAGCGTGCCTGCCCTGGGCGGTCTTTTCTCCTACGTGGTCACCGCTGTGAATGCCTCGGGCCAGGAGACCAGCCCCGGAACCCGCACCGACGGAACTCCACGCACTCTCTCGGCTCTGTCCTGCCCTCCCTGATCGAACGCCATCTCAAAGAATGAAGTGAGCGTGAAGGGCGAATCCCTGACCCTATCCGCCTTCTGGAAGGATGCGCCTTGACGGTCATCGAAGCGATGGGCCTGACCAAGCTCTATGAAAAGCTCTGCGCCGTCGATGCCATTGATTTCACCATCCGCTCGGGGGAGTGCTTCGGGTTTCTGGGACCCAATGGCGCCGGCAAGAGCACGACCGTCAAGATGATTCACTGCTTCGCGCCGGTGATCTCCGGGTGGATAGTAACTATAAGCTGGATCCTGGAGTCCGATAGCGGATATTGTGTCAACCTCGCAGGGGCTGGGGAGTCCACACAGGGCATTTTCGTCACATTAAGGGAATTGCGGGGGCGATTTCGCTCTCGTTGGCGCGGTCCAGGTCGCTCCGATAGAACTCTATGACGAGGTGCTTCGTGCGTTCTACGACTTCTCGCAACCCATTTTGGATCCTCGTTGTCACCCTGTCGCTAGGGGGTTGTGCCGCGCGGCTGGCTCAGCCGGAGATGCCGCTGTCGCCTCCCGCAAAGGTCTGCAACGATCCAGCGCTTGATCAAAAGTCGTTCTGTTTGCCGAAGCAAGCCGACGCGATGCTGCGAACCGGGAGGTTCGACATTCTGGAGGTAAGGAAGCCGAGTTCAGGACTCGGCGGAGCGCGCATCTTCATTCTGGAGAATCCCGACGATCACTTCGTGATCAAGGCCAAATGGAAGACGTCCCCCAAGGGAGGGCACGGCTTCAACAACGAGCCGCGGAAGGAGCTGGCCGCTTACACGATGCAGTCGCTTTTCCTCACACCGGAGGAATCCGTCGTTCCCCCGACCGTCGGGCGATGCATTGCGACCGCCACGATTCACGAAAAGGTGCCCGATGCCGCAGAGACGTTCGACGGTGCGCCGTGCGTCTTTGGGGTGCTCGCGTACTGGCTCACCAACGTCAGTGCCGACCACGTTTTCGATGCGTCCCGTTTCGAAAGCGATCCGGCATATCGTCAGAGCGTCTCGAACATGAACCTGCTCACCTATCTCATCGATCATCGCGACACGAGACCCTCCAACTTTCTCATCTCCACCGACAAGGCGCATGCCAGGACGTTCGCGGTGGACAACGGCCTAGCCTTTTCGGGCTTCAGGAATCCGATCTCCTTCTTCACAAAGACGAACTGGGCAAAGATCATCGTGCCCGCGCTGCCCCGCAAACAGCTGGAGCGTCTCAGGAAGCTCGCGCGTCGCGATCTCGACGCGCTGCTCACCGTGTCGCAGTATTCCGTGACCTCGCGTGGAATGGTGGAAGTACCCCCTACGGCGGCTTTCTCGGAATCGATCGGCGTGAGGCGCGAGGGGGACGTGATTCAATTCGGATTGACACGTAAGGAAGTGGACGCGATTGCCGCGCGCCTAAAAGCGCTCCTCGAAAAGGTCGATAGTGGCAAGATCACGGTCTTCTAAAGGTACGAAGGTGACCTGGCCCGCCGCGGTCGGAAACGTCGACTGCCCCATTTCGGGACAACAGCTCGAGATTTTTCAGAAACTGCGGGAGTCACCGGATCTGCATCGCTTCTCGTACGTCGACGCCCACCTCCTTCGCGGCGGACAACCCTCGATCGCACAGCTGGCCGACTTGAAAGCACTCGGCGTCACGACGATCATCTCGCTGCGAAAAGAGAATTTCGGGATCACGATGGCCGAAAGGGCCGAGGCCCACCGGCTCGGATTGAAATTCCGGCACTTTCCTTTCTATGGAATCTTCGGCGCGAGCCGCTCCTTACTCGAACGCATCCTCGAGGAGATGAGGGATCCCGCCAACGGCATCGTTTACGTGCATTGTCAACGAGGACGCGATCGCTCCTCGTTGCTGGTCGCACTCCATCTTGTCATCGATCACGCATGGGACCCGGAGCTCGCCTGGCGGCAGGCGGTCCTCGAGTACGGCTATCGGCCCACCTTCTGGTATCGACGCATGGGAAGCGACTTCGAGAAGATGGTGGCGGCCCACAAGAAGCGGGTGGCGACGCAGTCAGGCGCTGCCTCGACGGCCGGACCTCATAAAGAGACGAGCGATTCCTCGTGAGCTGTACGCGCACACGAGTTAGTCCGCGGTGAACGCGGAGTCTAGGGCGTTCCTGCGGCGCTCACGGACATGCGGCGCCCGAAGCGTCAGGTCGCTTCACGGCTACGCCGCTGCGGATAGGAACTATAAGCTGCATTCTGGAGTCCGAGATTGGATATTGTGCCAACCTCGCAGGGGGGTGGGGAGTCCACATAGGGCATTTTCGTCCCACTAAGGCGCCAGTGGGTTTACTTTTTGAGTTGGTCGCGATCGCGTTTCAGATTGGCGGCGACCTTGGCGAGCATTCTCCCGCGACCAATGCGATGCTTTAGGCTGCTGCCGAAGCCAGCCACCTGATCGGTGAAAATCCGGCTGACGTAAAACAACAGCGTCCCACCCGGCACTTCGAAGCACTCGCTGACGATGAACCGGCAATCGTAGGCCTGGCTGACGTAATATCGCTGCTCGGTAATCAGCGTATGGTGTTCGCCGCGCACCGCTGCACGATGAGTCAGGATGAATGTGGGCCGGCTTTCGACTTCCTGCTCGTAAGCGAAAAAGCGATGTTCCATACCGGGCAATGAATCGGCTGGGAAGTTGAGTAACGCCTCGGCGTAGCCGGGCAGTCGTTCCAGCGATTTTGTCTCTTTGATCGCCAGCGTGAGCAGTTCGCCCGGAGAGCCAGCGTTCTTTGCTCCGCGGGCGTAGGGAAGGATGCCCTTCAGTCCGTTCTTTCGGTACGCTTCATAACGCCCCTTGAGCATCGCTTGCTGCGCGGCGTCGACTTGCAGATCGGTGAACGCCTTGTCGGCGGACTCATCCAGTTTCCAAGCAGTAAGGGATCGGATCGATGAATCGAATTTCAGCAGTTTTCCTTCGAGGGTGATATCAGCGAATTCGGCTACAGGTTTGGGCAGCCATACCGCCACGACCCCGGCTAGTTCTTTGTTCGAACCTTCCTTCAGATCTTTGGTGAGGACATCTCCGTGCAGAATTCTCTCGATCTCAGCTTCCGTGAATCCGTAGGACTTGGCCGCGGCGACTGCTGTTGCAGGTGCCGACGCCTGCGCGCTTGCCTGCATCGGTAGCAGGGCCAGACATACGGCAAGACATGTCGTCATTGTTCCCTTGGGCCTCGAGATTTGCGCAACTTTCTTTTCACCTTCTACTGATTTCAAGCTTGTCAACCCCTCGAAGAAGATGATAGAGCTACGAATGCTGGCATCCGGAATTCCCTCACCAGCGATAAACCTTTCCAAGTCAATCTCATGTTTGAGCCAAATCTCCTGGGCACGTTTGGGCTTCCCCCACTTTGGTGGACACTATCTGAAAGGCGGATATGATGTCTAGAATGCAGACCAAATCAGCGGGTATACGGGCACGACGACGGTTCCCTTCCGAGTTCAAAGCCGGCGCGGTTCGGCTGGTCCTGGACGAGGGGAAGACGATCGGGGCGGTGGCGCGGGAGCTGGATCTCACGCCTTCCTCTCTGGGAGTCTGGGTGGCGCGAGCGCAGGCGGATCGCACCCGAGGTAAGACCGGCCTGACGAGCGAAGAGCGCGCCGAGCTGGCGCGGCTGCGCAAGGAAAATCGCGATCTGCGGATGGAGCGCGATATCCTAAAAAAAGCCACGGCCTTCTTCGCCAAGAACCAAGCGTAACCTTCGCCTGGATCGATGCGGAGAAGGCCTCCTTCCCGATCCGGAGGATGTGCCGCGCCATGCGGGTCTCCCCGAGCGGCCTCTACGCCGCCCGGAGGCGACCCGAATCGACCCACACACGAGACGACCGACGATTGCGGGTTCTTGTCCAGGCGTCGTTCACCGAGAGCCGGCGGCGCTA
>Ga0137425_1000279_pt1 | contig 15228 bp, 22 predicted proteins | sample EasRivERMZT640_2_FD_102318 | JGI IMG/M metagenome (GOLD analysis project Ga0137425, IMG submission 102318) | Soil microbial communities from meander-bound floodplain in the East River, Colorado, USA - East River MetaG ERMZT640_2 | ecosystem: Environmental > Terrestrial > Soil > Floodplain ...
AAATGAGGCGCGTGATATTTTTATGGCCTCAGTCAACATAATAATCTTGGGCGGAAACCTGACGCGTGATCCCGAGATGCGTTTTACACCTAGCGGCACTGCGGTTGCGGAGTTTGGTGTCGCGGTGAATCGCAAGTGGCGCGATGCCGCAGGCGAACTGAAAGAGGAAGTATCATTCTTTGACTGTGCTGCATTCGGCAAGACCGCAGAAACGATTCAGCAATATCTTGGAAAGGGCAAACCGATACTGATTCAGGGCCGGCTGAAGCTGGAGCAGTGGGATGATCGCGAAACGGGCCGCAAACGGAGCAAGGTCAAGGTTATCGTGGAATCGTTCAATTTTATTGGGGCAGCGGTGCAAGGGGAGCGGCAGGCTCCAGCACGGACAGCGGCGAAGCCTCAGGCGAGCGATAACGATGGCGAGAATGTTCCTGCTGGACCTGCGTCAGAACAAGATGATGTTCCGTTTTGAAAATATGAAAGCTGAGGAACGTTTAGTGAATGCGTTGACAGATAATTTTATTATGTTGTCCAGGGAAGTTGACCCTGATGCTTTTGGTGCAATTTTGTGCGGGGTCATGGCGAATACACTCGGGTATCTGCCGCAAGAATACTTTGATGAGATGATTAAAGTTAGACCGTGCGGGAGGCGAGGATGCAACTGTCACCTCAGCATCCAGATAACCACAACAAAACTATTTCAGGCATTGCGTGATGATTGGTTGGAGAATTGCGAAACTCAGAGCATGTGATGGACAAGCCGACTCTATATCCGTTGCCGGCTCTTGTGGGACCGATACCCGGCGAGCCGATGCGGTTCCATGTTCAGAGCCGGTCCCGTTCTAGCATCAAGCATCTGGTGGACCTGGAGGAGCTTGGATTCCATGGAAATTGTTCGTGTGAGAATTTTAACTTTGAGCATCTGCCGAAGCTTAGACAGGAGCAGCGGGAAGGGAAGCCCATCAAGTATCGGCGCTGTTTCCACATCAAACGAGCGTGGGAATATTACGGAGCCCTCCATGCTCGGTTGCAGGCGCTGGACTACTACAAGATGAGACATGCGAAAGCTTCCTAAAAAGTTTGCACTCTGGAAGCAGATAGAGCTTGCGAAGCAGCCGCAGGCAACAGGGAAGCCTCGCCGCATCCGTCCGGTGTCAAAGCGGCGGCAGCAGGTGCTGAAGATTTACCGGAATCTGAGGAAAGCGTTTCTGGCGGTGAACAAATACTGTGCGGTGTTCGGAGGCGAGAAGGCAACTCAGGTGCATCACGGTCGCGGAAGAATCAGCACGCTGTTAATTGATATGCGCTTTTGGCACGCGGTCAGTCAGCGAGGTCACGAGTGGATAGGGCGGAACCCAGAGGCAGCACGCTGCCATCGCTGGCTTTGTAAGCTTGGGGAATGGAACTCCCCGCCAAATGACGAGACAACCAGAAGGTTAAAGCTGTTAATGTTGAGTGCCTGAGATTATAATGAAGCAACTAGACGATACGGATCGGATGCCGTTCGGAGTGCATCGCGGGTTGCCGATGAGTGACGTTCCTGCCGACTATTTCTTTTGGTTGTGGAACTCAGGAAAGAAGTTCGACAAGACTTGTCCCGTGGCCGACTACATTCGCCGCAACTTGGACGCACTGAAGCTGGAGCATCCCGATGGCATCTGGAGTTGAGCGCAAGAAAAAGGTGCGTCAGGTCTTTGGTCGGCTGCGCGTCGAAGCTGGCGGCGGCAAGTTCAAGGTCGAGTTGCACAAAGATGGATTGTGGGTGCGGCAGTTCAAGGGCCGGAAAACTTACAAGGTGCCGATGAAACGGTTGCTTCTTTTTGTGCTGACAGAAATAATGCCTTGGCCGAACAACGCGCAGACGACAAATGGATCACATGATCCAATTAAACCATGAGAGACATTCCACACGGTAGCCAGAGTTTCATGAAGCGTAACTCACATCTGTTCCCGAAAGAACCGATGCCAGACGGTGAGGGAGTGGAACGCGAATCGGATTTGCACGACGATATTCTTAGGGTGTGTCGGGAGCGGGGCTGGATATGCTTTCATGGTTCAATGGCGCATCGTTCGAGGAGAACATTAGGGGAACCTGATGTTCATTGTCTTTTGCCTAACGGTGTCATTATATTTGTGGAATGCAAACGCAAGAAGTCCAAACTATCTTTGGAACAAGCAGCTATTATGACGGCGATGAAACGCTTAGGACACACATTGCACGTTGTGCAAGACTTGACCGACTTTATGCAGATATGCGCCGCCGCTTTATCGGCAGGAAAATTAGACATGTCACTGTCGTTTCCCAAATCAAATGCAGAGGCAAAAGCCAATACGGAATACCTGCCAGTCGGATCTACGCAAGATTAAGTCGAGGCTGGACTTTGAAAGAAATCATTTTGCATAAAAATCCGATTAAACACGGCTTTGCAAAGTGGGGTCGCAATACTCGAAAAAGGAGATGAAAGAATCACCTCAGACCCCGAAGCACTGGCGGCACGTCACGCTGGTCGAGACAACATCAGGCTTCACAGTTCTGTTGTCATTTACGTATTCCACCATCGGAGCATTGAGCCTGAAAGCGGCTGGCTTCGCATCGGATAGGCAAACAAAGGACCTGCCTCTGGCGGAGGCGATATGGTTCGGGAACAGATTCGATGCATGGATATGCGAACAGGAAGCGGGCAATCACGCACACAGAAAGCTGAAGCGTGGCGCAAAGAGCGTGTGAATCAGCGACGTGCAAACAATCGTAAAGAAACTGCAAATTAGTGTTGACGCGGAGCCTGGAATCAAGGATTGTTGAGGCATGAAAACGATAACGAGGCAACTACAACGAAAACTCAGTCAATGGTCTAAATGTGTGCCGGAAGAAATGGCGAAGATGAGTCCGGCGGCAATCCAATACGCGCTCGCTGACGCAAAGGCGGACATCATCACAATGGCAAAGCTTCTGTGTGAGGCCGGATACCCGAGACGCGGAACGGCGGAAGAAACCCAAAGCATTGACGACTTCTCAGCCAAGGTGCAAGCGCTCATCCCACACGCCGATGCCGTCGAAGTAGCTTTATGAACACTTCCATTCTCTTTACGCTCCGCAAGCTCGGCCTGAATCCGCGTCTAGGTTACAAGGTCAAGGATCAGCAGAACAACGATCTGGCTATCCTGCGGTTCAATCCGATGTTGAGCGAGTGGCTGAACCTGCTGCCGAGTGCGCAGCAATGTTATACCGAAACTGAGGCACTGAACTTCATGTCGGGTCTGGAAGCAGCCGGGGGTCACATCGTGGTGTTTGATTGCTGCTGTTTCGAATGCGCCTCAACTGACCGCAAGAACTTCTGGAAACAGTTCGTGGCGGAGACGGGGCTTGGCATCTCGCACGGCTACTGGCCGGAGTGTGCCGTAAAGATGGACAGGATTTATCGGGAGGCAGTATGAAACCAATCTCCCGTCAACTTCGCTGGAAGCGCAAGCAACGTGCGGCTGGGCTTTGTGTCCAGTGCGGCAAAGCAGCTACAGGCGCTTATTGCGGACGCTGCCAGAAAAAGAGGAGATTATTATTGGGCCAGAAGCCGTGGAAACTAGGCCATCGTGGCCGGCCACCGAAGCACGCTGAAGCGGCTCTAGCACGGGAGACAATCAGGAGGGCCTTGAAAACGATTGTGGATGAGTTAGGAGTATTGGGCTTGCAGGATGCGGCATTCGTGGAAGCATCGGAGACGCTGATGCAACGGGTTGGATCACATGATCCAAAGAAGCCATGACACGAGAACAGCAACGAAAGAAGATTGATCAGATGGCTGATTTGATGAAGCGAGCTATCGAGGAACGTTGTACTTGCGGCGAAGATCCTGAGGGACCGTGCAAATACTGCGCTATCATGTCCAAGGTCGATAGGCTTGATGAAGAGATATTTGGAGATGCGTAGCAAAATATTTGCAAATAAGTGTTGACAATGGAGCGGGAATCAAGGATTGTGTGAAGCATGAAAACGATAACGACGACGGAACTTCAAATTGAAACGCTACTTCCGTGGGGCGAGCCCAAGAAAATAGGGACCAAAGCAGGTGAACGTATCCTCCGCAAAGCTGAGCCCACGGAAACCTTCTGGGCGCTGTGGCGGCAGAACAAGGAAGCACTCAGAGCGGCTGGCCTTTCTGTTGGGCAGTATCAAGGTGCGTGGGAAGTGTGCTGGTGGCAACCGCTCGATCCGGTAGAAGCGCAGAAGCAGAAGGAAGCCAGAGAGACTGACCGGCGCGAGAAGGAAGCGGCGCTGGCCGGCGAGTTGGCTACGTTGACATCAGAGCAGGAAGTTCGATTGCAGCAAATCGTTTCCAAGCTGATACCCTATCAGATCCCGAGTGTGCGTCGGCAGGTCAATGCGTTGACGCGCTACGGCGGAGCGCTGGACGCGAGCGACACAGGGTGCCATGCAAAGGGCACGAAGATTCTTATGCACGACGGGACGATCAAGCTAGTAGAGAGTATCAAGGTCGGTGATCGCCTTATGGGCTGGGATGGAACCGCGCGTGAAGTTCTATCTCTTGCGCGTGGACGTGAAAAAATGGTGCGGATTGTGCCAGTCAAGGGAGAATCATTCGAGGTTAACATGTCGCATATTTTGACCTTGGTGCAAAGCAATTCACATTCGAGTCGGACGGCGAGCAAAACCAACGGTCGGATCGTAGATGTAAAGGTATCTGAATGGTTGAAGTGGAACCGCGAACAGAAGCATTTGCACAAACTCTTTCGGATGCCGGTCACTTGTTGGGGAATGTGCAACTTTGAACTCGCTCCATATTCGCTCGGCATTTTGCTTGGCGATGGCTGCATGACGACGAAAAACGCTTTGTCTTTGAGCAAGCCGGGCCGGGTCATGCTGGCAGCCGCTCAGGAAATTGCTACGCGCTTCGGTTGTTCAATCACGACGGATAAGGATGAACCTACTCATCATTTTCGCGGTGGAAGCCTTTGGTCAGAACTGGAGTCTCTCGGAATAGCGTTTTGCGATAGCGGATCGAAGCGCATCCCGCCGACTTACAAAACGGCGTGTATGAGGGACCGTTTGCAGTTGCTGGCAGGATTGATGGATACGGATGGTTCACTTACGAGCGGTGGTTATGACTATATCTCGAAATCTAAAACGCTAGCTGAAGATGTGGTGTTCGTTGCGAGGTCTGTGGGATTAGCAGCTTACGTCAAGCCGTGTCAGAAGTTCTGTCAGACAGGTGGTGGAGGAGCTTACTATCGGGTGAGCATCTCCGGCGATTGTGCGATGATTCCCTGTCGGCAAGACAACAGGAAAGCTGGCGAGCGGAAGCAAAAGAAGGATGCACTGCGGACTGGATTCGAGGTTGTCGAACTGCCTGAAAGCGAGTTTTACGGATTCAGCATCACCGGCGACGGACGGTTTCTGCTCGGTGATTTCACTGTGACTCACAATACGGGAAAAACCTACGTGAACCTTGCGACGTGCTACATTCTGAATCAGAAGCCATTCATCATTTGCCCGAAGGCAGTTATCCCGTCATGGAAGAGGGCCGCTCAACATTTTGGCATCAAGCTGGCTGGTGTTCTGAATCATGAGCGAGTCCGGGAGGGATCGGATGGCATTACTCAGGTGACGTTTGAATATGTCAAGGTGCGCAAGGGAATCCAAATGGTTGACAAGCGCGAACTGAAGTCAATGGACTGGTTGCTGCCGAAGGATACCATTCTGATTTTCGATGAGTGCCATCGGCAGAAGGATTACAAGACCCTCAATTGTCAGCTTGGGCTTCGGGCACTGGCACAGGGTTACAAGGTGCTCGGCTTATCGGCGACTGCCGCAGACAACCCGATGCAGATGAAATTCTCTGGTCTCTTGACTCAACTGTTCCGAAACGAGAAAAGTTTCTGGCCGTGGATGATGCGCAACGGAGTCCGCAAGCAGCGCTTCGGTTACGAGTTCAGTGGCGACAAAGCAATCCTGGACAGGATTCATCAGGAGATATTCCCGATCCATGGCACACGGATCAAGATTAAGGACTTGGGCGACCAGTTTCCTGAGACGCAAATCACGGCTGAAGCTTACGAAGTGAACGGGGCGACGGAAGAGATCAACCGCATCTATGCTGAAATGGATGCGCAACTGTCCCGGCTCAGCGAAAAGGAAAAAGAGGACAAGGAATGTGTGTTGACGATTCGGCTTCGTGCGCGGCAACGGACGGAGATTCTGAAAGTTCCTGCCATCGTTGAACTCGTAGAGAACGCGGTCGAAGAGGGCTTGAGTGTGGCTGTGTTCGTGAACTTCGACGACTCAGCGGATTCCCTGATGGCAAAACTCAAAACCAAATGTTGCATTCGTGGCAGCCAGCAGGGACCGAAAGGTGAAGTCGAGCGCCAGCGTTGCATCGACGATTTCAACGCTGACAAAGAGCATGTCATCGTGTGCAACATCAAGGCGGGTGGCGTGGGAGTGAGTTTGCACGGCACTCCTACAAGCCGGATGCGGATGTCGATAATCTGCGTCACGGATTCCGCACAGGATGCGAAGCAGGCTCTTGGTCGGGTGTGGCGCGCCAAGGGTGCGAAGAGCATTCAGAAATTCTTTTTTGCGGCCGGCACAATCGAAGAGTCGGACATCATGCCGAATATGCGGAGCAAGATTGACCGCATCGACACGTTGAACGATGGGGATCTGAGATTCCGAGCCGAGCGCCCGATGCCGTTGAGTGACGACGATATCCCGATGGAATACGTCAAAAGTATTTAGGTGAATGTGGAGAGGACTTCGTTTCATGTCTCAAGAGCAACTAGCACTGCGGCGGCTGGCTGAGGAATGGAGAACGAAGGCGGGTGCCGTTCGGGTCAAATATCGAGACCGAGCATTGGCTGACCCGGTTGAGAATGTTGCCCGCAGTTTCGAGCGATGTGCTGAAGATTTGGATGAATACCTGAAGACTCAGGAGAGCAGCCCAAAAATAACTTGACGGTGTGCGTAGCAGCCTGTTTCCTTGCGGCCATGAATAAAAACTTTCTGTCGGTGATTCTGGGAGCAATCGCAATCCTTGGTCTGGTGCTGCCGTCGCAGGCTCAGACCGGACCGCCTGCTTTCGGCGGCACAGTGAATCTGTTCACGAACTCCGTCACGGCTTCCGGGGGCGCTACGAACGCCGGCGCGAAAAGGGTTATCGACGTGCCGGCCAATACCGTGGCGGCGTTCAGTGTGACCCTGATAGGCACAGGTGCTGCAACCTCGAACGTTGTGGCAGGTTTTAACGCGAGCTTGAACGGTCAGGATTGGACAACGGACTTTCCTTATTCGCTGACAGTCGCGAGCAGCGGCACGGCCACAGTGCGCAAGATCGCAGTCATCGGCACGAATCTGAATGCACGGTTCATCGCGCTGGACAGAGTGACAACGGACAGCACGAACGCGGTGACAATCACGAACGTCACCTACACGTTTTTCCCACGGTAGCCGGTATCCGTTCTGTAGCAGTGTGTAGCAGTGTGTAGCAGTGTGTAGCAGTGTGTAGCAGTGTGTAGCAGTGTGTAGCAGTGTGTAGCAGTGTGTAGCAGTGTGTAGCAGTGTGCGGAAATACTGCAAATAAGTGTTGACGATTGTCGTGGATTTGGTAGAGTGATCTTGTTGATGGGCCAGTAACCCGGAGACAAAAAAACGATAATGAAAACGAAACGAATTAAATGGAGTTATCCAAGTTCACCCAATGCTAGCAGATTCGGATTTGAAGCTACTGGTTGCTGGACGCTGGAAATCGAAAGCAAGACAGGTTCACGATCAGTATCGGGTCATGCGTGGATGCGGCTGGCTACGGAAGCGTGCAAGGGGGAAGGGGCGTGCGGATGAGCGACAAAACAATCATTGCGTGGACTGAGAAGACATGGAACCCGTGGCGCGGCTGCACGAAGATCGATCCCGGATGCAAGAACTGCTACATGTTCGCGGCACAGTCGCGCTACGGGCGAGACCCTTCGGAAGTGGTCCGCACCAAAACTTGGGACGATCCACGCAAATGGCAATCGGAGGCGGTGCGAGAATCAAAGCAGACGCTGGTCTTTACCTGTTCGTGGTCGGACTGGTTTCACGTCGCTGCCGATCCGTGGAGGGATGATGCCTGGAACGTCGTCAGAGAATGTCCGAACCTCACTTTCCAAATTCTGACCAAACGGGCCGAGAGAATCTCGGCGAATCTTCCGGCGGATTGGGGCGCTGGCTATCCGAACGTCTGGCTCGGCGTGAGCATCAGCGAGAAAAGCGGTCAATGGCGGGCCGATGAACTGCGACAAATTCCGGCGCATGTGCGCTTTATCTCATACGAGCCGGCACTCGGTCCTCTGGATACTATAGACCTCTCTGGAATCGGCTGGCTGATCTACGGGGGCGAAAGCGGTCACGGCTACCGGCCAGAGGACAAGCAATGGGCGCGAGACATCTACGCTCGATGCCGCGCTGCTGGAACAAAGTTTTTCCACAAACAATCGGCAGGGCCGCGCACGGAAATGGGCATCGAACTCGACGGACAAATCGTGAGGGAATTTCCTGCATGAAACCAAAAGTCCACTGCCGCTACGACAAGCTGGAAGATGCCGAGAATCTCAAGCCGCATCCGCGCAATCCGCGCACGCACCCCGAGGAGGAAATAAAATCGCTGGCCAACATCATCAAGGAGACGGGCTGGCGGCGACCGGTGACAGTCTCCAAGCGCAGCGGCTACATCGTGCGCGGCCACGGTGCGCTAGAAGCAGCCAAAGTGCTCGGCTGCCAAGTCCCGGTCGAGATGCAGAACTTCCGCAGCGACGCCGAAGAGCACGCGCACATGATCGCGGATAACCGGCTGGCGGAACTGGCCGCGTGGAACGATGAACAACTCAGCAAGTTGCTGAGCGAACTGGATACGCAAATAAATCTCAGCGGGTTCGATCAGTCCGAACTCGATCAAATGCTCGACATTGCGGTCGTGCCCGAACCAAAAGTGAGCAAGGCGGCTTCACTGCTCAAAAAGTGGAAGGTCAAGCGGGGGCAACTGTGGGAAATCGGGGAGCATCGGTTGCTTTGTGGAGACGCACTGGATGCGGATAATTGGTCGCAACTTGGCGGCCCTTTCAACTTTTGTTTTGCTGATCCGCCTTATGATTTGTCGTTAAGCGTCACCTCCCTGAAGCCTGCGACAAAATGCGATCTTTTGTTCATGTCCACCGATAAAGTTTTGGCCAACCAAAACGCCTCGGGCTTCCGTCAGTACTTCTGTTATACGTTCAAAAGCGCCGATAGTCCGATGTGGACAACCGCGCCCTGGAGAAAACATAGTTTGATCGGTTGGTGGAACTGGCGGGAACGCAAACGGAGCTTCAAGGGCTGTAGCTCCTGGATCAACCATGAGGGACAAAATCAAGACAGCGGCCAAAATCACGAGCAGGCCAAGCCCGTAGAACTTCCAGAATTCTTCATCCGCTGGTTTTCCAGGCCAGGCGAGCGTATTGCGGATGCGTTCAGCGGGAGCGGCTCGACCATCGTGGCCGCGCATTTGGCAAAGCGGATTGCGATGTCGGTTGAAATTTCTCCTGAGTCGTGCGCGGTGATTTTGGAGCGACTGACGGAAATGGGCTTGAAACCGCGGCAACTTTTGGAGCACTGACCGCTGGATTACTGGGCCAGCGGCCAGCGGCTTGTTTAGTCCCGCCCGGTTGTCTATCACCGGGCGGGCTAAAAGCCAAAATGAACAAAGACCGAGCATTTCACGAACTGGTGATGTTGGTATGTCGGGCACGGGTCTTCGTCTGGGAGCAGGAGGAAACTCGCAACCCGGTGGAGTGTGGACGGCAACGCGCCTGGCTGGATGCCGCACATCGGCTCCTCAAGGATACTCAGAGCTTTCGTTCCATCGGTCGAACAACTGAAGCAATGGGAGCAGGAACGCCGGGTGGAGAGTGGATGGAAACCAAACTTGACTCCAAATCCAGTTGAGGGTTAGCGTCAGGAGTGAAACAAACGAAAACGAAAGGTAAAACGACAATGAGCAAAACCAAGAGAGCAACGGCAAAGAAAGAACGAGCGCCAAAGAAGATTCAATTTCATCCCTTGTGTGAGATGTTCCCCGTGATGGATGAAACAGAACTGGGCCAGTTGGCCGATGACATCAAAGCACATGGGCAACGAGAGCCGATACTTACGCTGAAGGGTCAAATCATAGATGGCCGGAATCGGTATCTTGCCTGCCAACGGGTGAATCAGAAGCCGCGATTCAAGGCGCTGAACACAAAGAACCCTGCTGAAGTTGTGGCCAGCCTGAACGTGCATCGGCGTCATCTGACGGAATCGCAACGGGCGATGATGCTTATGGAGTTGGGCGGAATATCAGCGGGCGCAGAATCACGTGATCCAAGCATCGCGCAGGCAGCAAAGATGAGCCGCACATCCACGGGGACTATCAAGCGGGCCAAGAATGTAAAAGCGAAGGCGGTAAAGAAAGTCAAGAAAGCGGTGCTGGCCGGCAAGCTGACGGTCCACGAGGCGGCGAAGATCGCGAAGCTGCCGAAGGCCAAGCAGCAGAAGATTGCGCGCGGCGGCATCAAGGCCATGAAAGCGGCATCGAAACCATTGCCGCGCGGTGGACTGGCTGCGGATGCGATTCGTCGCAAGCAGGCTGAAGCCGAGAAGGACAACGGCGAGCGCGAGACGAAACATACTTGGGAGCAATCTTCTGATCATTCGCTCCTTGAGGATGCGTTTACCACGCTGAAAAAGTCGTTCACGAAGAGGCTGGAAGAGTTGACCAATGGAGTGGACAGCGATGGCCCGTTCACGACGACACCGCAGGCAATCATGGACTGGCTGCTGAAGGTGCTTCATGACAACCAGAAAGCCGCGCTGAAAGCATGAAAGGTGTCCACTTCAAGCAGGCTAATATCGTTCTGAAAGCTCCGCAGGGCATGGAGGATGATTGTTACGATCTCCATGCTTGCCGCTACGAGGACGGTTACATCAGCAAGTGGCAAGTCTCATGGAAGGATCGGCTTCAGATTCTGCTCACCGGAACGTGCTGGCTCTGGGTGATGAGCTTCACGCATCCCCCGGTTGTGATCTGTGCTGAAGACCCGTGGCGGAATCAGAAGCGTTGGAGCAAGTGGCTGCATGCTGTAAGGCTGAAGTGGGATGCCCGATATCGAGCGAAGTATATTTCGGGTGAGGTCAAGAAGGCTTTCAGAGCATCTGGCATCGGAGCGGAGTCGTGAAAGAGAAGGCTAAGAAGACCTTTGCAACCGAGCAGGCTTCTCTTACAGACCTCAAGCCGCATCCCCGCAACTATCGCACGCATTCAGATGACCAGCTAAAGCATCTGATTCAGAGCATCAAAGAGCACGGATTTTACCGCAATGTCGTAGTTATAAAGGATGGGACGATTCTCGCTGGCCACGGCCGGTTTCTGGAAAGCAAAGCATGAAACCGAAGCCCAGCAAGCCACCACGTATCAAGAAGGGCCACAAAAAGCCGTCATTCAAGCCCAATGCCGATGAAGTCGAACGGCGCATTACAGCCGTTGAACTATTGCTGTCACGTGGCGCCCGCAAGCACGAGATTCACACAGCGATGGCGAAGGAGTTCGGAATCCATTCGAGGACGGCTGACGAATATACCGCACGCGCGCGCGCGAGGCTCATGACGCGGCTGAACAAGTCGAAAGACCAGCATCGCTGCGAGTCGCTAGCGTTCTACGAATCCATGATGCGAGCGGCGGATGCGAAGCCGGGCGACAAGATTCGTGCGTGCCAAAGAAAAGACGAATTGCTCGGACTGGACTCGCCGAAAAAGACAGTAATTAGCGGACCGGACGGCGGGCCGATTCAGACCGAAGACAAGACACTAGAGCCGCGCGTGCCAAAGAAACGGCTGCTAGCTTTGATAGGAGCGTTGGAAGATACTGTGAGCGATGGCACTGGCGGCACAATTGGCGAAACTCGGAACGGAGAATGAGCGCCGTGCTGTGCTGCGTGAACTGAGGCTGAGGCTTTGCCGCGAAGACCTGATAGAGTTCTGCAAGCGAGTTGACCCCAAGGCAGTGGAGCAATACAGGGCGGCGCATTTGCGTCAGATAGCTGACAAGCTCGAAGCTGTTGAGCGCGGCGAGATCAAGCGGCTATTTATTACGACCCCGCCGAAGCATTGGAAGAGTTCGCTTGTATCGGAGAAATTCCCAGCGTGGTATCTCAGTCAGCATCCAGACCAAAGCGTAATCCTGGCAACGCACACAATCAGTTTGTCTGAGGGGTTTAGCCGTAATGTCCGGGACATGATCATCACGAATGAGATGTATCATGAACTATTTCCGGCTGTGCGCGTGCGTGATGATGTAGCGGGCGTATCCGAATGGCTTTTGTCGGGCGGCTATCGATCCTCATGCCGCGCGGTAGGAACAGGCGGCGCGATTACGGGCAAAGGCGGGCAACTGATTATCATCGACGATCCGATATCAGATGAAAAGGTTGCGTTCAGCAGCACGCAGCGCAACGCGGTCTGGACGTGGTATCAGAATACGTTACGAGATCGACTGGAACCGAATGGAGCGATGGTGCTGGTGATGTCTCGGTGGCACAAAGACGATTTAGCAGGGCGACTATTGAAGGCTAGTGCATCAGGGCAGGGTGAGAAGTGGGAAACACTTCATCTTCCGGCAACAGATAAGGACGGCAATGCGTTGTGGCCTGAGCGGTGGCCGGTCAATGAGCTTGAAAAGATCAAAAGAGGCATCGGCACACGCGCTTGGAATGCAAAGTTTATGGGTAACCCGCGCGACGTGGACGAGATGCTTTTGGATAGCACCAAGCTGAAGATGCTTGATCTTGCCGCCGTGCCGGAACTGGTCAGCATCGTGCGCCGATGGGACTTGGCGTTCTCCGAGAAACAAGGAGCAGATTATTTGGCCGGTGCTAAGGTTGGCAAAGATGCAGTCGGCAACTTTTATATTCTGGACATCAAACGGCTTCGTGGCCGGTGGCCAAAGAACAAGCCGGAGATAGTTCGCATCGCTCAGGACGTGGATCCGCCGAATGTCATTTGCGCCATCGAATCCAACGGCACGCAGCTTGGATATTTCCAAGATATTCAAGCTGATAAACAGATGGCTAATCGCATCGTTAAAGAAGATAAACCAGAGGGCTCAAAAGAAATGCGGGCTAGCATGTGGGGTTCACGATTGGATGATGGATTGATTCATTGTGTCCGTGGACCGTGGAATGGAGAATTTTTCGATGAGTGCGACGACTTTCCGAACTCGGATCATGATGATTGTGTTGATGCAGTATCAGGTGCCTACGCAATTCTTTCCAAGGGGCGCGCCATTCTCTTGGCTTGACCACTTGACAACTTGGGGGGAACGTTGGCATATGTTGTGGTGGATGCCAAAACCTGACAAACCGGATACGCTGGCCGAAGCGATTGCGAAGCTCGCCGCGAATGTAGCGGAACAAACTGCGTGGCTTAAGAGCCATCAGAATACGGCAACACGGAAAGATTTGTTTGATGTTGAGGCACGGTTGCTCAAAGCCATTGGTCTTGGCACGGATTCAGAGACAGCTATCAAGGATGCTACGCAAGATTTGGGGGCATCGACTGACGCCCTTCAAGCCGCGGTGGACAAAAACAAATAAAACAAAGGAAAAGCATATGGCAGTAGAGACCCTGGAAAAGCTCCGCGCTGAAGTGGAGCGTAACAAAGCGGTGGACCAAAGCGCCATCGCATTGTTGAATGGTATTGTGGCGCGGATTGAAGCGGCCGTAGCAGCGGCCCTTGCGGGAGGCGCGACGTCTGCGCAGGTGGCCGAAATGAAAGCGCTGGCGACGTCGCTCGGCGAAGATACGAATGCTTTGGCCGCCGCCGTTGAAGCGAACACGCCAGCCGCATAAATCTGGTTAACCGTTTCATGTGAAAGACCCTGCTGTTGTACGGCGGGGTCTTTTTGTTGTCTGGACAGAAGCTGTTTTTATTGAGACACAACATAACCAATGTTTGAACGTCTCAAAGCCCTTGTAACCAGAAGCCGGGCTCTGGTGCGTCGCGGAGCTAAGGTCACACGCATTGAGGAGATGTTTGGAGGGTTGCTGGCGCGTGGGCTGGAGATATCCAAGTTCGCGACTTATGAAGATTACCTGAAGGTTGGCAGCAAAAAGGTATGGGCCAGCTTCAAGTCCTGTGATCTGATCGGCAAAGTATTGATGGACACGCCGTATAAGCTGATGCGTCCGGGAGGCCAAGAAGTGGAGGTTTCGGAAGTCGGCAAGCTACTGGCGAATCCGAACCCGTTCGAGACTATCGCGGAGATGTTTTACAAGTTCGTGTTTCACATCAAACTGACCGGGAATTCCTATTGGGCCAAGGACCAAGCGAACACTAACGGCGAGCGGCCTCGTGCGCTTTACACGCTGAATCCGAAACGGGTCAAGATCGTGCTAGACCCGCGTGAAGGAATCGTGGGCTATGTGTATCGTATCAATGGCGTGGACGTGCCGTATGAAGTCAATGAGGTGATTCACTTTCGTAATCCGCATCCAGACAACGATTATTATGGACTTGGAGACATTGAGGCAGCGGAGGATTTGTTTCACGAAAATATCAATCGGTCGAAATGGTCACAGCAGTTCTGGAAAAATGGTGCTTCTCCGGCCGGCATCCTGGTCTGCAAGGAGAACATTACGGACCAGGTAGCATTTGATCAAGTCAAGGCACGATGGAAAAAGGAATACGGCGGGAGTGATAACAGCGGCAAGATGGCATTTCTGACGGGGGACTGGAGCTTTCATGCATTGGGCATGACGGCGCAGGAGATGGAGAACTTGGAGGCGAGCCGGTTCAATCTTGAAAGCATATTTCAATTGCACGGCATTCCGCTGACGGTAGCAGGTCTGGACAAGGCTGCGAATCGGGATACCGGACGCCAGGATGACTTGCGGTTTAGACGCTACACGGTAAAGCCAAACATCAAGATCCTCAGCGACACGCTTCAAAGCGATTTGGTTAATGGTTTCGGCCAGAACTTGACGTTGGCATTCGAGTTGGCTGGCCTGATTGATGTTGAGAACATCACGACAAATTATGTGCCATGGTTTGATCGTGGCGTGGCATCGCCGAATGATATCCGGGAACTTCTCGGGCTGGAGCGAATCGACGATCCGCTTTTTGATCAGCACTTCATCAATGCTGGTCTCGTGCCGTTCGAGTTAGCTGGCATCGG
>Ga0137425_1000280_pt1 | contig 15130 bp, 19 predicted proteins | sample EasRivERMZT640_2_FD_102318 | JGI IMG/M metagenome (GOLD analysis project Ga0137425, IMG submission 102318) | Soil microbial communities from meander-bound floodplain in the East River, Colorado, USA - East River MetaG ERMZT640_2 | ecosystem: Environmental > Terrestrial > Soil > Floodplain ...
ACCGGGACCATCGGCCCGAGCCCGGCCGCACTCAGTAGTACGCTGCCGCCCTTGCCGAGAGCCACTGCACCATGAATGCCGGTGACAAGCAATTCGATCTTGATGAGCGTTTCCAAGATCTTCGCGGAATCATTCTCACCGGCAATGCCGGACAGGCCGGCGAATCGGGCTAAATGGACGGCTCCCGTGGACAGGTTATTGACGGCTTCTAGCGGCCTAGTTGAATAGCCTCCGTATGCGCCATCGCCTCGGAAGCCCCCTCCGGCTGCCCGCGCCACTCCGCTGGTTGCTGCCCCTATCCTCCCCGCCGCTGCCGCCCGACTCGCCCCCGTGGCCGTCGTGGCGTCAATCTCCCCCATCGCCCGCCTGACGTTCGTACTAGCCGTCCGCCAGGCTGTAGCGACGCGCGACGCCGCGGCGTCCCCGACGTTCTGCATCCGTTCAAACGCCTTGACGGATTCCTCCCCGGTCTGCTTCCAGGCGCTGGAAATCTGAGCCGCCCGGGCCTTCGTCGCATCCAGGATGCGTTTCTGCTGAGACTCGATCTGGTCCCCGAACCGCTTGAACTGGCCCGCGGCCTGGGGATCGGCCAGTACCCCCAGCCGAAACAGCACTTCCCGGCTTGCACCGCCCGCTTTCGGAGCATTCATCAACATCGCATCACCTCTTGACCATCAGCAAAAGTTCCAAGGTTTCCATCGCCTGCTGCTTCCTCTCCCACGGCTGGTACACGCCTTCGATCAGCGCCGCATTCCGCCGCACAATCGGATCGGCTTTCTCCCGCTCCGTCGCCCCCACCGCACGCATCCGTTGCCAGTGCCAGAACGCGCGGTAGTTTTTGTCCGATAGCTCGACTTGCTTCGCATTCTCGGGGTTTCCTTTCGGGCACTTCTCCTTGCCGCTCACGCAAGGCGGTTTCCAATTCGGATCGATGACCGGCAGTTCCTTCCCCTGGCTGGTATAGGTGATCGGCTTTCCGGTCTCCAAGTTGTGCGGCCCGCCCTGGCACGTTTTGCAGGGCAGCATCGCGACGCCCGGATGATTCAGGATCAGCCGGACGCCTTCCGTCAGTTTTTTGCGTCGCCCTCTCGCTTACTGTCTGGGCCTTCCAGGAGTTGGGTCACGTAATCGCCACACTCCTCGCTGCCGGCATCGGGCTTGGCGTCGCTCGGCATCCGGCCGGCGATGACGGCCCACAGCTTGTCAAACAGCCGCGGGCGCAAACGGCCAGCGTTGGCCGGAGTGATCGGCACGTCTTCCCCCTTGGCGTTTTTCAGCGACCAGGAAGAAACCTTGTTGGCAATCGCCGTGGCAATCGCCTTGCAGCCCTTGACGCTCCCTTCCTTGATCGTCACCTGATCGATGCCGTCGCGCTGCTCGGGCAGCATGGGCCGATAGCGAAAGGACAGCTCGCCGTGAAAACCTTTCTCTGCGGCGATGTAGCCGTCCTCTTGGTAGCCGTCGTCGATGAAGTTGCAAAACTCTCCGTTGACCATTTCCAAAACTCCACTCGCGGTTACGCGGTTCGATCAATGAGCCTGGGGGCCGGGCGAGACGTGCGACCGCGATAGGCACACGCAACGATCCAGCCCCCGGCCGTAACTATGCTGGTGGTTCGTCCAGAATTGGTGGTTCGTCCAGAATTGGTGGTTCGTCCAGAATTGGTGGTTCGTCCAGAATTGGTGGTTCGTCCAGAATTGGTGGTTCAGGTTCCAATTGAGGAGCGGTATCCTTCACCGCTTCCGCCTCGCGAAGCTTGCGGTTTTCTTCCTCGAGCGCCGCGATCCTTTCTTCGTAGGTTGGCATTGGTTCCTTTTTTACGAGCCGCACCGTGAAGATGCTGACCTTTTCTTCCTTCTCGTATTGAGCTTCCCAGTCGCAGCCGAGGGTCGCTTCTCGCAAATTGCGAATGAGAGAATCGAGCTGCGACGCGGCGTCGTGTTGGTCGCTCTTGACGTTGTAAACCTGTGGCATGGTCTCTCTCCTGATTTGTAAAATGGGTCGTAGCTATGTCGGCATGTACTCTTTGATTTTTGGTCGCCCCACAACAGCAAGAGTCGGCAGCCGCCTACCACGTTTTTTGGTTGCTTTGCAAAGACACTCCCACTGGCCATTAAGATTCAGCCAGCCGGGAGTGAATTCGACGACTTCATTGCCTATCTTCGCCTTGAACTTTTTGCAGCAGCATCGCTTGCCAATCAGCCACGTCGGCAGAAGTGACGCGAGCGACGCCGCACATGCTGCAAAAAACGATCTTCGATTCATGGTTGCTCCTAGCCGCTGCTGTCGTTAGTCACTACCAATTCCTTCGTCGTGCTCAAGCACCGTGCCTGGGCCGCAAAGGAAATCGCCAATTCCGCATTCCGCCCCGGAATCACAACCGGCGGCTTGGGGAATTGCAGCACGCCGAAGGTAAACAGGATCGACCGCGCCCCGTTGGTCCACTTGGCCGTCGCCGCCAGTCCGCCAACCGCCACGTCGTACAAGTTGTTCCGCTCATTGGCCGTGTAGGGGAGCGTGAAGTTGCAGGTGACGATCCGGTCGCTCTCCGGCAGTTCCGTCCGCGTCTGGCTGTTCAGGAAGCGATCGAGGATCAAGGCGTTGTTGATCGTGATGTCGATGCTGGCCGGCTGGTAGGCAGTCCCGCCGATGGTCAGCACGAGCTGATGGTGGATGTACGGTTGCAGGACCGTAAGCGTGCCGCTGATCGACGGGAATGTGATCTCGGCTTCCGTCTTGCCTTGCACGTCCATTTCCAGCATCAAGAGTCCGCCGGGACTACTGCGAAACGTTGCCGAGTTCATCTTGCAGCCGGCGTATCGGTAGCCCGACGCGGCCCCGTCGGCGACCTTCTCCACGTCCAACACGAAGTCGGGGATAGTTTCTGCCAGGGAGAAAACGTCGGCAACTTCGGCCGTGCCAAGAATGTAGGGCAGCAGTGCGTCGAGCTCGTCGGCACGCGGGGCCAGCACCAGCGGCCCGCCCACGGTGTACGGCCCATCCACCACGCTCTCGCTGTGGTAACTGCGGCCGTCGCGGATGCCGGGACTCTGAACGTGCGTGCCCTGAAGACCGACGCCACAGGACTCGAATTCCAGTTGCAATGTGCTGGGAGCTGTCGCGGCAATCCCGACCTTCGTTGCGTGTGCCATTGAAGCGACCATGTTCAACTCCTAAACGAGTGCTCGATTGACTTGGGTAATGCAGCGGATGACGAGTGCCCCGGCATCCAGCCCCACCTTGAATAGCTCCAGGTTGTACATATCCCCAGGAATGACCTGCGTGGAAATGACATGCGGGACGGCTGGCAGTCCGGTGTCGGTTGTGGGGGAGAATAGATTGCGAATTTGCTCTCGCCACTTGGGGTACTGGTCCTCAATCACGTTGCTTTGATCGTTCGGCTTCAGGACCGCCACCTGGAAGTCGAGCGGGACTTGATCGGTCGCCGAATAGACCAGCGTGATTCCAGCTTCGCGGATGTAGCCAACTAACACCGCCGGCTTGTCCAGCCCTTCGCGGTCGAATGGGAACTTTCCGCCTTCCACATTCGCCGGCAGCAGTCCTGCCAGGGAAAGGGTCTGGATTTTCGCCACGATCCCATCCATGCACTGCTTCCAGTCGGAATCCTCTCCGTCCGTCGCCCGCACGCTGCCCATCGCCGACACAACGCCGTCCTCCCCCGCCTTGGTGGACGACACGTAGGCCCAGTGGTAGCCGAGGTGAATGTTCAGCGCCAGCGTCCCGTCATCAGAGCGGCTGCCAGCGGACGTGAAGGCCGCGTTGACGAATCCGCCCAGCCAGCGGGAAGTGAAAACCGCGTTCGTCGTGCCGACCGTGCTGCCGCTGATCGTAGCCGTGGCGCCTGTGCCATCGGCATCGTCAGTGAGGGTCAGAGTTGGAATGGCAAGCGGCATTACAGGATGAACTCAAAAACGAAATCCTCAATCTCCCCCTGGCACTCCCGCTGAACGTCCTCGCTCGCATACAGGAACTCACGCTGGGGGATATTGCGGCTCGCATCCCCCTCTTGATGAGTGCGGGCGTAAATCAGATCCGTCCCCGTCTCGAATTCGCGGAATGAGTCTCGAAACACGGCCCCGACTCCACCCTCACCGGCCACGGCCGACCGCATCGCGTCGCTCAAGATCAGGAGCGGGTGAGGACCGTAGCGGCGGACGGTGGACGGAGCGTGCGGCGGCCACGTCCTGCCGTCGCTTCCCTCTTTCAGTTGAAAATTCTCCATGAACCCCATCCGCACGATCCGCACGCATTCGCTGATCGGTTCCGCCAGCGAGTCTTGCAGGAATCCGGCCGCGAACTCTTGCATGAGCTGCGGCATCTGGCTGGCTTCGATTTGCTGCTGATCGCGGAGCATGATTTCTTCATCACCCCGGCTGTTTCGGATTTTTCACGCACGGGCAATGCACGTCGGACCCCTCCAATTCCTTGCGGTAGCTTTGGACGATCCACTCCACCCCATCCCGGTCCGTCGCGATGTCGCCGTTCTTTGCAATCGGGCAATCGCTGCCGCCGTTAGGGTGCGTCGGATAAACGAGCGTTCGCCGCTCCGTTTCCGGCGAGAGCGGGCCGATCATCGCCGTGTCGTCCCTTGACCACGGCCGCCAGTTCGCCTCATTGACCGTGATTTCTCCCCCTGGTGGATTCTTCAGGCGGATTTTCACGCTCTGGCGGTTCGGCCGAACCGTGTAGGCGTTCAGCAGAAAGGTGGGGACTGCCAGGAGTGCGACCATCGCAACCATTACCACACCTCCACCTGGCCGCTGTATCGCCGCAGTGTGTGGGCCAGGCTGCCCAACTGCATCCGCGATTCTTCCGCCGTCATTCGCGTGTAGCTGGCGTAGTCCGTCGTACGACTCAAGTATGCCCCCAGGCCATCGCTCATTTCCCCGCTGCGCTTTTGCGCCACAAGCTGAATCACCGCGTCCTGCAAGTCCCAGGGGATGCGAGCAAAGCCTGCCGTGTAAGTGACCTTAACGTTGCCGAGCGACGGTCGCTCAAAGCCGGTAAGGTGTCCGCCAGGGATGGCGAGCGTTGCCGGCCAGTCGCTGCCGATCCTCAAAAGAATCCCGCTGCTGCCGATACTCGCTCCGCCAATCGTCTTGTCGCGATACAGCACGTAGTCGCTGCCAGCGGCGAGAAGCGTTTCGCTCGCGAATGCGTCGGTAGCGTCGCCGAAGTATCCGCCCTGATCGAAATTGACCGACGCGATTGACTGTACCGGCCGCTCGCGAAGCAATAATTCCCGCTGGCCGGTCCCCATGTAAAATTCGGTCAGCTTGCGGGTGTACGTTCCGCGCGTCCCGGCCACGGCAACATTCACAGGGACGGTGAACGTGTCGTCATCGACGCGGGTGATTGTTTGTTCCCCGTCAATGCTTGTCCCCGGTCCGCTGCCGGCCGCTACGATAATGTCGCCGGTTTCCATCCCGTGGCCGATCGATTCAACCACTGTCGGATTGGCGACCGTGTAGCCGGAAATGAACCCGCCGAAATACCGGCCGCAGTAGCCGCGGACCAGCGCACTGGACACCCGCAACCAGTGCTTGAGCGTAGCATCCTCCGACGATCCGGAAATGCCGAGTTGCGTTTTGATGGTTGCGAGAGTGGTGAGGCTCATCGCGGCTGGCCTCCCGGTGGACTCTCGCCTACCGCAACTGGAAAATCCGATACCCCATCGAAACCAGAATCGGCTGATCGGTCCCGTCCGACTGGCAAACGAGCGACGGATAAACCGCCAACTTGGGGGTGTTGGCGGTCACAACAGGGAGCCCCGTTGCTACGCCATTGACGTACTGTTGGACGGTATCAGCCGTGCCGTCGTACTTGAAGCCGAGCTTGATGGCTGTCGCGGCAACGAGCGTCGGCCCGGTGCGAGTATCGGCCACGCCAGCCTTGTCGGAAGTGAACGTCGTTGCCAGCAGTGCCCCGTCAAGGATCTGCCAGCCGATGCGGTTATTGGTCGATTGGGCGCCGGCCGAAATAATCGACGTGTCGATGGCTGCCAGGCCGACGTAAATCTGTGCCTTCGTGACCGGCGGCGTGGTTGCGGTCAAGAGAACGAGAAACTCCGCCCACAAATCCTTTCCGGCCGCTGGCAGAAACGCCGTCTTGACCCGCTGAATCTGGAAACCCTGATTGTCGGTTGTGGCCCCGGCATCAATCGCCAGGGCCTTGGAAATCGTCGTGCTCATCGCGGCCGAACCGCTCGTCGCAGCCGTGCCGACGTAGTCGCCGACTGTCGCTTCGGCGTCGTAGCTGTCCCATCGCTCATCGAGCATGATGCCGATGGTGGGGTCGAAAAGGTACTCCAGGAGCGGAGCGTCTTTCCATAGTCCAGCCTGGAACGTGGCACCATTCAGGACGCTATCGAAAAACGAAATCCGTCCGCCAGAGGTAAGTCCTTTGGTTGCCATCGTCGTGACTCCGTGTTTCTGTTGACTGACTCTGGCCGACTAATTCACCGCCGCAGCCCGCCGCAGCCCTACACCGCGCCGCCCTGATCCGGGGCATACTCTTTCAGCTCGTCAATCTCCGCTTGCGACAGCGGCTTGCCGGTCTGATTGCATAGGGCCGGGACAGGCGTGCCGTCCTGCCCGCGGACTGTGTTGCGAATCGCATTGCCGAGAAACCGCTGGTTGACGGGATGCCCCTTGGCCAGCTTCGGCCCGAAGGCATAGCGATCGACCGGCTGAATTTCGTATAGCGGATTGCCGTTGGGGTCGTTCATCGGGCTGCCGTGGATCGACTTCTCCGTGTCCGCCATGTTCCACAAATGGACCATGACGAATAGCGGCTTCTCTTGCGTCTGCGGCTTGGCGATTTGCACATCGCCACTCAAGATCTGACTGGTGACCTTGACGAATGCCAGCGACTCGACATACGCCTGGCGGGCGATCGTCTCCGGGTCACGGAGCCGCATCCGGCCATTGGCCAAGTCGGCGAACATCCTCTGAGCCATCGTCAAGAGGATTCGCTGCTCGTTGTCGTCAAGTTCGATTGCGGCCATGCTTCACCCTGTCGCGGTTGGAAATTTTGTAGATTGGATTTGGCGATCGGTAACGAGCTACGTCGCTTCCGGCTTCGGGACTTGCGGGGCTTCCTTTTTCGGACCCTGCGGACCCCTGCCAGGATCGACGGTGATGAATTCGTCACACTTCCCGCTCGATTCGTAAAACTCGACAACCTCGCGCCGGTAGATCGTCCGGCCGTCGTCAAGTTTCCGCAGCGGGAGAAAATTCGCGGCCTCGACACGTTTGGCGGCTGTATCTGCCTCTTTTTTGGCGGCTGCGGCTGCGGCGTCTTTTGCCTCTGCCGCTTCGGCCTTCGCTTCATCTTTTTCAGCCTTGGCCTCTGCCTTCGCTTCTGCCTTCGCCTCGGCCTGTTCCGCTCTGGTGGTCATGTCGATTCTCCCTGTGTCTCGCGTGGATCAACTGCCCAACATTTACCGACTATTCAGTCACCGCCTACGCGATGATGTTCGGCGGCAGCAGCCCACCGTACTTCGAGGCGTAGGGGATGTAGAGCACGTTAATCAAAAGGGCGTTGCCAATCGCGGCACCGGCACTGTTCATGCTGAACCACCTGTAGCCGTTGCCGCCGTCCAGGTCGGATGCCTTGATGTCGAAAACGATGATTGCGTCGTTCGTGTCGGAAACGATGTCCACCAGCGCCGCCCCCGGAACGTAAGTGGCGTTGCTGCTGAACTTCACCAAGCCGCCGACAAGCACGTCGGTCACAATCGCATCGGTGGGAGTGACGGTCGCATAAACCCATCCCTGCGCCGCGGCCAGCGTCGTGGCTCCCAAGTTGAACCACAGATCGTGAACAGCGGTCAGGGCCTTGGAATTGCCGGACGTGGCCGCATCGTGCTGATCGAAGTCGAATGACAGATCATCGCCAGCGGTTCCGGCCGGCTTCAGGACGACAACCGCACAGCCGTCGTAGCCGTCCAGCCGGATTCGATCCCCGGTGATGTCCGAATTGGCGTCACCGTTGACCAAGGCACTGCCCAGAACGATACCGCAAGACTCCAGGAATCGGCCGTTGAATAGCGAGTGCATTTTCTTCTCCTGGCCGGCGTGCGGCCGATGCTGGTCCGATTGTTGATTTGGGAAGTGCGAAAGTTTTCAGTTGTTGGAAAATTACGCCCGCGTGGCGAGTGCGACGAATGGCGACTGGGTGTTGCTACCCTTGTACGGGGTGATCGGAGCGTGCCACGCTGGCCGTCCGTCAACTCGCATGGTGAACCGCAAGGCCATTTGATCGGTGAGAAAGGCGACGTGCATCGACACGGCCTGCACCACGCCCCCCTTGCTGATCGTGATGTACTGCGACAAATCGGCCAGCACCAAGTCGCCAACCGTGCCGAGCGTGGCGTTGAATTCCGTCTCCAGGATCGGGGCTCCCTTGAGCGTGGCGTAAGGAGTTCCCGACACACCGCCAGGCGGGTTGTAGACCAACTCGCCGGCCGCCCCGACGCCGCGGGAGAGGGCCGAAAGCTGCGGGTGCGTGTCCTGATTCGTCAGCCAGATATAGTCGCCGCCAGCCAGTCGCCGCGCCCACATCTTATCCACGTTCTCAGTGACAATTGTTGTGGCGAGCTGGCCGCTTTCCTTGGTGATCGAAAGCAGGGCCGGCGAATTCAGAATCCCGAGCATCTGGTTGACGCCGACGCCGTTGATGATGACGTCGCCCAGGGCGAATTCCATTTCCTCCGCAACCTTGCGATTGACGTACTGCTCAACGGCCGGTCCGCCGTCTTCGCGGAGCTCGTCCGTGAGATAGACCACCACGGCCAGTTTGTTGAGCTTGAGGCTAATATCGCGGGTCCGCGGCATCGAATCTGGAATCGTCCCGCCCTCGGAAACCCACTGCGCCCGCAGCCCGCCGTGACGCGAGCCATTCACGCGGCTGGTTTCGGCGTTGGCCTTGAAGGTCAGATTGTTGCCGGAAACCGTGTAGCCGTCCGTCCGCTGGAGGAGATCGTTGCTGTAGATGCGGTCGATGATGGCGTTGGAGAATTCCGGCAGAATCCACGCCCCACCTTCGGCCGCCGTCTGTGTGCTCATCCCCTGGATGGCCTTCAAGATCGATTCGTCCTTGATGTCCTTCGTCACCGTCTTGTAGCGGGAGACGAATTCGTCTGTGTTTTTCAGGCCCAAATGGTAGAAGTCGCGGGCCGTCTTGAACGCCCCTTCGTGGCCGGCGCCGCGATAGCCTTCGGGAATCCCGCCGCGGGGGAGTTCGCCGTATGCCTTGCCGGTTTTCACCGACGTCTTGAGGGCGTGCCGCGGATCGGTTTCCTCCATCATGTAGGAAAACGCCCCCTCGCCGCTCTTGCTGCGGACTCGCTCCGGCAGCACCGGCTTGTCGAGCTTTTCCTTGAGCGAGCCGAGAGTTTTCCCGACAGACTCAACCGCTTCCTTGAGGGTCGCCCCCTGCTTGGTCAATTCGGCCACCTGGGATTCGATCGTTGCGGTCGTCATGTCAAACTCCTGATTAGATTTTCGATTTTCAGTTGGCCGAAATGACTCGGGCGGTTAGTGATTCGAGAACGTCAGGCGACCGGAATGATTTCCGCCAGCGATGCGGCAGCGGCCGTCAACCCCTTGGCCGCGTCGCCGAAGTTGACTGTCGCAGCGGCGATTTGCTCCTGCAAAACCTTCTCTTTTGCCGCATCGTGATTCGTCCGCGAGCCTTCGATGATGCCGCGGAGATTTTTCAGTACCGCCTGAATCGCCATCTTGTGCGTCTCGGGAACGTCCTTTGCTTTGGCGATTCGATTGAGCGGGGCGAGGTATCCCGACAACCGCAACCCCTTCGTCGGGGCGCTGGCCAGCCAGGACTTAACCGCTTCCTCTTCGGCCGGCTCCTCTTCCGCGGGTTCCTCGGCATCGTCGCCGCCAAGCTCGCCGATAAGCCCCTTCACTTCCGTCATCAGCTCGTTGCACTTCTCCAAGAACGGACCGCCGAAGTATTCCTTGGCTCGCGGATCTTCGTAGGTGTTGGACGCACCCTCAAGATTCGCCATGAGCTGCGAAAGGGAAGAATGGACAGCGTTGGCGACGCGGACGGACGGCGGAGCTTCGGATTCGGCGTCGTCGGCACCTGGCTCGACTGGCGTATCGTCAGTGGCCGCACCAGCACCACCTGCACCAGCCGCTGCCGCAGCAGCCGCTTCAGCCTGTTTCTTCGCAGCCGCTTCTTCTTCAGGAGTCATGGACTTTCCCTTTCCAAAATCCGCACCGATACCATTGCCCTTGGCCCGCGGTGCGTGCGCGAACAAAAATGATTTCGCCAGAGCACAAATCGGCTCACTGTTGAGCCGACCGCTGTTGAGAACTTTGAGCACGGCTTCCGGATTCACGCCGATCTTTCCCCAGCTCCATTCCAGGAGCGTGCTCTTGGGGTAGACCGTCACGATTTGCGTGTCGGATCGCTGCTGCTCTGTCTCGATCGGGATGACGTGGATGGACGCGGCCCGAATGATGCCTTCCACGATCAAATCGAAAATCTGAGCCGACTGCGGATTCTTATTAGTGAACCACGCCGTACCTTCCAGGGAGTTGTCGGACAGCTTCAATCCGACTGTCCCGTCCGGCCCGATTCCCTTGGCAATTGGCGTCGTGATTTGGCCGTCGAAACCGTGCTCCCAAAGGATCGTCGGATTCTTCTGCCAGTCGGTTGAATCGACGCCTTCGGGGATGATGATTTCCCCCTGGCGGTCAACCACCGGCGTACAAATTACCGCCGTCGCGCTCATCGCCTGCTGATCGATCGACGGCGAGTTGACGACGTCCTGCCCCACGCCGTTTGATTCGGCGAATTTGTAGACCGCACCGGGGAAGGGAAGTTGAGCGGGCATTTGTCGCTGCTGGAAAAAGAAAACGGGAGCGCACGTCTTTCGACGCGGCTCCCAAAAGCCAGCGACTGTTTGGGCAGTGTTCGGCGGGGAGCTTATTCCCGCCTACGGCCCGGTTGCCGCACCGATCTACGGGCGGCTCCCATGTTCAATTCCAATTTGGCCTGATGCTTGGGCTACTTTGCAACACCTATTTATCGGGTTTCTTTCCAGAGTACTTATCGACCGTCCGCTTGCATGTGCCGGTTTCGGCCGCGGTTTTTCGACGGGAATGGCCATCCGCCAGCCGCCGCTCGATCATTTTGCGAGTTTGTTCGTCAAGCGGCTTTCCAGGTGTGGCCATGCTTAAAAGCGTTCTACGCTCCCTCCAAAACGAAAGACTCCTCCCACTTCAGGTAGCACCTGCACCGGGGATGTGCCGGCGGACCGTCCCGAAACTTCTCCCCCCATTCCACTTCCACCGTCCCGTCCAGCGGCTCGCAAATCGGGCACACTCGCTCATCCCTGGCAGTGATCCACGCGGGGACGATCAACACGCCGAATTCCCGCTGCACCTGTTTTTTGAATTGCTGCTCCCCGGCCGTCCCAGCGGCCGTCGTCTCCGTTGTGCCGACTGACTCCGCTTGCTCCCGCTCGATCTCCCTTATCCGCTTCTCCAAATCCCGCATCGACCGGCGGGCTTCGCGGTTCGCCTCAATTTCTGCAATGCGGCGGGCTTCGTCCGTTTCAAAGCTGACGCCCTCGATCCTTTCCCTGGCAGTTTCGATCCGCTCCCTCGCCTCGCGGCCAGCAGTCTCCACACGATCGCGGTACGTGTCGATTACCGACGTGGCGGTCTCTCGAGCGCGGCGACGGGCGTACCGCTCCGCAGCCCTGCCCGCTCGTTCTGGATTGACGCGGAGCCGATTCCATTCGTCGTCTGCCAGGGAAAGGTCTAGGTCGATGGCTCGCATTTGGAGCAAGAGGACGATGGCGATGGCCTCGCGTAGATCGTTTTCGACTTGGGATTGAAGTTGGTCGAAAAGCGAATCGGGGATGTTGCGAACGTCTGGCGGAGTGCCGAGAGCGGTGATTAGTTGATCGCGCGTGCGGCCGTAAGCTCGCTTTATGAGAGCGGAGATGCGGGATTCCTTGCGGTCGCGGGCGAGGATGTCAGGCATTCGATTTGGCAATTCCCCGTGGCTGTGAATAGCTTGTTTCGCTGATGTGAAACAACCTCGTCTTTAACGACTCCCACTGCTCTGCGGTTAAGGTCACAGCGTCGGATCTATTCCGCAGATAGACCCCAGCCGCTACTTCATCAACCCAGCCAGTCGGCTTCCCTGGCGGATTTGGCGTTTCGATGGCGACGATTTCCGACAGGCGAAACCAAATCACCTGACATTCGGACTCGACGCGAAAAAATTTATCCACTCAAAACCTCCTCGCCCCCATCGCCATTCGCATCCACTCATCATCCGTGAGTAATTTGCGATGGCCATTGCCGTTCACGCCGACCGACTTCGCCCCACCAGCCGCGCCCGCCTCCAATTCCGCCAACGCCTGTTGATTCTCTGGGTCATCAATCGTCCCGTCATCCAACGCATCCTCCAGCAGCCGCTTGGCCCTCTCGGGACTCACGCCCACCGCCTCCAGTTCAGCCAGTGCCCGCTGCTCGCTAATCACACCCGTCTCGGCATCCGTCAAAATATCGGTGATGCCCTTGCGGTTATTGGTGAACTGTCGCCGGCCGAGCGAGCCGAATTCCCCGCCGCCCATTCCGGCCACAGAAGAATCGCCCATCATCCCCGTGCCGGCGCCAGCCCCCATCCCGCCGCCAGACATTGCCCGCTCCTCTCCCCACGATCCGGGAGCCGGCGGCAGTCCCCGCTCCGCACGCCATTCGTTCACTGTCCGCGCCCCCACCGCCGCGTCGTTCGTCAGCATCGCCTCCAGCATCGTCGGATCGTCCAGGGTGACGGCTTCGATTTCCACTGTCAGACCCTGGCCGAATTCCTTGGCTTGTTGCTCGGTCTCTTCCTCCGCAATCAAATCGCAAAGCGGCTGCACTGCCAGGGTAACGGTCTGCCGAAGGGCCGCGACGAACGCCGCGTAACTGTGGCCGTCGGTAACTCCCGCCGCAATCGGACTGACCGCGTGGAGTGCCAAAATCGCATCGCGAAGCTGGTTGAACCCCATGTCATACGCCATATCCTTGGGGGTGGTGGTGATCGGCGTCACTTCCTTGCCGCCGGAAACGAGAATCGCCGATCCTGCCTTTTTCGACCCGGCGTATTTCTCGTTGATCTTCAATGCCGCCCGGTCCAAGTCCGACTGCTCAACTTCGCCTTCAATCCCGATAATGACCGACGCATCGATCCCGCGGTTCAAATGCGAGTGCCGCGCATCGTCCACCATGTCCGCCGTGTCGGTCCACTTCGCCCCAGCCGACACCGGCGACTGCGAGTCGTCTTTGTAGAGCGGGTGTGCCCACTGAATCACCATCACGTCGCGAGCATCCAGGATGGAGCCGATGGCCTTGTAGTAACTCCGCAGATCGGTGTAGCCCTCTTTGTCCATCCGGGCCGCGTAGGAATAGGCTGCGGTGGGGCTGATATACCAGCCGCCGCGGGGAAGCTCTGGAGTCGGCGGACGCGGCTGGGCGATGGCCGTGGGGATGACGTAGCGTTCGACGGTGAGCCCCAGCCGGTTGCGGACCTTCCAAATCAAGCACTTGCCGGTGAGGCAGATTTGAATGGCGGCTTCGTAGCGGAGCGACGCCCCAGACTGATCCGGGTTCGGCCGCTTGTAAAGTTTTGAGAGGCGATGTGTTTCTGGGAGCGTGGCGGATTCCTGTTCGCCGAATGCAGTGGACTTGGCGAGCAACTTCCAACGGGAGCCGAATTGGCGGCGCAGTAACTTGCGGCGGGCCTTCGCGGTGGCTGGCGGCATGGTTGGATTCTCACTGTCCTGGTAGACGACTTGCTCCGCTTGGGCGAGCTGCTTTCCGATCGTGTGAGCGGCGATGTAGTGCCAGCCGGTGAATTTGTTGGTTTCGGAGAGGTGATCGGATGCCCAAGCACCGGGGACGCCTTGGGAGAGTGCGGCGCGGAGGCCGACGGCGAAACCGGCCTTGGCGACAGCGGTGGGGATGGCTGGAGTGTCTGCCAGGGGTGTGCCTTCAGCCGTGCCTTGCGGAGTGACGGCGTAGGAAAATTGGAGGGAGTCAGACATGTCCAGTAGTCCTTTCGGCAGCAACTTCCGCGACGCGGCGAGACACGCATCGGAAGCATCGCCCGGTGTCGGCTTTCGGACGCGGCAATTTACATTCTGGACAGAGCGTCATCCGCCCATCCGCGACTGCTAGTTCTTCCGCCAGCATTTGCCGCTGATTGTGCTCTTTGATTTCTGCTCTCTGTTTCACAATTTCTGCGGCAATTTGATCTTCGATCTTTCCGCAGTTCAAACAAACTTTCCGGACAAATCTTAGATCCTCGACAGAACTTAAAAACGAATGGTGGACCGACCCCTCCGCTTCTTCGCGGCACCAAGACCAAGAGCGCCGATCCAAAATCTCCCAATCGTGCCAGCAGCCATCTCGCCATAGTGGATACAGAAGATCGACGACGACCGGAACGCCGATGACTAAAATGAAAAACACCGCAACAACAATCGATGCGATCATCACGCCACCAATACCCGTTTCTTCGGTTTAACCAACTTCACAAACGCCAACGCCGCCGCATCGACCTGGTCGTCATGCTTCCCATTCGGGAACGTACAAAGCTCGTCCAGGAAGGCACGATTCCACGCTGCTCTCACAACCTTAATCCTTCTCCCCTGTTTCCATCCGGCCCACGCCGTCGACGCCATCGGATCGGCCCGCGTCTCTTTATCGCCGCTCACTGGTTCGTACTTCACCCGGTAGCCACGCAGCTTCATTACCAGACCTTCCGCCTGCCCCTTGCCGGCCTGGCCAGGATCTTGCGGGAACCAGATTTGCACTTTCTCGCCATACAATTCTTCATCCTGGCAGGCAGTCGCGAAAACTCGCTCGTCCCGCGTGCCGCTTCCCCACTGGCCGCGAACGACGTCAATGGCGAAAACATCCAGCCCCTTCTGGCCGATTAGCACGCCGGCCGTCCAGTCGCCATCCCCCTCGGTTCCGGCGAAGTCCCATGCCCTCACCAGCGAATCGAACATGACCGGGCAAGCGTCGGCATCGACGATCTCGAACCACTCCCGCTTGAACATGCCGCCTTCTGGCGG
>Ga0137425_1000281_pt1 | contig 15078 bp, 11 predicted proteins | sample EasRivERMZT640_2_FD_102318 | JGI IMG/M metagenome (GOLD analysis project Ga0137425, IMG submission 102318) | Soil microbial communities from meander-bound floodplain in the East River, Colorado, USA - East River MetaG ERMZT640_2 | ecosystem: Environmental > Terrestrial > Soil > Floodplain ...
AGATCCTGGCATAGCGGCGAAGGAAGGAATCGGTCATGCGGGACAACATCACCCTGGAGTGCTCGACCTGCAAGCGGCGGAACTACACCTCCAGCAAGAACAAGAAAAAGACGACCGGCAAGCTCGAGATGAAGAAGTTCTGCAGCCACTGCAGGCACCACACGACGCACAAGGAAACCAAGTGAGGCGGGGATCGCCTCACGCACAGGCCAGTAGCTCGAATGGCTAGAGCGCCGGTCTCCAAAACCGGATGTTGGGGGTTCGAGTCCCTCCTGGCCTGCCAACGCTTGACTCCCCGCACCGGGGAATTTTGAGGAAGGGCGCAAAGCCATGAAGGACTGGTTCCGAAAGGTTCGGCAGTTCCTTTCGGAGGTGATGGTGGAGCTCAAGCGCACCACCTGGCCCAGCCGGAAGGAGGTCCAGGGAACCACGCTGGTGGTCATCGTCACGGTTTTCGTCTTCGCCGTGTTTCTCTTTGCGGTGGATTACGTTCTGAGTCGGGGCGTGACCAAGATCTTCGAAGTCTTCAGGTAAACGCCGGGGAGAATTCAAACGCTCATGGCCAAGCAGTGGTACATCGTGCACACCTACTCGGGGTACGAGGGCAAGGTCCGGGAGTCCCTGAAGCAGCGCGTGGACGCTCTGGGGATGAACGAAGTGATCGGCGAAATCCTCATACCCACCGAGGACGTGGTGGAGATGCGCGCCGGGGAGAAAATCATCAGCAAGAAGAAGTTTTTCCCCGGCTACGTCCTGATCAACATGGAGATGTCCGACAACGCCTGGCACGTGGTGAAGAACACCCCGAAGGTCACGGGGTTCGTGGGCATGGGCACCAAGCCCACGCCGCTCACCCAGGAAGAGGTCGACCGCATCATCAACCAGGTTTCGGTGGCCGCGGAAAAACCGAAGCCGAAGTTCCAGTTTCAGCGCAATGAGCAGGTGCGCATCATCGACGGACCGTTCACGAACTTCCAGGGAATCGTGGATGACGTGAACAACGACCGCGCGACCCTGAAGGTGATGGTCACCATCTTCGGCCGCGCCACCCCCGTGGAACTCGATTTTCTGAAAGTGGAAAAGCTCTAGCCGGCCGTCAAACCGGGGTATTGCTTCGGAAGGGACGCATTCATGGCCAAGAAGATTCAGGGTTACATCAAGCTGCAGATTCCCGCGGGCAAAGCGACGCCGGCCCCGCCGGTGGGCCCGGCCCTGGGGCAGCAGGGCGTGAACATCATGGACTTCTGCAAGAACTTCAACGCCAGAACCGCCAAGCAGGAAGGCCTGATCATCCCGGTGGTCATCACCGTTTACGTGGACCGGAGCTATTCCTTCATCACCAAGACGCCTCCGGCGGCCATTCTCCTGAAGAAAGTGGCGGGGCTGGCCAAGGGCTCCGGAACACCGAAGAAGGAAACCGTGGGAAAAGTCACTCGGGCGCAGGTGGAGGAGATCGCCAGGACGAAACTCCCGGATTTGAACTGCGACTCTCTGGAAGCGGCGGTGAACACCGTGATGGGCACCGCGCGCAGCATGGGAATCGAGATCGTTTAGAGCGGAGAGATCATGGGAAAGCACGGCAAGAAATACTCGGCGGCAAAGAAATCGGTGGAAGTCAGACCCTACACGCTGGATGAGGCCGTTCCCCTGGCCAAGCGCCTCAAGCCGTCCCAGTTCGACGAGAGCATGGAGATCGCGTTCCTTCTGGGCGTGGATCCCAAGCATGCCGATCAGATGGTGCGGGGCACGGTGGTCCTTCCCCACGGAACGGGGAAATCCAAGAGGGTCCTGGCGATCGCCTCTGGTGAAAAGATCGCCGAGGCCGAAAAGGCGGGAGCCGATTTCGCCGGCGGAATGGAAATGGTCCAGAAGATCCAGGAAGGCTGGACCGATTTCGACGCGGTGGTGGCCACGCCGGACACCATGAAGGAAGTCGGCAAGCTCGGGAAAATCCTGGGCCCCAAGGGCCTCATGCCCAATCCGAAGGTCGGCACCGTGACCTTCGAGGTGGGAAAGGCCATCCAGGAGATCAAGGCCGGGAAAGTGGAGTTCAGGGTGGACAAGACCTCCATCGTCCACAGTGTCTTCGGCAAGAGCTCGTTCGACGAGAAGAAGCTCCTGGAGAACGCCCGCACCCTGGTGACGGCGATCCTGAGAGCCAAACCCCCGACCGCCAAGGGGCGCTACCTCAGGAGCGTGCACATCTCGAGCACCATGGGACCCAGCATCACGCTCGACACCGCCGCCCTGGAAGCTCTGGTGTAGCTCCGGCGAAAGACAGCATCGGTCGATTAAGGAGAAGCCAGTGGAACGAGGGATGAAGGAACAGCATGTCGAAAGCCTCCGGAAGGAGCTGGAGGGGGTGAAGAGCGCTTTCCTCTTCGGATACCGAGGCCTCACCGTGAATCAGGTGACGGACCTTCGGTCCCGGATCCGGAAGACGTCCTCCACTTACAAGGTCCTCAAGAACCGTCTCGCCGCCCGTGCCTTGGAGGCCACTCCGCTCGCTCCGTTGCGCGAGCATCTGAAGGGACCGCTGGCCCTGACTTTTCATCCTCACGAGCCCGTGGCCCTGGCCAAGGTCCTCAGTGAGTTCGCCAAAGAGAATCCCCAGCTGGAGTTCAGGGCGGGGTTGATGGATGGGAAAGCTCTCGCGGCGTCGGATTTGCAGGCCCTGGCGACGCTCCCCTCGAGGGAAGTCCTGATTGCCCAGCTGCTGGGGCAGATGACTTCACCCCTCGCTTCCTTCCAGCGGGTTCTGCTGGCACCCATGCGAGATTTTGCGAGCGTCTTGGATCAAATCGCCTCAAAGAAGAAGGCCGATTGAGGTTGAAGTCAGTTCCCCGCCGAAGCTCCGGCCGGACTTGCCGGAAGTTGGTGGGGGCGGAGTCGAATCGAATAACGGAACGGGGCTCAAACTGGAGGAAACCATGCCCGCAATCACCAAGGACGACGTCAAGAATTACCTGAAAGAAGCCCCCATGCTGGAAATAGCTCAGCTGGTCAAGGAGATTGAGACCGAGTTCGGAGTCTCGGCCGCTGCCGCCATGCCCATGATGGCGATGCCGGCGGGCGGTGGTGCGGCGGCAGCCCCTGCCGAGGAGAAGGACTCCTTCACGGTAGTGCTGACCGACGTGGGCGACAAGAAGATCAACGTCATCAAGGCGGTTCGAGAGGTCACCAGCCTGGGGCTGAAAGAGGCCAAGGACCTGGTGGACGGAGCCCCCAAGACGGTGAAGGAGGGGGTCTCCAAGGCCGAGGCCGAGGAAATCAAGAAGAAGTTCGCCGAGGCCGGGGCCAAGATCGAGCTGAAATAGCGCCGGGACTGTGACTCTCCCCCGGGCATGACAGGGATGCCGTCCCGAGTCGCCCAGAGTGTCCCGAAGCGCGCCGCCCACATCTGTAACGACAGGAGCCAACGAAGTGGATCATAACGCCAGCAACAGCTCCCAAAGCGAGCGGCTCAATTTTTCGAAGATCCATACCTCGATACCCATCCCCAACCTCATCGAGGTGCAGAAGCATTCCTACGAGCGCTTCTTGCAGATGTACACCGCCCCGTCGGACCGGGAAGACACCGGCCTGCAGGCGGTGTTCAAGTCCATCTTCCCGATCTCCGATTTCCGCGGAACTTCTTCCCTGGAATTCGAGGAGTATTCCATCGGGAACTGGGAGTGCAAGTGCGGCAAGCTGGAGGGACTGCAGCACCTCCGCATGGCCTGCTCCAAGTGCAACAAGAAGATTGCCGTCCCCAATCCGAAAGTCTTCAGCGTGCTGTGCCCCGATTGCGGGCACGTGAACGAAAACCGGATTGGCATCTGCGACGTCTGCGGCGACCCGGTCTCCCTGAAATTCAAGTATGACGTGCAGGAGTGCCAGGAGCGGGGGATGACCTACACCGTCCCGCTCAAGGTCAAGATCCGCCTGAAAGTGTTCGAGAAGGACACGGCCACGGGCAACAAGGAGATCCGGGACATCAAGGAGCAGGAGGTCTACTTCGGCGAAATCCCCCTGCTCACGGAAAACGGCACGTTCATCATCAACGGCACCGAGCGGGTCATCGTCAGCCAGCTGCACCGCTCCCCCGGAGTTTTCTTCCAGTCCAACCACAACCGCACGGTATTCATGGCGAAGATCATCCCGTACCGCGGCAGTTGGGTCGAGTTCGAGTACGACGGCAAGGACATCCTCTACGTTCGCATCGACCGGAAGCGCAAGTTCCTGGGGACGATTTTCCTCAGGGCGCTGGGACTGAAGTCGGACGAGGAGATTCTCCGCACCTTCTACCGGGTCGAGCGGCTCACCCTCGACACCAAGAAAATCCTCTGGGACGTTTCGCCCGGTCTGGCGGGCCGCAAGTCCAAGATCGACATCGTGGATCCCAAGACCGACGAAGTGATCGTGGCCAAGGGGAAGAAAATCCGCCGGGCCATGATCACCCACATGGAGAAGGCCAAGATCCACTCCATTCCCGTGGATCCCGAGGCCCTGGAAGGGGCCTACTCCGCCGCCGACATCGTCGACATGAAGACCGGCGAAGTGCTCCTCGAGGCCAACCAGCCGTTCACCGAGGCGCTGCTGGTCAAGGTCACGGCACGGGGCATCGAAGAGGTCCGGCTGTTCTTCCCGGGAGAGGACGAAGTGGGCAACATCCTCTCCGAGACGATGCGCAAGGACACCATCAAGACGCAGGACGAGGCGCTGGTGGAGATCTATCGGCGTCTGAGGCCGGGCGATCCGCCGACCCTGGAAGGCTCGCGCAATCTGTTCGAAGGGATGTTCTTCGACGCCAACCGGTACGACCTGTCCCGGGTTGGACGGCTGAAGTTCAACACCAAGCTCGAGCTGCCGGAGGTTCCCCTGGACCGCCGCACCCTGTCGCGTGAGGACTTCTGCAAAGTCCTCCAGTACCTCTACCGGCTACGCAAGGGGCTCGGCAGCCTCGACGACATCGACCACCTGGGAAACCGCCGCGTCCGGGCGGTGGGCGAATTGCTGGAGAACCAGTTCCGCATCGGCCTTGTGCGCATGGAGCGCGCCATCAAGGAGAAGATGTCGGTTTACCAGGAAATGACCACGGCGATGCCCCATGACCTGATCAATGCAAAGCCGGTCATGGCGGCCATCCAGGAGTTTTTCGGGTCTTCCCAGCTCTCGCAGTTCATGGATCAGACCAATCCGCTATCCGAGATCACCCACAAGCGGCGCCTTTCGGCCCTGGGGCCGGGCGGCCTGTCCCGCGAGCGGGCGGGGTTCGAGGTGCGCGACGTCCATCCGACGCACTACGGGCGGATCTGCCCCATCGAAACGCCGGAAGGGCCGAACATAGGGCTCATTTCATCGCTCTCCTGCTACGCCCGGATCAACGAGTACGGATTCATCGAGTCGCCCTACCGGAAGGTGGAGAAAGGGCGGGTCCTCGACTACTACCGGGTGCTGAGCCGCGGCTCCTCCCACCTCGAGGTCAGCCAGGTGGTGGCCGGGGAGGAGAAGGACGAGGAGCTGAAGCGCCTCAAGAAGACCACCGGGAGGAAGATCCGCTTTCCGGAGTTCGAGCCCCACCCCTTCTACCTCACGGCATGGCAGGAGGACAAGGCCGTCATCGCGCAGGCCAATGCCGAAATCGATCGTGACGGCATGCTGGTGCAGGAGAGGGTCTCGGCCAGGGTCGCCGGCGAGTTCAAGCTGGTGCACCGCGACGAGGTCCAGTTCATCGATGTGTCGCCCAAGCAGCTGGTCTCAGTGGCCGCGTCGTTGATTCCGTTCCTGGAGAATGACGACGCCAACCGGGCGCTGATGGGATCCAACATGCAGCGCCAGGCGGTCCCGCTGCTGCGGGCCGAATCGCCTTTCGTGGGAACCGGCATGGAGGAGATCACCGCCAAGGACTCGGGGGCGGTGGTGCTGGCCCAGAGGGACGGGGTGGTGGACTACGTGGACTCGCAGCGGGTGATCATCCGCGTGACCCACGACGGCACCATTCACGCCCGCGAGGGAGAGGACTTCGGCGCCGACATCTACAGCCTGACCAAGTTCAAGCGCAGCAACCAGAACACCTGCATCAACCAGCGGCCCATCGTGACGGGGGGCCAGGAGGTCCGGCGCGGCCAGGTCCTGGCGGACGGGCCGTGCACCGACCGGGGGGAGCTGGCCCTGGGGCGAAACGTGCTGGTGGCCTTCATGCCCTGGCGCGGGTACAACTTCGAGGACGCCATCCTGGTGTCCGAGAAGCTCATCACCGACGACTACTTCACCTCCATTCACATCGAGGAGTTCGAGATCGAGGCCCGGGACACCAAGCTGGGGCCCGAAGAAATCACCCGGGACATTCCCAACGTCAGCGAGGACTTCCTGAAGGACCTGGATGAGAGCGGCATCATCCGCATCGGCGCCAGCGTGAAGCCCGGGGACATCCTGGTGGGGAAGATCACCCCCAAGGGGGAAACCCAGCTCACGCCGGAAGAGAAGCTGCTGCGGGCCATCTTCGGAGAGAAATCGGGCGACGTGCGGGATGCCTCGCTGACCACCCCTCCGGGCATCGAGGGGATCGTGGTGGACGTGAAGATTTTCTGCCGCAAAGGCGTGGAGAAGGACGGCCGGGCCCTGGCCATCGAGCAGGACCAGATCGCCCGGATGGAGAAGAACCTCAACGACGAGATCCGCATCCTGAAGGAAGAGAACCGCAAGCGCATCACCGAATTGCTGGAAGGGAAGAAGCTGTCGGCGCCGCTGAAGGAAAAGCGGGGCCGCAAGGAGCTGCTGCCCAAGGGCGAGGTGCTCACGGCCGACCTGCTGGCCAGCCTCACCGTCGACGACATGCTCCGGGTGGAAGTGGAGCACAAGAAGGCGGAGCAGATGGAAATCTCCGAGATCGGCGAGCGCACCGAGCGGCGGGTGGAGATTCTCCGCAGGCTCTACGAGGAGAAGATCGCCCAGCTGAAGAAGGGCGACGAGCTGGCGCCGGGCGTCATCAAGATGGTCAAAGCCTACGTGGCCATGAAGCGCAAGCTCAGCGTGGGAGACAAGATGGCGGGGCGCCACGGCAACAAGGGCGTCATCGCCAAGATCCTGCCGGTCGAGGACATGCCGCGGCTTCCCGATGGCACCGCGGTGGAAATCGTCCTCAACCCGCTCGGCGTGCCGTCCCGCATGAACGTGGGACAGATTCTCGAGACCCACCTCGGATGGGCCGCGAAAGCCCTGGGGCTCCGCTTCTCGACGCCGGTGTTCGACGGCGCCCGGGAAGGAGAGATCAAGGAGCAGCTGGAGAAGGCGGGGCTGCCCCTTTCCGGCAAGACGGTGCTCTTCGACGGAAAGGGAGGCGAGCCCTTCGAGCAGAAAGTGACCGTGGGGTACATCTATATGATGAAGCTCTCGCACCTGGTGGATGACAAGATCCACGCCCGCTCCATCGGACCCTACAGTCTGATCACGCAGCAGCCGCTGGGAGGCAAGGCGCAGTTCGGAGGCCAGCGCTTCGGAGAAATGGAGGTGTGGGCCCTGGAGGCCTATGGCGCCGCACACATCCTGCAGGAGCTGCTCACGGCGAAGTCGGACGATGTCTATGGACGAACCAAAATCTACGAGGCCCTGGTGAAGGGGGAGACCACGGTAGAGCCGGGGCTTCCCGAGTCCTTCAACGTGCTCATTCGCGAGCTTCAGAGCCTATGCCTTGATGTGCAACTTCTTAGCGGGGGTGAAAGATGAGCCTGGCGGCCGAGGGAATCCGACCCCTGAGCAAGAGCTCGCCCTTTTCGGACAAAGCGCGGACCATCAACGATTTTGAAGCCATCCGCATCTCCCTGGCTTCGCCGGAGAAGATCCGGTCCTGGTCCTACGGTGAGGTGACCAAGCCGGAGACCATCAACTACCGCACCTTCAAGCCGGAGCGGGATGGTCTCTTCTGCGCGAAGATCTTCGGTCCCACCGTGGACTGGGAATGCTTGTGCGGCAAGTTCAAGCGGATGAAGCACCGGGGGGTGGTCTGCGACAAGTGCGGCGTGGAAGTCACCCAAAGCAAGGTGCGCCGGGAGCGCATGGGCCACATCGAGCTGGCCTCGCCCGTCTCCCACGTCTGGTTCTTCAAGGGTCTGCCCAGCCGCATCGGGCACCTCCTGGACATCACGCTGCGAGACCTGGAGCGGATTCTCTACTTCGAAGCTTACGTGGTCATCGATCCGGGCAGCGCACCGCTCAAGGAGAAGGAGCTCCTCACCGAGGAGCGCTTCCGCCAGGTGCGTGAGGAGCACGGCATGTCCTTCACCGCCATGATGGGCGCGGAGGCGATCAAGAAGCTCTTGCAAAGAGTGCGGGTCGAGGAGCTGGGCGTGGAGATGAGGGAGCGGATGAAAACCGAGACCTCGGCCCAGAAGAAGCTCAAGTACGCCAAGCGACTCAAAGTCGTCGAGGCGTTTCGGCGATCGGGAAACAAGCCGGAGTGGATGATCCTGGACGTGATTCCGGTCATTCCGCCCGAGCTCAGGCCGCTGGTGCCGCTGGACGGCGGGCGGTTCGCCACCTCGGACCTCAACGATCTCTACCGCAGGGTCATCAACCGGAACAACCGGCTGAAGAAGCTCCTGGAGCTCAAGGCGCCGGAAGTGATCATCCGCAATGAGAAGCGCATGCTCCAGGAAGCGGTGGATGCGCTGTTCGACAACGGACGCCGGGGAAGAATCCTCCGGGGCACCAACAACCGGCCCCTGAAGTCCCTGTCGGACACGCTCAAGGGGAAGCAAGGGCGCTTCCGCCAGAACCTGCTGGGTAAGCGCGTGGACTACTCCGGCCGCTCGGTCATCGTGGTGGGCCCCGAGCTGAAGCTCAACCAGTGTGGGCTTCCCAAGAAAATGGCCCTGGAGCTGTTCAAGCCGTTCATCTACAACAAGCTGGAGCAGGAAGGGCTGGTCTCCACCATCAAGGCCGCCAAGGAGATGGTGGAGCTGCAGAAGCCGCGGGTGTGGGACTTCCTCGAGGAGGTCATCAAGGAGCACCCGGTCCTGCTGAACCGCGCCCCGACGCTGCACCGCCTGGGAATCCAGGCGTTCGAGCCGGTGCTGGTGGAAGGCAAGGCGATCAAAATCCATCCGCTGGTGTGCACGGCGTTCAACGCCGACTTCGACGGCGACCAGATGGCGGTTCACATCCCGCTGTCCCCGAAGGCCCAGATCGAGGCGCAGGTCCTCATGCTCTCCACCCAGAACCTGCTGTCGCCGGCCAACGGCCAGCCGGTCGTGGTGCCGACGCAGGACATCGTGCTGGGGATCTACTACCTCACCAAGGAGCGGCGCAACGCCAAAGGGGAAGGGAGGATCTTCAGCTCGGTGGACGACGTGCTGCTGGCGTTGGAGTCACGGGAGGTAGATCTGCTGGCCTCGATTCGCCTGCGCTACACGGGCCAGCTCATGGATCTCACGACCGTCTATGACGATCAGGACGTGCTGCACACCGATGTCCAGGAGGTGGAGCGCCAGATCATCAGCACCACCGTGGGGCGGGTCCTGTTCAACGATCACCTCCCCGAGGGGGTGCCCTTCATCAACGGCATCCTGAAAAAGAAGGGGCTCGGGCAGCTGGTGTCGTACTGCTACCTGAGGCTGGGCAGCGAAAAAACCGTCCAGATGGTGGACGAAGTCAAATCGCTGGGGTTCTACTACGCCACGCAGGCAGGGGTCTCCATCGGCATTGACGACATGGTGATCCCGGCGAGCAAAGGCCGCCTGGTGGAGGAGGCCCGGCGCGAGCAGATCGCCGTCGAGCAGCAGTACCTGGACGGTGCCATCACCAACGGCGAGCGCTACAACAAGGTGATCGGAATCTGGTCGGAGGTCACCGAGAAAATCTCCGACGAGATGTTCAAGGAGATGGAGAAGATCGACAAGAGCGGCCGGGAATTCAACCCCATTTACATGATGGCCGACTCGGGGGCCCGAGGCTCCAAGCAGCAGATGCGCCAGCTGGCCGGAATGCGCGGGCTGATGGCCAAGCCCTCGGGAGAGATCATCGAGACTCCCATCACCGCCAACTTCCGGGAAGGCCTCAACGTGCTGCAGTACTTCATCTCCACCCACGGCGCCCGCAAGGGCCTGGCGGATACGGCCTTGAAGACCGCCGATTCCGGATACCTGACCCGGCGGCTGGTGGACGTCTGCCAGGACGTGATCATCAACGAGGAAGACTGCCAGACGCTGGATGGCATCTACGTGTCGGCGATCATCGAGGGCGGTGAAGTCATCGAGCCCCTGAGGGACCGCATCGTGGGCCGGGTCGCCATGGAAGACATCGTCGATCCGTTCACCGGCGACCTGATCATCCGGACCAACCAGGAGATCACCGAGGACTATGCCATTCTGATTCAGGCCTCGGGGATCGAGCGCGTCAAGATCCGCTCCGTGCTGACCTGCGAAAGCAAGCGCGGCGTCTGCATCAAGTGTTATGGCCGGAACCTGGCGACCGGACGGATGGTCGAGCTGGGTGAGGCGGTGGGGGTCCTGGCGGCGCAGAGCATCGGCGAGCCGGGAACTCAGCTCACCATGCGGACGTTCCACATCGGAGGAACGGCGAGCCGCGTCTCCGAGCAGTCCACGGTGGAGTCGAAGAACGCCGGGATCGTGCGCTTCATCGGACTGGCCACCGTCCAGAACAAGGACGGGGACCTGGTGGCCATCAACCGCACGGGGATCCTGGTGGTGCAGGACCCCAAGGGGCGCGAGAAGGAGCGCCACGCGGTGGTCTACGGCGCCACGGTGAAGGTCACCGACAGCCAGGAAATCCAGCCTGGAACGCTTCTGCTGGAATGGGATCCCTACACCTTCGCCATCCTCACCGAAGCGGGGGGCGAGGTAGAGTTCAAGGACCTGGTGGAAGGGGTCACCATGAAAGAGGAGGTGGACGAAGTCACCGGCTTCGCCCGCCAGGTGGTGCTCGAGTCGCCGGACGAAAAGCACCAGCCGCAGATTCTGATCCGCCAGGACAAGAAGATCCTGCGCCGCTACCTGCTTCCGTCCCGGGCGCTGCTGATGGTCACCAACGACGCCAAGGTTCACCCGGGGACGATCCTGGCAAAGATTCCGCGGGAAACCACCAAGACGAAGGACATCACCGGCGGACTGCCGCGCGTGGTCGAGCTGTTCGAAGCGCGGCGGCCCAAGGAGCCGGCGGTCATCTCGGAAGTGGATGGCACCGTGAAGTACGGCGAGGTGGCCAAGGGGATGAGGAAGATCTTCGTGGTCACCGACGAGGGGGAGAGCCACGAGTACAGCATCCCCAAGGGCGTGCACATCAACATCCAGGAAGGGGAGCGGGTGAAGGCCGGAGAACCGCTGATCGACGGCCCCATTAATCCCCATGACATCCTCCGGGTGAAGGGGCAGAGCGAGCTGCAGGACTATCTGGTGAACGAAATCCAGGAGGTCTACCGGCTCCAGGGCGTCAACATCAACGACAAGCACATCGAGACGGTGGTTCGCCAGATGATGCGCTGGGTGAAGGTGGAGGAGGTCGGCGACACCGACTTCATCATCGAGGAGCAGGTGGACAAGTTCCGCTTTCAGGAGGAGAACGGCCGCGTGCGTGGCCAGGGCTCCGATCCGGCCCGTGGCAGACCGCTGCTTTTGGGAATCACCAAGGCGTCGCTCTCCACCGAGAGCTTCATCTCGGCGGCGTCGTTCCAGGAGACCACCCGGGTGCTCACGGAGGCCTCCATCAGCGGCAAGGTGGACCACCTCCGGGGCCTCAAGGAAAACGTCATCATGGGCCGTCTAATCCCGGCGGGAACCGGAATGGACCACTACCGGCGCATCACCATCGCGCCGGACGAGCCCCAGGTCGTCGAGGAAGAGCCGGAAATCCCTGAGGAAATCGCCGCCGCGCTTCCGCCTGCCGCGGAGGAGCAGTTCCTTTCCGCACGGGGGGACAAGGGAATTCTCTAACCCCTTGACAGCGTTGGAGTCGTTTGATAGCATCTGCGGGTTTTTTCGCCCAAGCTGTTTTTTGTCCAGCCCGGCGGGAACGCCCCCAAACAGCAAGTGACTGGAATTCCAGGAGTTTCGGAGGATTTTTCTTTGCCCACGATCCAGCAGTTGGTTAAGCGCGGTCGGGAGCTTCAGCGCGGTCGCACCAAAAGTCCCGCCCTGCACGCCTCGCCCCAGAAGCGCGGCGTCTGCGTGCGCGTGTTCACCTCCACTCCCAAGAAACCCAACTCGGCGCTGCGCAAGGTGGCCCGGGTGCGGCTGACGAACGGGATCGAGGTGACGACCTACATCCCGGGAGTGGGGCACAATCTTCAGGAGCACTCGATCGTGCTCATCCGCGGCGGTCGCGTCAAGGATCTCCCGGGCGTGCGCTATCACATCGTGCGGGGCACGCTGGATTCGATGGGCGTCGAGGGGCGCAAGAAGAGTCGATCGAAATATGGAGCCAAGCGGCAGAAGGCCGCAGGCTAGAGGACGCGGGCGCCCAGGCGTCCGCTCAAGGAAGCGCTGGAAAATCATGCCGAGAAGGAAAGTCGTCGCTAAGCGGGAAGTCATCCCGGATCCGCTCTTCCAGTCCCAGCTGGTCACCAAGTTCATGAATTGCATCATGGAGCGGGGCAAGAAGAGCACCGCCGAAGGGATTTTCTACGGCGCGATGGAAGTGATTCGGGACCGGACCAAGGACGACCCGGTGAAAGTCCTCAAGAAGGCCGTGGACAACGTGAAGCCCATCCTGGAGGTGAAGTCGCGCCGGGTGGGAGGAGCCACGTATCAGGTACCGGTGGAGGTGAACCCCTCGCGCCGGCAGTCCCTGGCCATCCGATGGTTGATCCAGTACAGCTCCGAGCGGGGGTCTGAAAAGACCATGCGCCAAAAGCTGGCGGGGGAGCTCCTGGACGCCGCGCAAATGCGTGGCAACGCCATCAAGAAGAAAGAAGATACCCACAAGATGGCGGAGGCCAACAAGGCCTTCGCCCACTATCGCTGGTAGCCCGGGCTCGAGAGGCCGCGCGTCCTCCGTGGCACGTGAGTGCGGTCCCTCGGCACTGCCCGTTGGTCGACTTTTGAAGAGGCTTTGAAAGTGCCTAGAAATTTCACCCTGGAAAAAACCCGCAACATCGGCATCATGGCGCACATCGATGCCGGAAAGACCACCACCACGGAGCGCATCCTCTACTACACCGGCCGGATCTACAAGATCGGCGAGGTGCACGACGGGACCGCGACCATGGATTGGATGGTGCAGGAGCAGGAGCGGGGAATCACCATCACGTCCGCCGCCACCACCGCTGAGTGGAAGGGGTATCGGGTCAACATCATCGATACTCCCGGCCACGTGGATTTCACCGCGGAGGTGGAGCGCTCCCTGAGGGTCCTGGACGGGGCCATCGGAGTGTTTTGCGCGGTCGGCGGAGTGGAACCGCAGTCGGAAACGGTATGGCGCCAGGCGGACAAGTACCAGGTGCCGCGGGTCGCCTTCGTGAACAAGATGGACCGGCAGGGCGCCGACTTCGATCGCTGCATCCGGATGATGGTGACCAAGCTCAACGCCCGGCCGGTCCCGATTCAGATTCCACTGGGCAAGGAGGAGAACTTCCAGGGCGTCATCGATCTCCTGCGGATGAGGGCCTACCGCTGGCAACCGGGCGGGGCCGACGAGGAGTTCGAGGAGATCGCCATCCCCGCCGACCACCAGAAGGAGGCGGAGGCTGCCAGGGAGAAACTGGTGGAGGCTGCCTGTGAGGAGAGCGATGAGCTGCTGGCGCACTATCTGGCAGGGGATAAGCTCGACGAGGCGGAGCTGAAGGCGGCTCTGAGGCGGGGCACGGAGGCGCTGCACTTCACCCTGGTCCTGTGTGGCGCGGCCTTCAAGAACAAAGGGGTGCAGCAGCTCCTGGATGCTGTGGTGGACTACCTGCCCTCGCCCCTGGATGTGCCTCCCATCACCGGAACCGTGCCAGGCTCCGGGGCCGAGGAAACGCGTCCGCCCGATGACAAGGCCCCCTTCGCCGCCCTGGTCTTCAAGATCATGACCGATCCGTACGTGGGGCAGCTGGCCTTCATCCGGGTCTATTCGGGCCGGCTGGAGAGCGGCACCCAGGTGCTGAACGTCAGCCGGGACAAGCGCGAGCGCATCGGCCGGCTGCTGCAGATGCATGCCAACGAGCGGGAGGAGATCAAGGAAGTCTATGCCGGGGACATCGCCGCGTGCGTCGGGCTCAAGAACGTCACCACGGGCGAGACGATTTGCGCGGAAAATGCCCCGATTCTCCTGGAGCCCATGGAGTTTCCCGAGCCGGTCATCGCCGTGGCCATCGAGCCGAAGACCAAGGCGGACCAGGAAAAGCTGGGAGGGGCGCTGGCCAAGCTTGCCCAGGAGGATCCCACGTTCAAAATCAACACGGATCCCGACACGGCCCAGACCATCATCTCGGGAATGGGAGAGCTGCACCTGGAGATCATCACCGACCGACTGGTGCGTGAGTTCAACGTGGGGGTCAACGTCGGCAAGCCCCAGGTGGCTTACAAGGAAACCATCCGCAACAAGGCCAAGGCCGAAGGGAAATACATCAAGCAGACGGGCGGCCGCGGGCAGTACGGCCACGTGAAGATCGAGCTGGAGCCGACTCCGCCCGGCGGCGGTTTCGTCTTCGAGAACGATATCGTCGGCGGCTCGATCCCGAGGGAGTACATCAAGCCGGTGGAGACCGGAATCCGCGAAGCCATGCAGCACGGAGTTCTGGCGGGCTTCGAGATGCGCGACATCAAGGTCAGCCTGGTGGATGGCTCGTATCACGAGGTCGACTCCTCGGAAATGGCTTTCAAGATCGCCGGTTCCATGGCCTTCAAGGAAGGCGCTTCCCGGGCGCGCCCGGTGCTTCTGGAGCCGGTCATGGCGGTGGAGGTGGTGGTTCCCGAGCAGTACATGGGCGACGTGATCGGGGACTTGAATTCACGCCGGGGGAGAGTGGAGCACATGGAGGCCAGAGCCGGCACCCAGGTGATCACCTCCAAGGTCCCCCTGGCCGCGATGTTCGGATATGCCACAGATTTGCGATCCCGGACCCAGGGCCGCGCGACCTACACCATGCATTTCAGCCATTACGAC
>Ga0137425_1000282_pt1 | contig 15037 bp, 13 predicted proteins | sample EasRivERMZT640_2_FD_102318 | JGI IMG/M metagenome (GOLD analysis project Ga0137425, IMG submission 102318) | Soil microbial communities from meander-bound floodplain in the East River, Colorado, USA - East River MetaG ERMZT640_2 | ecosystem: Environmental > Terrestrial > Soil > Floodplain ...
CCAATCCCCTGGGTAGCTACACCCATCACCAGCATCCTGTTAGGTACGGCAGACCTGTACTCCATGAACCAATGGACAAAGGTAGTGAAGACTAGCGCACATACACGCTTCAACAACAGCCAGAAAACTGTTACCGATTACCTATATATGTACGAAGAAATGGCGACAACGCTGTGGGGCATGATGCCTGGTCTTAGGAACAGCCACCCCATCAGTTCCGTAGAGCTAGAGCAACTCAAGCATGAACGTAAGGCTGTTATCTGCACCTTCGCAAATACCGAGTACAGACAAGGCTATGCGGAAAAGGGTTATATCATTAACTTCCCTATCTACATCAACAAGGTAGAAACAGATAAGCACATCGTACTGTACAATGGTCTAAATACAATCCCCTGGGTACGGCAGACAATGGTTCCAGGACACCAGTACACAGAGTATCCTAACCACATCATAGGGCCAATCATTACACAGTACGAGAACAATAGAGGCAACGCAGATGGGCAGATACACTTTGCCCCTGACCTCATGCCCAACACCCCACCTCTAGCTTGGCATGAACGTATAGAAGATAACCTATTGCGTGTAGGTAGATTGGCTGCCTTCAAAACGGGCTACCTAAGCCATCATGCACGTATGGATACCAAACGGTTCCTAATGGAGTTAGTATGAGAAAGACCCTAGCGCAAGTATGGGACGAGCAACAAGAATACAACGATAAGGTTAAACAGTTCCAAACACGTAGCAGCTCGGAATGGCTTATCAACTATATACTAGGCGCACACAGCGAACTCAGTGAGTTACTAGACCAAACTCACTGGAAGACGCATCGTCTAGAAACTATGTGGCAGTTCGGCCCCAACATAAGCGAAGAACTAGCTGATCTTACCAAGTATGTGTTCAGCATGTGGATTGAGATGGGCTACACAGAGCAGGATATGCTAGATGCCATGCACAGCAAGCATGAGATTCTTGAGCAGCTAATGTATCAAGATACACGGCCCCAACTACAAGAACGTAACATCCTCATGCTAGACCTGGATGGCGTAGTGGCTGACTTCCGCAAGGGCTTTATGCTGTGGCTCAATAACACCAAGTGGCGTGACGTGCTCACGCTGGACGAGCGTGATATTGGTTTACACATGGACATCAACAATGGCTGGAACTACCATAGCTATCACCAAGCTAAGATGGAATTTGAGCGTGACGGTGGTTATGGCACACTCCCATCTATCACCCGCATTAAGAAATGCGTAAATGCTTTACATCGGGTTGGTTGGTACATCATTGTGTACACAGCACGTCCTTACCGCACCTATAAGCGCATCTGGAGTGACACTTGGCTATGGCTTAAGAACCATGACATTGAAGTCGATGAACTACACTTTGGTTATGATGAGCGTGTAGTTGCGGCCAGTCAATATAAAGAAGAAAACCATGTGGTAGCTCTAGAGGATGATCCTACACTTATCAAGCGTTATGTAGGCTGTAACATCCCCGTCCTCCTATGCCCACAACCGTACAATCAGAACATCTTCCTCAACAACAACTATCTAAGGTTAATACAAGATGAACAAGAACACTGGGACATCAGCAATGCAGTCCATGGAACAATTACCACTGGAGCTTTCGATGCCTGATAGAGAAAAGGATACACTTGACGCCATGCGTGATTTAGTGAAGACCGTAACAGGATTGACTCCGGCAGAGCAAAAGCGTATGGAAGCTACCATTAAGCTCTATCAGATAGAATATGAAGTCTGTAAAGATATATTTATGGATCGTAATAAGATCTATAAAAATACCTTCGAGCATCTGGGACTTATCGGCACAGTTATCACCCTCATAGGAGATACTTACCGCCTACGCAACATGATTGTGCAAGAGCCAGATCACGGCAGAAAGTACAAAGAGCAAATCGAAGATAAGCTGCGTGATGTGGTCAACCAAGCCCTGATAAGCCTTATGATGCTACACGAAGACAACTACGAGGGCAGATAATGACAACTATGTCTAGAAAAGGCAGCAATGTCTTTAATGAAGCACCAGACCAGCAAGGGCGCAATGATGAGAATTACGCTAACCTGGAAGTACACATCTTGCAATACCCCACTCGAGAACAGTTTCTTAAGCTCATGAGTAAAGCCAGTGTTGCCGTCAGAGGCAATATTGTGGGAGATGAGGAAATTGACGAAGTAATGGCAGATGATATGCTACGAGGCGGTTTGAACCAAAGCCTAGAATGGATGCAAGTTATCTTTGAGGTAGGAGGTGTAAGCAGGGGCGTTACCCACCAACTCGTAAGAACTCGCAAGGCCAGCTTTGCTCAACAGAGTATGCGCTATGCCAACATGGGTACATTCAATGCAAGAGTACCTGTACGCATATCCAAGTCCCCTGAAGCTCTTCGTATATGGCGCAAAGCTATAGAAGCCTCACGGCAAGCCTATCAAGAACTTACTAACATGGGTGTACCGATGGAAGATGCAAGGACGGTATGCCCAATCGCAACGCAAACGTATATTATTTGCAGCTATCCACTCAGCGAATTTCTTGCGCTGTACAGCTATAGAGCTTGTTTCCAATTTTACCCAGAGATGGTCGCCTTGATGGGACTTATGAAAACGGAATTAGTAAAAGTCTGCCCCTGGCTGGAAGAACATATCAAGATAAGCTGCGAAAAGACAGGGCCAGGAATTAACAACTTACCTCATAAATGCACCTATCAGGGATTTGAGAAGGTAGAGGGGAATTGCCCTCTACCCTGGGCAGTCGAAGAGAATAGGATATACAAGTCAAGAAAGATAGACAGATAATGGCTTGGCAAGATGAACAAGATATAGAAAATATCCGTAAGTACGAAAAGTCTTTCTGGCAAAGTATAACCATTTCCGGAGATGACGATAACGAATGCTGGAATTGGTGGAAGACTATTAGAGGGGGAGGTTATGGGGGAGTAGGAATTCGGAAAAAAGCTACAGGGAAATCTACTACTGTTCAAGCTCATAGATACAGTTGGATTATCCATAACGGCTCTATTCCAGAAGGAATGTTTTGCTTGCATATTTGCGATAACTCTAGATGCGTAAATCCAGACCATTTGTATCTAGGTAATCAATCTGACAATATGCAAGATAAACATAGGAGAGGACGTATGAATGGCTATAAGCATTCTGAAGACGTTAAGCGAAGAATAAGCGAAACGGAGAAGAAGACAAAGTTAGCCAAGAAGTTAGGATTAAAATAATGTTAAGCCTACAATTCTTGCTGGAGCTTCATGGCGAAAGCCGCAAGTTTACGGCAGAAGAAGTTAATCAACTAGCCGCTGAAGTCAATGTCACCCTACGGGAAAACCGTAGGGTGGCAGAGCTAACAGAGAAGGAGGTACTATGGGGAAATAAGTTGTTGCTTCACCTATATGTGTTTTCCCGCGTCGATGAAAATCTTGAAGTAGATGTTACTCCTGAAGACATAGACTACATGATGGAAGAAACAAGTTATCTACAGATGGGCTACACAAGAAATTAGAGGGAACAATGGAATACCTAACGCTGGAGCAAATACGCTCCTGTAGAGGCCATACAGTCGTAGTGGATACAGAAACCACAGGCTTAGAATGGTGGAACCAAAGCATCATAGGGGTAGGCATACATTGCGAAGAACTTAATATCTCTGGTTATCTGCCTACTTGTACCTACGAAGATGTGGCTTACGGCACACCCACCAAGAAGAAGATGTGGTTGGGCAAGAAGGATTATTCACGAAGTAGTGTAGGCTGTAGGGTTTATGAGTACGTCATTACTCATAAAAAACGCCCTACAGCCATACCCGATGAAGATCTAGTGGAAGAAGCCAAAGCCGCTGTGCATTACATGGCAGATGACCCCGATACCACTATTATCGGCCACAACCTAAAGTTCGATGCACATTTTCTAGACTTGCTGCTATATGAACTTCCTTGCCGTATATATGATACTACAGTGTTAGTGCATCTGTACGATAGCCGCTTGAAGAAGAGCCTTGAAAAGTCGGAAGAATACTTCCTCAATACTTCCAGCAAGCGTGGCTATGTAGAATTAGGCAAGGGTGAGGGCAAGCTCATGCCCTGGAACTGGTCACTACCTAATTTAGCCGCATATTGTACTAATGACTGTATTGTAACATACCAACTGTACGAGACCCTAATGCCACAAATGGAAAAGTACAAGTTGAAAAACTTGCTGGCATTACAGATGAAGTTCCTACGGGTGTTGCAGAAGATGGAACGGCGTGGTCTTGCGTTAAACTATCCCTACATGGTAGAATCCAAAGCCATACTAGAAAAGAACCTAGTTGCGCTAGAACAGGATTTATATGAGGCTTGCGGACAGGTCTTCAACTGGCGTTCCGGCCCACAGCTATCTAAAGCAATATACGAAGGACTAGGGATTGAAAAGCCAGAGAATCCCTTTGCTGACCCTGATGGTGTGGATAGATCCAGAATGGCACACGTCAACAAATACAACAAATATCGCACTTCTTCATTTATCCTTATGGAAAAAGGAGCCCATCCATTGGGAGGACTTATCCTAGAAATGCGAGAATGTGACAAGCTCATTGGATTCCTAGACAACTACAAGGAATTAGCAGATGACGATAGAATTGTGCATGGCACTTTCAATATCACTGGAACCAGAACTGGACGACTATCCAGCTCTAGACCTAATTTGCAAAATATCCCATCTTCCCATCGAGCAAGAGAAGATACTGGAGTCTTTAGTGGGGGTGGCGTTAGGGAAGGTGAATATAACCTTCGTCAAGCCATCATCTCAAAGCCAGGATATACGCTTGTCAGTATTGATCACCGACAACAAGAAATGCGAATGTTTGGTATCCTGGCACAAGAACCCGTAATGATGGAAGCTCTTAAAAACCGTGAAGATATCCACATGCGGGTAGCTCTCTCGGTATGGGGGGATTGTGGGCCGGAGTTGAATGACCTGCATCGTGAATGGTCAAAGGCTATTGGCTTCGGACTTATCTACGGCATGACCACTGGTTCCTTACAATACAAGCTCAACAAAACACCAGAGGAAGCTCAGAAGATTGCACAGCAATATTGGGCAACCTTCCCCCGAATCCAGCCCTGGCTAAACGAGGTCATCAAGAAGGGAACCAAGCAAGGCTACATCCGTTATTGGGATGGGCGCATATGGCGTGAGGATGATAACCTAAAGATGTACAAGGGCGCAAATGCTCAGATTCAGGGGGGTGCTGCCGGAATCATGTCCCTTGCTATTGTACGGGCGGATAAGGTAGTTACCACTCAAGATTGGGGTGGCGCACTAAGCATTGTGCATGATGAAGCTATCTTTGAAATACGTGATGAGTGCGTAGATGAAGCTGTACCAGTTCTACTACGTGTGATGGAAGTGGAAGATATCTTTAACCTACCTTTCAACGCTGAAGCTAAAGTGGGCAAGAGTTATGGCACACTACAGAAGATCAAGGTTACGGCAGACATATCCGCCATCGATTGGAAACGATATACCGAAGAGAAAGTTTACAACACAATCCTTGAGGTGGCGTAATGCCCAGTCTGTCCGACCTACTACTGAAGCGTTTTTATACAGGAAACAATTACTACGCCATAGGAGGCAAAAGAGCCAGAAGTGACGGCAAAGAGGAATCCATCTACAATCCAGTAATGAGCGTTCCCAAAGTCAATGATGTAGAAAAGCATCTCATAGGAGATGCGGTGATGGGCGCATACACGCTCCGGCAGGACAACACCGTCATGTGGATGTGCTTTGACGTAGATAGTAGCGACTTGCAAGCCGCCAAAGATCTTACGCTCAAGCTGTCAAACTTCTTACAAACTGTTCCCCATGCCATTGAATTTAGTGGCAACAAGGGCTATCATGTATGGCTGTTCTTTTCCAAGCCTGTACCCGCTGAGAATGTGCGAGCAATAGGCGCAGAGATACGGGAACAAATTGGCGGCAAGATAGCAGGGGATCCACACGTTGAGATATTCCCCAAGCAAGATAAGCTCACCGAAAGCAATCCACTGGGGAATCTTGTAAAGCTACCGCTAGGGCTACATCCTGTTAGCAAGAACCGCAGTTGTTTCATCACCCCTCATTCGGGTTGGGAGCAGGGTGAGATTATAGATCCATTCAAAGCCCTAGAAAAGACCATTACCCTTGAAGACATCGCCAGCATCCTGAATGACTATGAAGACCCCAAGGAAATCATAGTACAAACATTATCTGCCTACTGGCTAGAAGGCCAGCGACATGACCTTTCACTATTCCTATCCGGCTGGTTAGCAACAGCCGGATGGGAGGAGGAAGATGCTGTAGACGTCATAGAAAGGTTACATGCGGCAGCAGGGGGTGATCTTACAAACCAACTGCAATGTGTGCAAGATACCTACGAAAAACACAACGCCGGAGGCCAGATATTAGGACTGCAAGCCCTCACAGATCGCCTACCAGGAACAGTAATCCGTAGGTTAGCAGATGCCATTGCCAAGCAGAACGTCACACCCATTATGACCCTCATAGACAGAATACGCCTGAGTAAAGGTGTAACCTATCTTAAGAGTCGTAGCGCAGCGACGGCCGTCCTTGCCTTCCTGCGAGAGAAGGGACGTGTAGTAGTAGATTCATCTACCGAAAAGCTATACTGGTTAGACAAGACCAGTCATCACCTACACAGTATGGAAGATAGCTATTGGGATAGCATACTCTACAATGTCTTTGGTCTTAACACGGCAGATGGCTTTGGGCAAAGTACATCTAAGGGTATCTACCATAGTGCTAGGGAAACAGCACACAAGATACGTGCCTATAATCGTAGTTATTGGTCAGGAGAGAAGCTATACCTAAATTTAGGAACAGCTTACAACTATGTATTCACAGGTGAAGATAACGGCCCAACCGTATGGGACAACAAACACCTCAACGGTGAAGAAGATATTATCTTCAGGAATAGGGATAGCAGTTTACATATAGATTTAGATCAAGCAAGGGATAAAGGGATTAAGGCATTAAATCCCTGGAACTTTTTGGTAAATGACCTGAACTTTGGCATTGGGGCTACAGGCGTATCTCCAGGACAGCAAAAGGAACTAATCAAGGCTTGGTTCCTCAGTACCTTCTTCCCTGACATTATGCCTACTCGTCCCCTACTAACCATCATAGCTGATCCAGGTGCGGGCAAGACTACGGCAGCACGTAGATTCCTGTACATCCTAGAAGGGCCGCACTCCAACGTGAACGGTGTAGTGGCCGATAAACCAGATTCGCTAAGAGCTTCGATGGGCGCACATAAGTTCATTGTATTGGATAACCTAGAGAAGAATAAGAGCTACTGGCTCGTAGATCTTCTCAACAGAATTTCAACAGGTACACACATTGAACTACGCAAACTGCACACAACCAACGAAATTCAGAGAATACTACCTGATTGCTTTGTTATCCTCACAGCAACGAGTTTACCCTTTTCAGAGGAAAGTCTATTCACCAGATTACTACCAATCGAACTTGCTGCGATCCAAAAACCCACGCCCGAATACTCCATGCAGAACAAGATCCTTCACAATATCGATGGTATATGGATGGGAATCGTGGGTATGCTCAACAAGACAGTGGCAGAGCTACGAAGGGTGAAGACAGCACCAGCTCCCACCGAAAGTAGACTTGCAGACTTCACCGTGTTCTGTAGCAGGATACGGGGTATGCAAAACGGCGATAATGGTGTAATCAATGGGGAAATGCTGATTAAGGGGTTGGAGCAAATGACCAACCGTCAGAAGGTATTGTTACATGAATCCAGCCCTATGATAGCGGTGCTAGATATATGGTTACGGCAAGACCGTGAAGCGGGTGAACGCATGGGGCGTGGAACAGAAGGCTTGGAGGCGGGGAAGTGGCATACGGCAGCAGAGCTAAATGGCTTGCTTCAGCAAATAGCAATGAAGTTACATTACCAGTGGATATGGGAAAGTGGGCAGAGCTTGGGAAAACACATCCAAGCACTAGAACCCAACCTCATCCGCAACTATGGTATGCAAGTCGTAGCGGCAACCAACAATGCACCTAAGAAGTTTAGGTTTGTGATGGAAATGATAGATTACAATGAAGATCGTAGAAGTGATGTAGAACACACCATCAATTTAGATAGGGAAGAGGAAGAATAGATGACGCAGTTCATACACGGTACGCATGATATTCCTGGACATGCACATATGCTCAACAAGCCAGGATGGTTGGTAGTCACAGAAGCACTAGGAACCAACCACAATGATTACACAGGGCGAGATTACTCGCCCTGGACGGACAAAGGCTTCAGCATCATAGCCAGATTAAACAACGGTTACTTCCCCGTAGGAAGTATTCCCAGCCCAGATGAGTATGCAGCCTTTGCTCAAAGATGCGCTAACTTCGTAGAACGTACTCCTGGCATCACGGTAGCCATCATCGGCAACGAACCCAATCACAAGAACGAACAACCCTACGGCCAACCCATCATCCCGACACAGTACGCCAAATGTTTTGATCTGTGCTATAAGAGCATCCACAGTGTAAATCGTGATGTGCAGGTAGCCATCGCTGGCAGCGCACCCTGGGATGATACTACCAAGTATCCTGGCAACGATAGAGGGGATTGGATCCAATACTTCAGCGATACTCTACATGAAATAGAAAAGTGTGATGCCATCACCATTCACACCTATACTCACGGCACAGGCCCACAATACATCACCGATATGGGTCAAATGGATTGGCCCTTTGATGATTACTACTATCACTTCATGGCTTATCAAGATTACATGAAGGTAATTCCCCAAAAGTACCAACATCTACCCGTATACATCACGGAAACGGATCAAGTCGTACCCTGGGCAGATGAGAACAGTGGATGGGTGCAAGAAGCCTACAACGAGATAGATTACTGGAATCACAACAACTCACAGAAGATTCACTGTCTCGCCCTCTACAGAAGCAACGAAGATGACCAGTGGAGCTTCACCCACAAACAGGGTGTGATCCAAGATTTTAAGGAAGCTGTACAGGCAGGTCATCGTGTACCATCTACAGACCAACCCAGTCCTAGACCACCAGATCCCCCTACACCCACACCCACACCTCCTAATCCACCTACCCCCACACCACCTGACAATAGGGAAATAGATCCTAAGCTCATAGCTAGAGGTGTAAGATTTGAATATGCAAATCCACCAGAAGGGATATGGTACTGGAAGATAACCAATGCTCAATGGTTAGAACATGCAGCAGCAACCGTAGGACCAGACCATCATATACTTGGACGGCTAATCCGCAACCACGAAGAAGCTCCAGGAATAAGATTGGAGGTGATGTGGCCTTCCGGCAGCACACACATAACCAGTAAAGATGACCAAGCCAACGCATCCTATAATTATGACTTCCCGATGGGTGCTTCCCTGAATGAATACTCGATTAGAGTAGTAGATGGCCCCAGTGATAAGGTCAGTGGGATTGGGATGGGAAAGGACGGCAATCCTCGTGAGCATACCAGTACGTGGATTACGTGGGAATGGACAATGAGTAGAGCCATCCCAGAGAGACCACCCATCATAGAACCCATACCCGTACCCGAAGATTTATGTCATCCGCTACAAGGTAGCGTGATTACGCAACACTTCTACCAGAATCCACAGAACTATGCGGTGTTCGGGCTTCCTGGTCATAACGGTACGGACTTTGGCGGCAAACCATCTCGAACACCCGTCCTCTGCATCGCCAAAGGAACAGTAGCCTTCGTGGGTGTAGATGCAGCCTATGGGAACTACGTAAGAGTACGGCATCAAGAGGGATGGTTAAGATGTTACACCTTCTTCGCCCACTTGGATTCTGTATCCGTAGCGGCAGGACAAGTAGTAGAGCCAGGACAGGAACTGGGGAAGTTAGGAACTACAGGAAATTCTACGGGAGTACATCTACATCTGGAAGTAAGGATGATGAACGCCGGAGGGGAGTACATCACCGTGACACCCATGTCAAAGGGACGTGTAGATCCACAAACCTTCTTCGCAGAGCGAGGATTGAAGATATGATCACGGCAGGGAGGATGATGACCTACCCAGGTGAGTTCTGGGTAGGAATGGGAATCTTCTCCATCGTATCGTTCCTTGCGTTGATGACGGAGATATACTGGAGGGAAAGGATGAGGTGGGAACAGGAGGACATTGCAATTTGGGAGGATTTGTTCTATGCCCTGGAAAGAGATGACGGAGGTTGACATGGAAGGGACTATCTTCATCGTGGGCGTCTTCGTAACGGCAACAGCCCTTAGTTTGTTCATAGATAGATTGGGGGATGAGCTCCATGTAATATGGTGGATTAGAGGCGTGGTATGGGTTATGATGATTATGGTGATGTTGGGGATTGTACTGTGGATCATAGGAGCTTTTGGAAGATGATGCGGCAGAGATACGGCCCAACACATGAGGAGGAGGAGGAGGAGGAGGATGAGTGGACGAAAGACTTCATAACTGGATTCTGGCGTGGATTCTGGCTAGGGATATTGTGGGAATTGGGCGGGAAGTATATTATTATGATCCTGATCATTATAATCTGCTTAGTCATGATCAAAGCGTGCGGGATGAGTTAGCTGGGAAAGGCACAGTAAAGATGACGAAGGTGAAGATGAGAGATCTTACATTGGAAGAACGGGAAACTGCGGTGATGCAAAGTGCGGATGATCGTGGGACGTGGAAGATATATACAGATGACCCCGTTATGATTGCGAAGCTGGAGAGATTGGGGATGCCCTGTGTGATTCGAGAGGATGGGATTGGAAGGGAGTACATCGTGGAAGCCAATCAAGTTTCATTTCGTAGGAAGAGGATTATGACGGAGGAGGAGAAGAAGATACGAGGGGATAGAGCACGTCGGGCCTTCGGACACGGCAGCAAAGATAAGGAAAGGACGGAGGTCGAGGTTTGTGATGGATGTGGCGGAACGGGATATTTGGATGGGGACACGGAATCTGGGGAGATATGTCCTGTGTGTGGCGGCTCCGGTACGGCCCAACAGTCATAAAGATCATAAAAGTCATAAATGATGGGTAATGCGGGTTGTAGCTGTGCGTGCGGTTTAGGCGTACAGCTACAATGCCCTGTGGGGTTTTATACGGGCTGCGTGTAGGCGTTTTAAGCGTGTTATGGGTTGTTTAGGTAGTTTGCTATGCTTTATGGGTTTTAAGGGCTTGCGGTGGCTTAATTTTAGGGTATTTTATCATATTTTATCATTTTATAAAATCAAAAAAAAAAATTTGGAAAAAATGGTCGTTTTATCGGGGATGGGTCGGCGGGTTGCTGCGGTTTTGCAACATCTTTTGCAATGCCGCAAGTACCTAGCAAATTTTGTTGCAAAACGCGCTTGCAACTTTTGCTGCAAAATAGGGGTTAACCCGCACATATTGTATTTGCCAACTATAGGTTAACCTGTGCGCAATACGTAAACAATAATTGCGCAAGTTTACAAGTTATTTGCGCGGCGCGGCGCGCCGCGCGCATAGCACATATGTACTACATAGCACATATGTACTACGGGTTACGGCGCAGTACATATGTGCTAAAACGCGCCTTGCCCCGCTTTTTGGCCTTTTTGGGCATTGTACGTTTTAAGGTATAAACTAGCATGGGGTATGTTTACAACCCTATTGCGGTAGTTACCTTTATTATTACACTGGTATTTGCGCCGTTGCAAGGTAAAATGTTAGTTACCTTTATTATTTAGCATAAATAATTGCAAACCATTAAAACCCCGTTTAATGGTTACACAGTTGCGGCGCAACCCCGCAAAACGCGCCGCGCCGCGCTGCGCATATACGCTTATACGCGCCGCACAGCGTACCCCGTACGGGTTGCAACCCCTTTTTGCGCTATGCTGCGCATATACCCTTGCAACGCAATATGCAAGTGTACTTTATACATTAAGGTATTGTAAGGCAATGTATTAAACCCGCACTTACCCTATACACGTTTTGCATAATATTTGTATAACCTTGTGTGTACTAAGTTTGTAATACCTTAATACGGTACAATACCTTACCCTTGCTGTGTTGCGCCGTACCCTATATTGCTATGCGCAACCCCGCAACCCCTTACAACCCCTTACCCGTTGCGCCGTATATGCGTACCCGCGCAGTTGCGCAACGGTATTGTACGGTATTAAGGGGTTGCAACCCGCAAACCTTGTTACTTGCAATTTGCAAGCAAACCCCAAAATACCTTGTTACTATGCGCAAACTGCTATTGCGCATAGTAAACAATACCTTACCCTTGCTGCGCCGTACCCCGTACCCCGCACAGCAAAATGTACCCCTTACCCCGTACCCTACAACCCCGTAAAACCCCTAAATGCGGCGCAACACGCGCCTATATACCCCATTTAGGTACTACCCTACTATTACAACCTAAAACCCCGCGTACCCCGTTTATTTTAACGCACAACCCTACTTTACATATTATTTTGCAAGGGTTTTAGCCTACAACTAACATACCCCGTACGCCTTGCGCCGTACCCCTGCAACCCCTGCAACCCCGCTGTGCGGGGTATTTTAGCCTACAACTAAAACCCCTACAAAATAATATGTAAAGTACCGCTGTGCGCTACGTAGCGGGGTTTTAAGGCATATACAGGTTTTTTACGTAGGGTAGTACCAAAAAGGGGTATAACACAGCGTGTTGCGCCGCAAAATGGCCTTTTTGGGCATTGTAGTATAGGGGTATGGCAACCCCGTTTTGCTGCGCCGTACCCCGCTGTGCGCTGTGCGCTGTGCGCTGTGCGCCGTACCCCGTACCCTAAAATAACATATTATTATGCTGCGCCGTACCCCTTTTGCAAACGTATTAAGTTACCATACCCCTGCGGCCACACCTTAAAACGTTTTATAAATACCCCAAAATGTACCCCTACAACCCCGCTGTATAGGTGTATTTGCAACTTTTATTGCATACCTTTTGCCGTACCGCTGTAAAAACGTTTGTACTTTTTAGCATATTTTGTTGCGCCGTACCCCGTACCTTAAAAATATTACGTGTTTTTACACAAGTACAACCCCTAAAATAGCGCAAAAAACGCGTTTATAGCGCATTTAGTTAAAACCCATACTTTACAACTGCGCAATACCCCGCTACAATGCTTGCTAGTTGTACCGCACATTAAAAGGTAGCAAGTAACGCAGCGGGGTACGCTGCGCGCCGCAAGGCGCACAACTTACCCCGTAACGCTGCGCAGCAAGTTACCGCAACCCGTTGCAAGTACAGGTACGTATGCTTTTTATACACGGCGCGTACCCGTGTTTTTACGCTTGCAATTAGCCTATACCGTTTTGCAACCTTGCGCCGTAACCCCGTACCCGCAAGGCAACGGTACAGCGGTACGGTTTAACCGTACGGTACTTTAACAAATAAATAGTTATGCAAACCTTGTGTACGCAAGCACACAAGTTACCTTTAAGGCGTAAATAAAGGGTATAGCGGGGTATGGCAACCCCGCTGTGTTTTAACCACTTTTACGCTGTAATAAAACCTATTGTATATGCCAGTGTACCTGTAAAAAACGCAACGCAACTTTTGCCAGTATGTACCCCTTGCCAGTACGTAGCCTACATTAAACGTACCGCAATGTACCCTTGCGTAACCCGCAATTTTGTACCGCAAATACCGCGCCATGTGCTGTAAAGTACCCGCGTATACCGTAACCCGCACATACCGCCAAAATTTTATGTGCGCAAGGCAACCACAAAATAGGTTGCGCCGTACCCCGCAAGGGTTGCGCCGTAACCTTGCAACCTTAAAATACCAGTTTGTTTGTAGTTATTAGTTACCCCGCAATACCGTACCGCAACCCTATATACATACACGGGTAGCGGTACGTATACCGTTGTAAGGCAACGCATAGGCGCGCCGCACAAGGTACGGGTAGCGGTACAATAGCGTACGTATAATGCGCAAGTATGGTAAGGGGTTGTAGGCCAACAAGGGGTAAGGTAACTGCTACGTTAAACGCACGCAATAATGTTTGGTTTTACATAACTATTTTAGGTTACAACGCAACGCTGTACCCGCAAACGCACATAAAACATGTTTGCAACGCACAGGGTTGTAGGCGCAAAACGTACCCTACGGGGTACGGGGTTGCGCCATGTTTAACCCGCTGCGCCGTACCCCGCAAGGGTACGGCGCAAGCGTACGTACGTAGTACGCTTTGCGGTACAAACCCCGTACACAAGGCAACACAAGTTTACGCCTTGTGTACAGCGTTATGTTTTGCAACCCCGCAAGGGTTGCAAGGCGTACCGCTGTACACAAACTAACATACACAACAAACCCAAACACAAAAGGCAAAAGGCAAAACGCAATGCGCAAGGTTACGCAAGCAATGTTACCCGTAGGGCAAAAGGTTACCGCAACGGTATACGCAATAGGTATAGGCAACATACCTGTACAAGCAACTGTAGCGCAAACAATACCGCAATATGTATTGCTAAATGTTGCAACGCAAAATGGCGGTACAAACCTGTATTTTGTACCGCACACAAGCATACTTAAAATAGGTTAAAGGCAAACCATAACCCCGCTGCGCACACAAGGCGCAGCGGGGTTACAGTGTACTTTTAACATTACATAAAACCATACAACAAAAAGGCGCAGCAAAACATGCAAACTTACAATTATTACAACCTTGCGGGTACTAAGCAAGGTACGCAACCCCTGCAACGCAAGCGTAGGTTGTACCCCGTATTTACACTTAGTAGGGTTACCGTACCCGCGCCGCACAAGGCGTACAAACCCTATGCAAAGTGTAACAAATTTTGGCGGTACGTAGGCGTACGCTGTGCGCTATACATAATGTACCGTAGTATGGGTTACCGCCATTTATATACCCCGCAAACTAGCAAGCAAGGCGTACCCGCTGCGCAGCAATATAAAAACAAAAAATTGTTTTAACCCCGTACGTATACCCCGCTGCGCCGCTACACAGCAACGCAGCAACGCAGC
>Ga0137425_1000283_pt1 | contig 14956 bp, 6 predicted proteins | sample EasRivERMZT640_2_FD_102318 | JGI IMG/M metagenome (GOLD analysis project Ga0137425, IMG submission 102318) | Soil microbial communities from meander-bound floodplain in the East River, Colorado, USA - East River MetaG ERMZT640_2 | ecosystem: Environmental > Terrestrial > Soil > Floodplain ...
AGCGTGCTCGCCAGGGCGCAGGCGGCCCTGGCCGCCGTGTCGTGTTCCGGGGTCCCGCGGCTCAGATCGTAGGCCTCGGTCAGCAGTCGTCGGGCTTTGGTCATCTCCTCGTTCGTATGGTGCTGGCGTCCGATGGCCACGAGAATCTCGGCCCGGTTGGGGTCCACCCTGCCGCGCTCGTGATCGAGGATGCGCTCGGCCTGCCCCAGCAGATCGCCGACGGCGAACGGCCGGCCACCGGGAGCGACGTCGGAGAGGAGAAAAGCGTTCAGGTCGTTGATCGCTTCGGCGCGCGAGAGCTGGCGCAGCGCGAAGTCCCGCTGCTCGCGGGCAATCGCGGCCGCCCGTGCCGCGCGGCGCGACTGGACGAGGACCCCGGTCACGCCGGCGACCAGGGCGACGATCGCCAGTGCCGCGAAGAGTACCGGCAGGCGGTGCCGGCGGACGAACTTGGCCGCCCTGTAGCGATGCCCGCCGCGGCGGGCCTCGACCGGCTTCCCGTCCAGCCAGCGGCGCAGGTCCGCCGCGAAGGCCGCCGCCGATGCATAGCGACTCTCGACCTCGCCGCGAAGCGCCTTGAGGGTGATGGCGTCGAGGTCGCCGGTGAGATCCCGCCAGCGCGTGGTCGTCGTCTCGCGTGCGGCGCCCGTGGCGTCCATCCGCCGCGCCGCGGTGGACGGCGGCCTGGGATCGCTCTCATCCGCGCCGCGCTCGAAGGGGCGGCAGCCGGCCAGCAGCTCGTAGAGCACGACACCGAGCGAGTAGACGTCGCTCGCCACGGTCACGCGCTCGCCGCGGAGCTGCTCGGGGCTGGCGTAGGCGGGCGTGAAGGCGCGCGTCTCCGTGTGGGTGGGGTCGGTCGCGGTCTCGGGATCGACCATCTTCGAGATGCCGAAATCGAGGAGCTTGGCGGCGCCGCCGGTATCCACCAGGATGTTGCCCGGCTTCAGGTCGCGATGGACCACAAGGCGGCGGTGCGCGAAGTCGACCGCGTCGAGGACCTGAAGGAAGAGCTCGACGCGCTGCCGCGTGCCGAGACCCTGCCGGGTCGCGAAGGCGAGAAGGTGCTCCCCCTCGACGTACTCGAGCGCCAGGTACCAGCGTCCTTCCGTCCACCCGGCGTCGTAGAAGCGGGCGATGCCGGGATGCTCGAGTGCGGCGAGAATGCGGGCCTCCGCCCGGAAGTGACGGGCCCCTTCCTCTCCGGCGCCGGGCCGATCGAGGAGCTTGAGCGCCACCTTGCGGCGGAAGTTCTCGGTTTCCTGCTCGGCCAGGAAGACCCTGCCCATGCCGCCGCGCCCGATCTCGCGCACGATGCGGAACGGACCGACGCCCGTGGGAGGGGCCGCTTCACCCTGCTCCGCTCCGGCCGTGGGCCATTCCCAGGCGGGTGTCACGAATAGCTTTTCTCCGGCCGTCGCCGACGCCAGGAGCTCCTCGACCTCCCGCGCCAGCCCGGGCTCCGTGCGGCGCAGGTCGGCCAGCCACGCGGCCTGTGCATCGCCTTCCAGCTCGCTGGCACGGGCGAACAGAGCGGGCAGCCGGGGGTCGGAGCTCGCTGGCATATCAGGCCAGCTCCCGCGCCAGCCAGGCGCGGGCAAAGGCCCAGTCGCGCTTCACGGTCCGTTCCGTGATGCCCAGCACGGCGCCGATCTCCTCGAGCTCCAGACCGCCGAAGAAGCGCATCTCCACCACCCGCGCCGGCCGCGGGAAGGCTCCGGCAAGCCGCTCCATCGCCCGGTCGACGTCGAGCACCTGGTCGGCGGAATTCACGCCGGCGCTCGCCGCATCCGTGAGCGTGATGACCGGCTCGCCCGCCCCGCGCTTGCCCGCCCGTCGCGCGCGCGCACGATCGACCAGGACGCGGCGCATCATGGTCGCCGCCAGAGCGAGGAAATGGCCGCGATCGCGCCATTCGACCCGCCGCTGGTCGACCAGTCGCAGATAGGTCTCGTGCACCAGCGCCGTAGTCTGGAGCGTCATTCCGGGGCGCTCGGCCCGCAGCCGCCGCCGAGCCATATCGTGCAGCTCACGGTAGAGGATCCGCACGAGTAGATCCCCCGCCTGGGTGTCGCCGGAGCGCCAGGCACGCAGCAGCTCCGTGACCTCTCCAGGACGCGCAGCGCCTTCCTGTTCTTTCTTGTCGCGAGGATCCATGACGTTGCTTGAATTCTACCATCTTGCCGGCGAGCGCTGGCGGAATTACGGGTCAATCCAGGAAGCAGGGGTCCCGGGGGCCGGCAAAGCCGGTACTGGAGCCGAAAAGTCTGTCCCCCGGGGGACGTTTTCACCGCGGTGGTCAATAGAGGCCTGAGAAAGTTCGTTCGTCGAGGCCTGACTTCACGATCGGATCTTGGACAGGTGGGATCAATTCGGCATTTCCTGCTGCGACCAGGGAAGAGACGGGGGGCATGACCATGAGCGGCCAATCGAAATCGAACAGAGGACCAAGAGGCAGGGACGTTTCCCGGTGGGTTCACTTCAGCATCCTGCCGGCTCTCCTGTTGGCAACGGCGCCGGGAAGTTACAGCGACGCGGCGTCCACCCCTGCTGCCCCGACGCCCGCAAGTTCCCCGGCGGCGTCGACGGCGTCCCCGGCAGCCGGGGTCGCGCCCGCCGGCTGGCGCGATTCAGCGCAGCACGATCTGGAGCAACGGGAATACGAGCTGTCGTGGCAGGCTTCCCCGGTGGTGGATGACGTCGAGGCCTCCTGGCACGCGCCCAACCGCTCGCAAGGCTTCCGGACCTACTTCACCTCCGAAGGCATCAGAGTGGTTCCCCGAACCGGGTCGACACCCTCCTGGCGCTGGGGGCTGTCACTTGTCGGGTACGGCCGGGGCGAAATGACCTGGGTGGTGCCGCAGGCCATGCTGTCCCCCTCCGGACGCCGGATTGATTACCACCGCGGCCCTGTCGATGAGCGTTACGAGAACACCCCGGGAGGCCTCGAGCAGATCTTCACTCTGTCTGCGCCTCCTGGGCGCGGGGGCAGGGACGCGGGAGAGAGAGTGCGGGGATGGACGACGGCGCTGAAGAGGCCGGCGGGAACAGGGTCTGCCTCCGAGGACTCGAGAGATTGGATTCACCTGGACCTCGCCTTGTGGGGCGATTTATCACCCCGGGTGTCCGAGGACGGCCAGGCGATCGATTTCGTCACGCCGTCGGGAGCGCCGGTACTGCGCTACGCGCAGTTGAAGGTGACGGATGCGCGCGGCGAAATCCTGCCTGCATGGATGGAAGGTTTCGCAGGTGAGGGGATGCGCGGCATCCGGCTCGTCATCGATGCCCGCGACGCGGTCTACCCGCTGACCGTCGACCCCCTCGCGACGAGCGCCGCCTGGACCGCCGAAAGCAACCAGGCGGCCGCCCAATTCGGCTGGGCCGTCGGCACGGCGGGCGACGTCAACGGCGACGGCTACTCCGACGTGATCGTGGGGGCCTCTGGCTACGACAATGGCCAGATGGAAGAAGGCCGCGCCTTCGTTTACTACGGCTCCGCCTCCGGGCTGTCGCTGACGCCTGACTGGATTGCGGAAAGCGATCAGGCGACCGCAAACTTCGGCTTGGCCGTCGGCACGGCGGGCGACGTCAACGGCGACGGCTACTCCGACCTCATCGTGGGGGCGCCTCAGTACGACAACGGCCAGACGGATGAAGGCCGTGCCTTCGTCTACCACGGCTCCGCCTCGGGGCCCTCTCTGACTCCCGACTGGACGTCGGAAAGCGATCAGCCCGTCGCCTGGCTCGGTCGGTCTGTCGGCACCGCGGGCGACGTCAACGGCGACGGCTACTCCGACGTCATCGTGGGGGCGCATGTCTTTGACCAGGCCGAGACCGATGAAGGCCGTGCTCTCGTCTTTCACGGCTCCGCCTCCGGGCTCTCCTTGACACCCGACTGGACGGCGGAGGCCAACCAGGTGAATGCCCGGTTCGGCATCTCCGTCGGCACGGCCGGCGACGTCAACGGCGACGGCTACGCTGACGTCATCGTCGGGGCCTATCAGTTCGACAACGGACAGACGGATGAGGGCCGCGCTTTCGTATATCACGGCTCCGCCTCGGGACTCTCTCCGACGTCCAATTGGACAGCGGAAGCCGACCTGGCGGGCGCCGACTTCGGCCGCGCCGTCAGCACGGCCGGCGACGTCAACGGCGACGGCTACGCTGACGTCATCGTCGGATCACCTCTCTTCGCGAACGGCCAGGCGGGAGAAGGCCGCACCTTCCTCTATCGCGGTTCCGCTTCGGGGCTCTCTCCAACGCCCCATTGGACGGATGAGAGCAATCAGGCGTTTGCCCAGTTCGGCTTCGCCGTCGGCACGGCGGGCGACGTCAACGGCGACGGCTACGCCGACGTCATCGTGGGGGCTCGTTCCTACGACAACGGCCAGAGCAGCGAGGGGCGGGCCTCCGTCTACCTCGGCTCGGTGACCGGGCTGGCGTCCACGGCGGCCTGGACGGCGGAGAGTGATCAGGCGGATGCCGAGTTCGGCTTCGCCGTCGGCGCGGCCGGGGATGTGAACGGCGATGGCTACTCGGACGTCCTGGTCGGGGCCTGGCTCTACGACAACGGCCAGACCGACGAGGGGCGGGCGTTCGTCTTCCTCGGCTCGGCCTGGATTCGCGGATTGGGCGTCTGGAATGCCTCCGGTGACGCGTTGGGCACGCAGTTCGGCAAGTCGGTCGCGACGGCGGGGGACGTCAACGGCGACGGATACTCCGACATCATCATCGGAGCACCGGGCTACGACAGCGGCCTGACCGACCAGGGTCGGGCCTACCTCTACCTCGGCTCGGCCTCCGGACTCGCCACCGACCCGGCCTGGACGACAGAGGGCGGTCAGGAGGGCGCGGGTTTCGGCAGGTCGGTCGCGACCGCGGGAGATGTCAACGGCGACGGCTACTCGGACGTCATCGTCGGGGCCTACACCTACGACAACGGGCAGACCGACGAGGGGCGCGCCCATGTCTATCTCGGCTCCCCCTCGGGTTTGGCATCGACCCCGGCGTGGACGGCGCAGGGCGACCAGGACGGTGCGTGGTTCGGCTACTCGGTCGCGAGCGCGGGGGACGTGAACGGCGACGGCTACGCCGATGTCGTGGTCGGCGCTCCGAGCTTCGACACCTTTTCGCTTGGACTCGGACGGGCCTATCTCTACCTCGGCTCGGCCTCCGGCCCATCGATGACCCCAGCGTGGACCGCTGACGACGAGAATACGATGCAGTTTGGCGCCTCGGTCGCGACGGCGGGAGACGTCAACGGCGACGGCTACGCCGACGTAGTCGTCGGAACTCCCGGTGACGGCTCCGGTTGGGCCTTCCTCTACCTTGGCTCCGCCTCGGGTCTGGCGACGATTCCGTCCTGGACGGTCGAGGACCCCCAGCCGAACGGGTTCTATGGCGCCTCGGTCGCAACGGCCGGCGACGTCAATGGCGACGGCTACGCGGATGTCCTGGTGGGAGCGTGGGGATACATCAATCCAACCTCGCTAGGGCGCGTGTTCCTTTACCTCGGTTCCGCTGCGGGCCTCGCCGCGACGGCTGCGTGGACAGGGTTCGGGCAGGACGGGAGCCATGGGAACGGCTTCTCGGTCGCCTCAGCGGGGGATGTCAATGGCGATGGCTATGCCGACATTCTCATCGGCGCCCCGATTGCTTCCGGGACCGAGATGACATCCGTGTACCTGGGCTCCGCCTCGGGCCCGTCGACGACGCCAGCGTGGTTCCAATTCCCCGGAGGGCATAGGCAAGGTGAATCGGTCGCGTCGGCGGATGTGAATGGCGACGGGTACGCGGACGTCATCGTCGGGGAGCCGGGCGACGCCGCGGGCAATTTTTTCGGACTGGTGCAGCTCTACTACCTCAACGGTCGCGTCAGCGGCCTCGACCACGGCCTCGACCGGATCCCCCGGCAGGCAAGGGGCGACGGGACGGCACCGATCGCGCTGCTTGGCAAGGCCGACTCCGAGACCGCGTTCCGCCTGCTGGGACGGGGCCGCACCCCCGCCGGAAGAGGCCAGATCCGCCTGCAGTGGGAGGTGAAACCGCTCGGCACACCGTTCGACGGGACGGGGCTCGGCGCCTCATCGGTCGTGGACACGGGCTCCCCCGCCGTCGGGTTGGGAAGCGCCGTGAGCTTCGACGAGCCGGTCACGGGGCTCAGCGAGGGGACCTTCTATCACTGGCGGTCGAGGATCGTCGGCTCCGACCCGTTCTTCCCCCGTTCGCCCTGGATGTCGCTCGCCGGCAACAACGTCACGGAAACGAAGCTGCGGACATCCGGGCGTGTTGACCGCGACGGCGACGGTTATGGCGAACTCAGCGATCCCTCCTGCCTGAGCCCCGTTCCCGATTGCAATGGTCAGAGTGCATCTGCGTGGGGTACGCCCGGGGAGACGCTGAACCTGATCTTCACATCCGGAACGACCCTGGTCTGGGATCCGCCGGCGGATCCCGGAGCGCCAGCCGCTGACCTGCTCTACGATACGCTCCGGTCGGTGTCTCCCGGCGGTTTCTTGTCCGCCAGCTGCCTCGAATCCGATGACGGTCCGAACACGACGGCCACCGACGGCACCCTACCGTCGGTCGGTCAGGTGCTCTTCTACCTGACCCGCGCGCAGAATGCGTGCCCCCAAGGAGCAGGAACCCTCGGCACGAACAGCTCCGGGGCGCCGCGTGCCGGGGTCGACTGCCCCTGAGCGTTCGTAAACGCAAGCCAACGAGACGCAGCGCACAGATTTCTCCGCTCCCGTGTCGGGAACCCGTGCGAACTGTAGGGGTCCAGCGATTCAATGGATCCCCTCTCTTTGACTTGCTAGAGGATGTCTGGGGAATCCTTTGCAGATCCCGCACTGGTCGGTCATTCCCAAGTCGGTGATGAGCGCCGATCTGTGTGAGTCGGGATGGCCCAAGCGCCGACGTTTCTGAGGGATGTCTCGGGAACCCGCCGGCAGGCCCCTGTTAACCAGAGACCCGCCGGTTCGAGGGAGGGATATGTTTGGCTCCCCAAGTAGATCGCTAGTACGAACCTTTCAGGGTTCGCCCCGCGAGATGCGCCTCCCGCCCGTCGCCAGGCAGCGACGGCGCGCCCTGAACGACCCGCTTCGCACTATCCCAGCGCCCAGGCTCGCTCATGATCAGCGCGTCACGTCGGCCGCGACGACGATGGCCGCGACACGCTCGCGTAGAATGCGCGCAGTGTCGGCGTCGCGGAACGTCGCTTGACGGTCACCCGGGACGCTGAAAGTGTGGAGGCGGCCGCGCATCGCCGGCAGACGCGTTTCCCAGTCCTTCACCCACTGCGCCGCAACCTCGGGGTCAGTGAACGCGCCGCGTGAGTATACGAGAAAACGCGTGCGTGCATTGGTCCCGGCCACGTAACCGAAGAACAGGAGCAGGCGGTCGCTGGCGTTGCTGAAGAGCTGCTCCTGGATCGCCTCTTGCCCCTGAGCCATGCGCTCGTCCAGCAACGCCGACAGGTGACTGACGATCAGGTCGGGATTCGCTCGCAGCACCTGGTCTTCGCGGTGCCAGGTCGCGCTGGTGTTCTCCTTTTCGATCGCCACGGGCAAGTCCCGCAGGGCATCGGTGATGTCGTCAGCGTTCGTTCCGCCCGACGCAGCAGTGCGCGGGTCGTACACACGGCCCGACAGTGGCGAGTCCATGAGCACCACGACCGGCCGCGGGTTGGCCGAAGGAGCGGTATGGCGTGGCGTCATCCGGCCGAGGACCCAGCCCAAAAGCGCTACAGCGATCGCCGCCGACGTCCAGAGGGCCAGGTGCCTTTTCGAAGGCGGCGCGGGACGGACCGCGTTGCGTCCCTCGGGCCTCGCGCCGCCGGACGCCGAAAGAGTCTCGAGTGCAAAGGCGAGATCGCGAGCCGACTGGAACCGCCGCGGAGGGTCCTTCTCGAGGCAGTGATGAACGACGCTGCCGACGCTGGGCGACAAGCCCGATCGCAGCTCCACGACCGGGGCTGGCTCGTCCCTGAGAACGGCGCTCATCGAGTCCGCCACGTTGGCGCCCGTGAAAGGCCGGCGGCCGGCCAGCATCTCATAGAGCACACAGCCGAAGGCGAAGATGTCGGAGCGCGAATCCACCTTTTCTCCTCGCACTTGCTCCGGAGACATGTAGCCGACCGTTCCCAGCATGACGCCCGAGCGCGTCAGGCTCTTCGTCGCCGTCTCCGCGCTCGTGTCCGGTTCCGCCTCTCGGGGCGGCGCAAGACGCGCCAGACCGAAGTCGAGGATCTTGAGGCGACCGTCTGTGGTGACAAAGAGGTTCTCGGGCTTCAGGTCGCGGTGCACGATTCCCTGCTCATGGGCTGCTGCGAGGCCTCGCGCGATCTGGACACCGAAGCCGAGCGCCTTGGGGATGGAGAGTGGACCTTCTCGCAGCGCATCCCGCAGGCTTTGTCCGTCGAGGAGTTCGGCAACGAGGTAGGGGGTCGTTGCTTGGGTGCCGACATCGTGGACGGTCAGGATGTTCGGGTGGTTGAGGGCCGAGGCCGCGCGCGCCTCCTGCTCGAATCGGCGCAGGCGGTTTGGATCGGCGGTGAGGCCGCCGGGAAGGACTTTCACCGCCACGTCCCTCCCCAGACGGGTGTCCCGGGCGCGGTACACCTCTCCCATTCCGCCCGCGCCAATCTTCTCCAGGATTTCGTAAGGACCCAGTTTCGTTCCAATCATTTGCTGTCTATTTTCCTGGTGAGCCCGCTCACCATCGCCTCCTGGATGGGGCGTCTCGATGAGGAGGGTCCTGACTCAAGCTTCTCATGGACAATCGGGGACGATTCGCTCCTGCCCGTCGCTTCCTGCGCCGAAGGTCCCGATCCCGCAGGGGTTCAGGGCCCTCAGCAGGTACCAGTAACCGCTCCCCGTGGAGGGGCTGGCCTGAAGAAGGTCCGTGTAGCTCGTCTCCATTTGGCCCAAAGAGAGACAGGTGGTCGAGGAGAAATTGATTCCGGGAGACGCGGAAAGGGATCCCGTATAAACATCGTAGAAGGTCAGAGGGCCGACTGTGGGAGACATGTCGCTCCAGTCCAATTGAGTCGGGGCTCCCGCCTGGAGGTGCAGATTCTGAACCTCCGAGGGCGCCGACCAGACCCCCGGCTCCTGATCGTCGCAGTCGCAGGCGCCGTGACCGTCCCCATCCAGGTCGAATCCATCATCGATGAAGCTGTTGCAGTCATCGTCCAAGCTATTGCAGAACTCGGGTGCACCGGGGTGGATCGAGCCGTTGGAATCACTACAGTCGATGCACGACGCATAGCCATCCCCGTCGACGTCCGGGAACCCCTCATCGATGCCGGTCGCGCAGTTGTCGTCAATCCCGTTGCAGACCTCCGCAGCGGTCGGATGAACTGCGGCGTTGGAGTCGTTGCAGTCGGTGCCGCAGCCGGAGTAGCCGTCGGCATCCTGGTCGACCTCGTCCACGACCTGATCGCAGTCGTCGTCCGCCTGATTGCAGGTTTCCGGCGCGCCGGGGTAAATGGTCGGATTTGCATCGTTGCAATCCGGTCCGCCGCAAAGGGTGGAACCGTCTCCATCGCTGTCCGCGTTCTCGAGGATGTTTCCATCGCAGTCGTTGTCCAGCCCGTCGCAGTTCTCGGGCGCGCCGGGATGGATGGCCGCATTGGCGTCGTTGCAATCGGGTCCGCCGGCACAGCCGAAGTAGCCGTCCTGGTCGGCGTCGACCTCGTCCACGACCTGATCGCAGTCGTCGTCCGCCTGATTGCAGGTTTCCGGCGCGCCGGGGTAGATGGTCGGATTCGCATCGTTGCAATCCGGTCCTCCACAGCCGAAGTAGCCGTCCCGATCGGCGTCGACCTCCTCGTCGGAGAAGCCGTTGCAATCGCCGCCGACGATCGGGAGCAGTAGCTCGCTGTTCTCCGGGTCGATCGTCAGCTGCGTTCCGGGAAGCGGGCGTAGTGTGTACCCATGGTCGGTCGACAGGACGACCAGGCCGACCCGGTGTCCGGCGGGGAAGATGTAGTCATCTGGCTGCAGATCCCATCGGAACTGATACATATGTCCCTGCTGGAGCGCCAGGCTCAGGTCGTACGCCACCCTGTTCTGCGGATCCATCCATCCGCGGGTCACCACCACCGGCGGTGTCGCCGAGCCGGCCGGACCGTAGTCGACGAGGATCGCGGTGAGATTCGCGGCGTAGCGGTTGTCGATCGATGCCCGCAACTCGACCCATGGCGTACCGCTCATATGCACGGCGTTCCGCAGCTCTCTGGACAGATAGATCAACCGGTTCGGGTTTGGATTGTCCGGATTCGGCAGGAGAGCTGCCTCCGTGTCGAGTACGCGGCCGGCGTCGACGAAGCTCTGCAGAGGCGCGAGCCCCGGTGCTTGCGGTTGTTCCGTAAGAGCTCCCGGCGCCGTCGGGCTCGTGGTCGACAGGTGCAATATCGTGACGTCGGTCCCAGGCACCGGCCAGTTGGCGTACTTCTCGTACGTGCCATCCGGCCGCTGCACGTCGGCCATGGGATCATCCATGATCCCGTTTTCGACACCGAACAGCCAGTAGTCGAACCAGCGGTGCAGCGTGCGCTGATAGTCTGAACGGCCCTGGGGCTCGCCGTGGCCGCCCTTGTGCAGCCAGATCTTCCGTGGGACGTTGTAGTGTTCGAGCTCGGCCCACCATGATGCGAACGCCTTCGTCATGACGTTGTAGTCATCGAGGCCATGTACCACGAAAACGCTCGCTTTTACGCCCTGGGCGCGGTGGAGGTAGTCCCGCTCGTGCCAGTAAGCGCTGTAGTCGCCGGTGACCCGGTCCTGATTGGCCAGCAGCTGCTCGGTGATATGCGCGCACTTTTCGAACCGCGACACGCCCTGAGTAAGGATCGCGAGCACGTCGAGATCCTCGCCCTGGAACTGGTTGGTGCCGCGTCCTAACGCCTCGGAGTGCGGGGCGCGGACAAGGCCGTTGGCGCGGTAGTAGTCATACCAGCTCGAGATGGCCGATACCGGCACGATCGTGCGAAGTCCCTCGACGCCGGTCGTGGCGACCATGTTCGGGAGCGTGCCGTCGTACGACGTGCCGATCATGCCCACGTCGCCGGTCGTCCAGTCGGCCGTGACCGGCTGGCCGCCCTCGTTCCACGCCCTGGCCCGGCCCTTGAGCCAGTCGATGATCGCCTTGGTGCCCAGTGTCTCCTGCATGTCGCCGATGGTCGGGCAGCCGTCGGAGCGGGCGGTACCGATGCTCTCCCCGAGTACGACGGCGTAGCCGCGCGGCACCCAGACGTCGTCCAAAAAGCTGGCCAAATTCGCGCTTGCCTTGTGAATCGCGGCGGCCGAGTCGGAAAACGCCTGCCCCGTGCTGAGTTCCGCAGCTTGAGCGCCATGGCCCTCCGGCTGGATGAACTCCTGAGGCAACACGTCGACGTCGACGCCGTGGTTGGGTGAGCCATCGGTGCCCAGGCGATACGGGCTATGCTCGAAGATTACGGGTACCTTGATGCCGAGCGTCGCGGTCTCTCGTGGCCGGGAGAGCCACAGGTGGACACGATCAAGCTGCCCGTCCAGATCACTATCGACGGTCGTCTCGACGAAGATGCTCTCCTCAATTGCGTCCGTTAGGTTGAACTGTGGCTGGCTGACGCCGTTGACGATAAGCAGCCAGGACGGTGGCGTCGGCCGATCGTCTTTCTTATCGTCGGCCGAGGCGGGTGCTCCCACCGGCAGCAGTACGAGAGCGAGGGTCGCGGCCGGCAGCCCCGGGACAAGGACACACGCTGTGCCGAGCACTGCAAAGAGCAGTCGGCGGGAGTTATGCATGGCTGCCTCTGTGAGAAAGTGCTTTTATTATGCATCTCATCCATACTTCCTCGCAAATTGTCATACGGAACCGGCTGTGATCCGATGACAGGACAAAGTTGGAGCGCCTAGGTTAAACTTCCTCCCGTCGATCAGCCACGCAATTATGAGGAGAGCCGTGCCCCCCGAATACATCTTTTCAATCAAGGACCTCCGTAAGGTGGTCCCACCGAAGCGCGAGATCCTGCGGGGAATCTGGCTTTCGTTCTATTACGGGGCCAAGATCGGCGTCCTTGGCCTGAACGGCTCGGGCAAGAGCACCCTGCTGCGGATCATGGCCGGCGAGGAGAAAGACTTCTCCGGCGAGGCGACCCCGGCCAAAGGGATAAGAATCGGCTTTCTGCCGCAGGAGCCGCAGCTGGATCCCAGCAAGTCGGTTCTCGGCATCGTCGAGGAGGGGGTGGCGACGACACGCGCCCTGCTCGATCGGTACAACGCCATCAGCGACAAGCTGGGAGAGCCTATGGAGGCTGAGGCGATGAAGAAGCTGCTGGAGGAACAATCGGCAGTGCAGGAAAAGATCGAGATGACCAACGCCTGGGAGCTCGATCGAACCCTCGAGATGGCTATGGAGGCCCTCCGCTGCCCGCCATCCGACGCCGACGTCTCCTCCATCTCCGGCGGCGAGCGCCGCCGCGTCGCACTCTGCCGGCTGCTGCTGTCGCGCCCCGATATGCTGTTGCTCGATGAGCCGACCAACCATCTCGACGCCGAATCGGTCGCATGGCTGGAGCGTTTCCTCAAGGAATACCAGGGCACGGTCGTGGCGGTCACCCATGACCGCTATTTTCTCGACAACGTCGCCGGCTGGATCCTCGAGCTCGACCGTGGCGCGGGCATCCCCTGGGAGGGGAACTACTCCTCCTGGCTGGAACAGAAGCAGGCGCGCCTGGCGCAGGAAGAGAAAACGGCGAGCGCCCGGCAGCGCACCCTGGCGCGCGAGCTGGAATGGGTGCGGAGCTCGCCACGCGCGCGCCAGGCGAAGAGCAAGGCGCGCCTTGAGACCTACGAAAAGCTGCTGGCCGAAGAGGCGGAGCGAGCCCCGGAATCGGTCGAGATCTTCATTCCCCCGGGACCACGGCTTGGCGACGTGGTGGTCGAGGCCGCAAACCTTCGCAAGGGTTACGGGGATCGGATCCTGATCGACGGCCTCAGCTTCAAGTTGCCGCGCGGCGGGATTGTGGGGGTGATTGGCCCCAACGGGGCCGGCAAGACCACGCTGTTCCGGATGATCACGGGACAGGAGAAGCCGGATGCCGGCACGCTGCGCCTCGGTGAGACGGTGCGTCTGGCGTACGTGGACCAGAGCCGCGACGTTCTCGAGCCGGAGCACAGCGTCTGGGAAGCGATTACCGAATCACAGGACCCGATCCTCCTCGGCAAACGAAGCGTCTTGTCCCGCTCCTATGTCGCCTCGTTCAATTTCAAGGGGTCCGATCAGCAGAAAAAGGTAAAGGATCTCTCGGGCGGAGAGCGCAACCGCGTTCACCTGGCGCGCATCCTCAAGACAGGCGCCAATGTCCTGATGCTCGACGAGCCGACCAACGACCTCGACGTCGATACGCTGCGAGCTTTGGAGGAGGCGCTTCTCGAGTTCGCCGGCTGCGCCGTAATCATCAGCCACGATCGCTGGTTTCTCGACCGGGTGGCCACCCACATGCTCGCATTCGAGGGCGACAGCCAGGTGGTCTGGTTCGCGGGAAACTACCAGGACTACAACGCCGACTTCCATCGGCGCCGCGGCAGCGACGCCGACCAGCCACACCGAATCAAGTACCACCGCTTGGCTCAGTGAACTCTGAGTAACTGCCGCGCATCCACCTTTCCGGTAACCCCGCTACCTCTCCGCTCATTTCAACTCGAATTCCGGTCCACTGGATGTAGTGGAGGCCTTGGGGAGAGATCCCCGAGGACTCGGGGCAGGGAGTGTCTGGCTCCCCAAGTGGATCAGTAGTACGAACTTTTCAAGGTTCGTACTTGGGTGCATCTGGGGGCCCAGGTACTTGGAAACTCGAACTTCGGCGACTACCCGGATCGGTGCTTGCCAGCACCTGAGTCCTGCCATCCCATGCGTCTGCCCCCATCGGCAGACTCGGAAAGTTTCGCTCGCCGCAGCTTGATCACTGAATCCCGAACTCGCGCAGCCATGCGGAGCTTCTCGGGCCAGGGGATATCGCGCAATGTCCGCTGCCATTCCGCCTGGCGCTTGAGTAGAGTCGATGGATCAGACATCGAGAAACCTCGCCTGGAACCGATCCCACGCCTCGGACAGACCATGCATTCTAGCGAGATTCTCGATTTCCTCCCGGGTGACCCACTTGGATTCCAGTAGCGCCAGAATTCTCGCGAAGTCCTTCGCCCTGCCGACACTCAGGGCAATCACTGCCAGGTGGTCGGCACGAACGACGCGCAGAGGCTCCCCCTCGAAATCAACTGACTCCGCTTGCTCCAAAGCCTCCCTCGTGAGCGGACTGAAGGCTGGAATGAATTGCAACGGCCACTCACCGACCCGCATCGATTCGCCCTCCGCTGCGTAGCCTTTTTTCGCGCAGAATGCATAGAGCGGGGCCAGGAGATCCAACCTTTCAGACGAGGGCAGCATCACCAGCACGTCCGCGTCCAACGTGGCGACGGGCTCCGTGTACCTCATTTGAGCGGTGGCTCCGAATAGGGCATAGTTCGTAATGATCCCTTCTTCGGTCATCTCGTTGAGCAGCAACACTATCTCCTTCATCCCCTTAGTATACCTTCTCTACTGGTTCCACCGGTTTGTCAGGTGTAGTGGTCCACCGGTTTTATAGGTCGGTCTCCCCACCCAAGCGGCCCCATCATATTAATGGGTTAAGCTGCCTCCAGTCCCTTCATTCTTGCATTCTCTTGGGAGGCCTCCATGGGTCATTCCCTGCCGTCGGGTTCTCTTTCTCTGCCTCGAGGGTGGCCCCGTCGCGTTCGCTCGGCGGTCATCCAGGTCATCTCCCTTGCTCGAACCTCCTTGGCGCTGACCCACGGCTGGGCCTCAGAGAGCATGAACGGTCAACTCCGGCGGCGAGCTGAGGGGGACCGCCTCCAGCAGGAAATCCAGTTGCTCCGAGAAGAGATTCGCATCAAGGATGCGCGCATTCCTC
>Ga0137425_1000284_pt1 | contig 14917 bp, 18 predicted proteins | sample EasRivERMZT640_2_FD_102318 | JGI IMG/M metagenome (GOLD analysis project Ga0137425, IMG submission 102318) | Soil microbial communities from meander-bound floodplain in the East River, Colorado, USA - East River MetaG ERMZT640_2 | ecosystem: Environmental > Terrestrial > Soil > Floodplain ...
CCGGAATGCTGGGCGTGCCGATTCTGGCCGGATCGGCCGCGTACGCCGTCGCCGAGGCACTGGCCTGGCGCAGCGGAATGAATGAACAGCCCCGGATGGCGCCGAAGTTCTACGCGGTGATCGCCGGCGCCATGGTCGTGGGTTTGGCGCTCGATTATTCGGGGTTCAATGCGATCAAACTGTTGTTATGGTCGGCTGTGCTGAACGGATTGCTCGCACCCCCCCTGATCGTGATCATCGTGATCGCCTGCAACAATCCACGCGTCATGGGTCGGCATGTCAACGGCCGCTGGCTCAACGTGCTCGGCCTCGGCGCGGCCCTGGTGATGACGATCGCTGGCATCGCCATGATGTGCGGATAACGGCGCCGAATTGCGAGTGACAAGCGAGCCTATCGTAGCGCCACGAGCTCGACCAATACCAGCTGAAGTGGTCCAGATGCGCCGTGAGTAAGGGGCTCGTTGATCCAGCAGGAGAGAGTCCTGTGCCGGTACGTGCACTCGGTTGTCTGGGTTCGTACTTTCGATCACCTGGGGTCCAGGTGCACCCATAGTACGAACCGCCCAGGAGTTCGTACTACCGATCCACTTGGGGAGCCAAACATATCCCTCCCTCGAACCGGCGGGTCTCTGGTTAACAGCGGCCCGCCGGCGGGTTCCCAGCACATCCCATAGAAACGTCGCGTCTTGGACCATCTCCCTTCGGGTGAATCGGGGATCACCGCTACGCGGAGAACCGCCACCCAGGGAGAGATTCCGACCCCGCCGGGATTGCAGCGCTCTCGAACTCTCTCCAGGCCGCGGAGAGCCACGCTCGGAAATTGCTGTCCTTTCCACGAGCACGTCTGAGCCCAGCCGGTATTGCAGTCCCGCCGGACCCGGGGTATAGTTCGATCAGGAAATGGGTTCGGCATCCTCACCGTCCAGGAATCCCTCGGCCACTAGGATGTAAGCACCACCTGGATATGCACCCATGTCCTGAACAGCGGCCCGGCCACCGTTCCAAGCCCGATGGATCAGCTTCTGGGAAGGCAGGCCCAATGACACGGGCGTCCGACTCCTGCAGCGTCTATTTTGTATCGCGGGTCAGCGCTATCTCCTCGACGCCAGGTTCCCAGTGGTCGTCAGTGCTCGCCAAGTTTTTCTCGAAACCAGATTTCCGCGGCGCACTCCTCCGCAGCGATAAACGATACGGCTGTCCAGCCTCGCAGCCACTAAATAATTAAGCCGATCTCGCAAGGATAAACTACGGATCCCCGGGCCTGAAGCCCCAAGGAACAACCTGCGCGGGACACGGAAATGGCAATTAAGAAGCAGGAGTTTTATGAGGGAGCGGCGCTCTATCTGTTGGCCCGCAGCGGCGGGATCACAGGTCTCCGATTCGAGCCTCCCCTTCTTGTGGTGAACGACCGGCTATTGGTCCACCTGAAATACAGCACGAGGGGCCGGAGTCCTTGGGGATTCACGTTCATGCCTGATGAGCAGGAGCTTTTGCAGCATAGGGCCTCTGAGCTCAAGACTGTGATCGGGCTCATCTGTGGGGCCGATGGCGTGGCGGCATTGACCTATGACGCCTACCGGAACCTCGCTGCCCCCAGGAAGTCTGCGATCCACATCGCCTGTTACCGCCAACACGGTGAGCACTACGAAGTGAAAGGTCCGGACGGAACCCTGGATGGGAAGGTGTCGCCGTCGAATTGGCAAAGAATTCTTGAGCGCTGAGGTAAAGAGATGATGAAGCATCGTGACCAGGTCTTGGGATTGTTGCAGAAGCAGATTGGCAATGCGGAGGAGGTCAAGGAGATAAGCGACACCTCCGAGGAAGTCGTCAGCAAATGGGTCAATCCGGTAAGCGGGGGAAAGGAGGAGACCAACGGCCTCATCTACGGATTGATCCAGAGCGGAAAGACTGGCGTATTAACCGTCACAGGCGCTATGGGCGCCGACGAGGGATACCGGACCATCATCATTCTTACCTCCGACAACGACCCGCTCTATGAACAGACTCTTGGGCGAGCGCAGGAGGCTTTTCCTGGAATCGACATAATCGGCAAGAAGGACTTCAAGGACGCCGACGCCTTCCTTCAGCGGATCAAGGGCGAGACCTGCGCTATCGTCACCACCAAGAACGCTCGTCTGCTCAATACCCTGATTGAAAACTTCAAGAGGGGTAATGTGCGAGGACTCAGTTGCCTAATCATTGACGACGAGGCGGATCAGGCCGGCCTTAACACAAAAGCAAGCCGTGCCGATGGCACCAGGAGCGCAATTAATGACAGGATTGGAGAGTTGCGTGGTTTTTTTGAGAAAAACACCTACTTGCAGGTAACGGCCACTCCGCAGGCCCTGTTCCTTCAGACTCCCGGACACGACTTCAGGCCCAAATTCACCGTCTTGAGTCACCCAGGTTCTGATTACGTCGGGGGCGACGATTTCTTCGGAGACGATCCAACACTTGTTAGAGAGTTCGATTTGAACGACATAACCACACTGGCTCCCGGCCCGCAGCCAACTCCAACGCTGGAGATTCCCAAGTCCCTACTTAGGGCATTGGATACGTTTATGATTGGGGCGACGTTCAAGCGAACAAAGGAAGTCGACCAGAATTGCGCTTTCCTTTGTCACGTAAGTACCCGCACGGACGACCATAGGCACATCGTCGATCTTCTGCGAAGGTACAAGACCGACTTGGCGGCCGGGGTGAAGGGGAGGAATCAAGCGATCATTAATAGGCTTAAGACGGCCTATGAGGATCTAGCATCGACCCATCAAGGGCTTAGGGACGTCCGGTTTGAGGTCCTCGTGGAGTACATCGGATTCTTCTCTCCTGGCATTACCGTCAAATTGGTTAACGGCGAAACCGATGAGAACGTGGCGGTCAAATCGCCTTACAACCTTTTTGTCGGCGGAAACAAACTCGGCCGGGGAGTCACCATAAAAAATCTGCTCGTCAGCTACTATGGACGCCACCCGAAGAAGCCCCAGGCCGACACCGTCCTACAGCATGCCCGCATGTACGGCTACCGCAGAAAGGACTTCGGGCTGTTGAGGTTGTTCCTTCCGCGGGAACTCCACATCGTCTTCAAGGCCATTAACAAGATGGAGCGCGGGCTGCGGGATCTAATTGCTCGAAATCCAGCCGAGGAATTTCGTGGGGTCTACGTGGAGAGCGGACTCACCCCAACCCGGAAAAACATCCTGGCTCCAGGTTCAATTGGGGTGTACTCCGGCGGCAGCAACTACAACCCTGCACAGATATTGCGTGACGAGACGGTCAAGATATCGACAGATAAAATAGACAAGAAGCTGGCCGACATTGCAAGCAAGGGCTATGCGGAGATGCCTATTGAGGATATGCAAGCACTCATCCGATTGACGATGCCAGATCAAACACAATCCGAGCGTGTCTGGAATCCAGTAGCAATTGCAGAGTCGCTTGCGCAATTCGCGAAACTCCATGGGCATGCAACCGGGTACGTGTGGGTAGACCGTGATCGTGATCTTGACGCAACACGTCGCGAGACCGCGGGTGTTTTGGCCGGCGGCGAATTTACGAACGTTCCCATCGACAGAATTGCGCTGTACATTCTTCGAACAAAGGCCAAGGGACAGAAACACGCCGCGTGGTGGCCGCAGATCAGGTTTCCGGACGGTCGCTATGCATTTGCATTTGCAGTATAGCCTCGGATTGTATTGAAACGATGAGTCGAAATTCTCCGGTGTGGGGATTCGATGAGAAAGAAACCAAGTGCAGTGGATCTGTTCTGTGGTGCGGGAGGACTCACGGAGGGCCTACGGCAGGCGGGATACAATGTCATTGGGGCGGTCGAACTTGATGGGTTGGCGTGCAGCACCTATAGACTCAATCACAGGCGGGCAAAGCTCTGGGAAATGGACATCAAAGACCTGTCGGGTGCGGCTATGATGAAGGCCCTGAAGCTTCGACCAGGAGACCTTGATTTGCTAGCAGCGTGCCCACCTTGCCAAGGTTTCTCGACCATGCGAACCAAGAACGGCGCTCGATGGACTCGAGATCCGCGTAACGACCTCATTTTCGATGTCCTGCGGATCATTCGGTCCATGAAGCCGATTTCCGTCATGATCGAAAACGTTCCAGGTCTTGCCAAGAACAGGCGATATGCCGTCTTTCTTAAAGGATTGGAGTCCCTAGGGTATTGTGTAAAGTGGGACGTTCTCAATACCGTCGACTTCGCGGTCCCGCAGGGGAGGCGCAGGCTTGTTCTCTTGGCATCAAAGCTAGGAGAACCGAATTTCGCGTCCAAAGCCGTCGGGCATCGGACGGTGCGCTACTTCATCGGGAATCTGACGACGCCTGAACGAAGCCGCGATCCACTTCACAACTATGCGATCCTCCGAAGCAAAAAGATTGAGGACCTTATCAAAAGGATTCCACGCAATGGCGGCAGCCGAATGGCCCTGGGAATGAAGGATCAGTTGCCGTGCCATAAACGGTTCGACGGCTTTAAGGACGTCTACGGACGGATGGCGTGGGACAAACCAGCTCCAACGATCACAGGGGGGTGCATCAATCCATCTAAGGGGCGATTCCTCCATCCCCGTGCGAACAGAGCTATCACACTACGCGAAGCCGCTCTGCTTCAGACATTTCCTAAAACTTATCGCTTTCCGCTAGACCAGGGGCGCTATTCAGTTGCCCTCCTAATAGGCAATGCGCTCCCGCCCGAGTTCATTAGGCGTCATGCGAGAGCCTTGAGAGCGATGGTTCTGTCAGCCACACAATAGAACTGCTCACATTTTTGATTCCATCGGACGGGCAGCGATACCTTCGCAGATCAGGGGGATGAGCTGTTTGGACAAATTCGACAGGGCTACACGTTCCCGCGTAATGGGTCGCATCAAGTCGAGCGGAACAAGAACGACGGAATGGAGGTTCCGATCGCTCCTGATGCGATCCGGCATTAAGGGTTGGAGGCTCGGACACAATTCCGGTCTCCCCGGGAGCCCTGACGTTGTCTTCGTTCGAGCTCGCCTTGCCGTTTTCTTGGACGGCTGCTTCTGGCACGGGTGTCGTCGCTGTCGTTCCATTCCCACGACCAACGGGCCTTTTTGGGTAGCCAAGATTCAAACAAACAGGGAGCGGGACGAGAAAGTGGTGCTTATGCTCCGAGCTGTGGGGTGGAAGGTGACGAGGATTTGGGAGCATGAGCTAAAGACTGACGGAGATGACGTTCTCCGAAGAGTGCTGATCATGCGCTCGCGCAGGCGAGTCCCATAGGCCTCGGCACGGTGCACGGCCGCCGCAGCTGTCGCCGCTATGCGCGTAGACATCAATGGCTACCTGGGGCTTGAACGGTCAGGAATATAGGTAACTGTTAAGTCAAGGGGCGAGGGAAACATTTTCTCCAATTCCAGGGACGAAGGATCCGCACGGGGCTGGCGTCAGGGCTCGCAGCGGACTGGCTCCGCGCTCAGTGGTGTTGGTGAACGGAAACGTCGGGCGGCTCACAAATGTTTCTGATCGCTGATCCAAAGCTGGTAACGTGCCATGCGGACGCTGCTGAGTACGCAGTCCGCATCAACCAATCAATTGTTCTGGTTCATGAGACTCGGGCTTCCAGCCCGCTTTCAGGAGGGGCACTCTGGAGCATCAGAGCTGATCAGCTCGCACTTCACCGCGCCATTCTTCCCCTCTGTGCTGACGGATGGGCATTTGCGTCAGCTCCTCTTCTCAGGACCATGCTGGACCTGTTACTCAGCGCTGCAGTAATCGCCCGAAAGCCTGATGAAGCCGAATATCGCGGATTCAAGTACACACACATCTTCCTCAAAGATAATCTCAACAACCCAGTTTTCACCAAGGAGCAACGCTCAGAGATACGGGAACAGATCAGCACGGGGATCAAACAACTGCCTGAAGAATCGAGGGAGAAAGCCCAGCAGTTTATGTTCAAGGAACGGATGTACCCATACTGGTTCTCTCCAGAATTCGCTCGCCCCTCTGACGTCGTAGAACAACTGTGTTCCGCCGACGTGGCAAAATTGTATCGTCTTTTCTCTGGAGGTTCCCACGGTGGATACATCGGCCTGCGACTCCTGAAGGATCAACCCGATGAGGTGCATCCAAATCCGAGGGCAGACAAGCGGTCCCAAGAAATGGCCTTGGCCGGTAGCATCCGATTCACGTTCGAGACGTTCCGTGGTTGCGATCGCTCCGAAGGAGCATCTCTGAATGAGGGATTGTCCAAGTCCTTTTTTGAAAAGTTTCAATCTCTGAATCCGGCTTAACTTCGGGCGGGAGCCAGCGGGCACAGGGCTCGCAGCGGACTGGCTCCGCGCGCTGAAAATGTGAGGGTTCTATGAAGATTAGTGAAGTCTTCGATGTGTTCTCACGCCGGACTCCACGGCCGGTGAAGGGTCCGAAAGCGCTCACGCAGGCCTTTCGGAACCGGATCCTGATGGTCTGCAGGGATCGCTTTTCGAACGTTGATAAGGACTTCAGCGGTGAGGATTACCGAGGAGAATTTATGGAGGAGGTGCACCGGCGCCTAACGTATTTGGTGGGGAAGGCTCAACTCTCGGGTCAAGGCCACTTCAATTCGAAAGGTGAGGACGTGGCCCGCTACCTCCTCGATTGCCGCGATGAGCATTTCCTCGATTTCGTTGAATACATATTCCAAGCGAAGTGCTACCGGCGCGTGTGCACTGATGAGAACACCTTAGTCCAAGACATCAATCATCTCTTTCTTCTGGACGATTTGCCCTATGCAGTAACGCCCTTTGTTCGGGAGAAGTGCACCGAAGAACTTCACGGCGTTCTGCGCGAGGTTGAAGTCTTGGTTGCCTACCCGAAAGTGATCAGGCGAGACGATCAGGTCTTGTACTCACAGGCGATAGCCCCAGCGATCCAGCTTCTGATCGACAAGGGCTTCGCGGTTGCAAACGAGGAGTTCCTTAAAGCCCTAGAGGACTACCGAAGAGGCGAATACGGAGACTGCCTGACGAAATGCTGCAGCGCGTTCGAGAGTACAATGAAGGTCATCTGCGCGAGAAAGGGATTGCCATACGCAGAAACGGACACTGCTGGAACACTTCTTAGTGCTATTCTGTCGAACTCAAATCTGGAGAACTTCTTTGAGCAACCCCTGGTTATCATCGCCACCTTGCGAAATCGTCTGAGCAGCTCGCACGGAGGTGGTAATCAGCCAAGAGTAGTAAGCCCGCACAAGGCGAAGTATGCGCTCAATTCTACTGCAGCGGCGATTCTTCTCCTGGTAGAGGAATGCACCTGACATTTTGGCAAACCTTTCGCCTTATTGCTGGAATATCTCCGCTTGACGCTTCGAGTGACTGCATGATTGATGTATGCTCGGGCGGAGCACATAGGTCAGACGCAGATGCCGGACAATGACTGGTACTGGCCTCGGGTGCAGGTCATGAAAACCGTAGTCGGCGAGACGATCATGGAGGAACCTGTGGTTGGCGCTTGCTTGGTAGGTCACCGTCAAACGATTCACTCTTGCTCCTGCCAGTCAGGTTGGCTCATAGCGGCTCGTAAGTGGCGCTCGCAAATCGGGGCTTCGTGTCTTACCATAGAGGTGTGATCGAGAATGGCATGCTGTATTCCCGGTGCCAATAGTAGCAGATTCGCAATCTGCGTCATCCTCGCTCGCGTGACCCCAATCAGCCGCGCTGCCTCCGCCCAGTTCTTCAGTTCTCCGGCGCGAATCATCCCATCGATCTTGTGAGCTAGAGCGAGTAGGCGGGCAACCCTCGGTATGCGAGCAACAAGCTTCTCTGAGGGACGGCACTGATCCCGCTTACTGAACTTCCGGAACTTCACCCGGTGGGTAGCGGTTGCCACGTGGGTAGAGGTCGAGGTCCTCATCGAGTCTGCGACCCGGCGCCTGACGGACAGTATCGAATCTCGCCTTCAGCACCAAGCTCGCCGGCCAAGGTTGCCATCCCGGTGGGCCGGAAGGTGATAACCATCTCCTCGGTCCTCCCGTGATAGGCCACCCTCTCGATCAGAAGCTGTAAGATCCGCTCCTTCTCGGGCATGTGCAGGACCTCCCAGATCGGGTCGAACGCTGCCAGGGTCCGGGCGACCTCCCCCTCGTCCACCTCGTAGGCCTTCACGGTTTCCAACTGACTCCGGATTTCCTGAGTCCGGTTCTCCAGAGTAGTCAGGCGTTGCTGTGCCTTTTCCAGCGCGACGAGAAGCGCCTCCCGAGCCCCGTTGGAGGCTTCTGACACGGCTCCCACGAGGCGATCTACCTCTTCCCTGGCCTTCCCGATCTCCCAGGCGACCCGCTTCGTCTCCGCCTTCCATTCCCGGCGCTGGGCGGCAATTTGAGCCAATGCCTTTCGGAATGTCTCGCGGCAGAGGTTCGGGTCGTTCCCGATCGCCCTGATGTGGTTCACCACGAACTGCTCAACCTCGGCAGCGGGCACCGACTTTGTTGGGCAGGTGTCGTGGCCCCGCTTCATGGCCTTCGAGCAGGTGTAATAGCGATAGAGCCGGCCCTCCTTCTTCGTGTACGTCGGGGTCATCGCAGAGTCGCAGGCTGCGCAGCGGAGAAGGCCGCGGAGGATTGCGCCCGAGCGATTCCGGACGGTTGAATTCCCATCCCTCCCGTTCGCCTCGAGGGCGGCCTGGACCCTTTCGAAGATGCCCTTGGGCACGATCCCATCGTGCTCGCCTCGAAAGACCTCGCCTCCCAGCTTCGTCATTCCGGCGTAGATGGAGTCGGTGAGTACCCGGCGGAGGGTTACTCGGTCCCACTCCACACCCTCCCGAGCGACCCCCTTCCGCGTGGTCCAGGATTTCCGGCGCAGGCCCCTTCGGTTAAGTTCCTGGGAAGTCCCCACAAGGGACTGCTTTTCGAGAAACAGGTTGAAGATGGCCCGGACCTGCTCAGCCTCCGCCTTGTTGATCAGGAGTTTTCTTCCTTCAGGAGCCACGTCGTAACCCAGGGGCACCATCCCACCCGTCCATTTCCCGTGGCGGCGGGCGGCACGCATTTTGTCCTTTGTCCTGTCGGACACCATTTCTCTCTCGAACTGGGCGAAGGAAAGCAACATGTTCAGGGTGAGCCTGCCCATCGAGGTGGACGTATCGAGCTGCTGGGTCACTGAGACGATGCTCGCCCCATGCTGCTCGAAGAATTCGGCGAGTCGGGCGAAATCGAGCAGGGAACGGGAAAGCCGGTCGATCTTGTAGACAATTATTCGCTGGACTCTCCCTGCCTCGATTTCGGCCAAGAGGCGCTTCAAGGCAGGGCGCTCAAGGTTTCCACCTGAGAATCCGCCATCGTCATAGCGTTCCTGGAGCACCTCCCAGCCCTCGTGTCGCTGGCTTCTAATGTAATCCTCAGCCCGCTCCCTTTGGTTGTCGAGGGAGTTGAAGTCCCTATCGAGGCCCTCATCGGTGGATTTCCTGGTGTAGATGGCGCAGCGAACCGGTGCGGAGGCAACTGCCGCCACAGCACGTCCGTTCCGTAGCGCCCGGGCCATCAGGCCTTCCTCCTGGCCGCCAAGCCGAAAAAGTAGACGCCATTCCAGCGGGTGCCTGTGATCTCCCTGGCGATCGCGGATAGGGACCGGTAGGGTCGGCCCTGCCATTCGAATCCTTTCTCTAGGACGGTGACGCGGATCTCGTGGCCGTGGTAGAGGCGGGTGAGGATGGCGCCGGGAGAGGGAAGCCGCGGGTCCCGGATGGGGCGACGCTCCTGCTGGGACGGTGCATCCTGGGTTAGGAGCACCTCAGGGTTCCATGTCCGGGGCGGGAGGAAACGCAGATCATCGCCCTTATTGAGTTCGGCGATCCGCGCCCTGGCCCGCCCGGAAAGCCCCCCGTAGGCGAGCTCCTGGACCCTCCAAGCGAGACGCCGCCAGAGATAGACACGGTTGAAGGACCGGGTCTCCTCGCCGCGGTACAGCTCCCGCCACTTCTCGCGCAGCTGTCCCACCGTCATTCTCTGGAGAGCGGCAATCTGGGCCGTCACGGTGGCTTGCTCAGGTCGGTTCATGGGCGAAGTCTCCGGTCCAATTGATGCTTGGTTGGGTCAGCAACATCAAGGCAATTCGGAGAGCCAGCGGGAGATTCTCGGGGGGCGGCGATCGGTGCAATCCGGGGTTTCTGGCCGGCGCTGAGGAGCCGAAGGTAGGCACGGGCGAAGAGCTCAGCGAGGGGTGTGAGGGCACGGCTTGGATGGTCGCCCCTTCGAGCTGTCCAGCTTTCCAGTTTTCCACCCTTATATAGAGGTGGGAAACTGGAAAGCTCGTTAAAGGTCTCCGGGGGGTTGTTCGCAGCTTCCCAGTTTTCCGGTCCTTTATATAAGGTGGAAAGCTGGAAAACTGGTTTTCCCCTATGCCTCGGAGCCATCGCTGTTTCCTCCGTACCAGAAGACGCCTCGTTCTCCCTTATGCCAGTCGGCGAGGTCTTCTTTGCGCAGTCTTGTAAGGGCCTCGTAGACCTTCTCCCTCCCGAACTTTCCTGCCAGCTTCATGGCGATCTCGCCGCTCTTGAGGGGCTTAGCCTCGCCGGGAAGGAGTTCCAGGATGGCCGCCAGGGCCTCCTCGGCCTTGGATGGAGCTTTTCCCTCCCAGGAGACGGCGATAACGTCGCCCTGGTCCGTGTGATCGAGGCGGAGCAGAAAAGGGGTCACGAGGGACCGGCGAGTCTTGTCCTGGGACAGCCGGACCTGTTCCAGCACGTCCTCTTTCGGCCGCCGCATCAAGAACTGGCCATCCACCGTGTCCTTGATGGCGGTAGCACCCCGGGCAGCTTGGCCAGAATCGACTTGGGGGTTCTTGCCTGTGTGGTGGAGCAGAATGCCGCAGCATCCTAGCGAAGTACATATCTCCTGGAAGCCCAGGACGACCTGGGTCATTTCTGAATTGTCGTTCTCCTCCTTGTCATGCAAAACGTGAAGCGAGTCCCAGATGATCAAAACCACATCGCCCAACTCCTTGGCATACTGGATCAAAGCTCGGCGAGCATCGGGATCAGTCACTCGCCAGACGGGGGAGCCCTTCCCGATGAGGAAGATCTGATCCTGAATCTCCTTAGGGTCGATTCCCGTGTAGGGGGCCAAGGTGTGGACCTGGCGGAGGGTCAGGTCGGGACGCTCCTCATTGACGTAAATCACCTTGCCTGGCTTGGAGACCGGGTAGTGGCCCCATAGAGGCTTCCCGAAGGCAACAGCCATGGCGGTGGCGGCGGCGATCTTGCTCTTACCGACACCACCATCGCCCACAAGGCTCAAGACGTCGGGAGGGGCCATAATGGGCTCGACCAGCCAATCAACCTTCACTACGGCTTCAAAGGCGGCGACACTAAGGTCCCACGTGTGAAGCTTGAACCCCCGAGCACTTCCTGCACGTATACCGGTTCGGAGTGTCTCCAATTCCTGCTTCAGTTCTTCTTGCAGTGCCGCGGGATCGTGTCCGTCCGTATAGGCCTTGGCCTGGAGTTGCTCTGAAACCTTAATTAGAGAGCGCAGGGTAGCCTTCTCTCTCACGATGCGAGCGTAGTCCTTCACGTGGTCCGGATATGGAACATTGTCGGCCAACGCGGCGATATAGGCCGGCCCGCCCACCGTCTCCAACTCCCCGGTTCGCGTCAGTTCATCCTTCACTGTGATCTCATCGATGCCACTTCCTTGATCGGCGAGGTGTTCCATGGAGCGGAAAATCTTCCCGTGGGCGTCCTTGTAGAAATCGCACGGGGTGAGAGTTTTCCGCGCCATGGCTAGCTGCGGATTCTCGATGAGGATCGAGCCCAAGATGGCACGCTCCGCGTTGTCGTCGTGCGGTAGAAGCCGAGTATCGTCTCCAGGGGGACGAGGCCAACTCATTTCGTTCGTGGGTCCTTCTTTACAGGGACGGTGCGGTCGTGCAGAAGCTGCTCTAGATCAGTGGAACGGAATCTAATCAGCGTTCGTCGTGTGCCTTGGGAAATCCGGATGTGCGGGATGAGTCCGCGGTGGGCGAGGTCGTAGATAGTGCTCGGGCGGACGTTCAGAATCTCGGCTACTTGCTTCGCTCGAAGAAGAACTTCCATCAGCCACCTCCACGTTCTCGACGCGCCACGGTTCATCGAATTTGCGTACCCAGAGTCTAGTCGATGAAATGAAGGTAAACTACTGATAAATAGTGATTTATGTGCGACTTATGACAGGGTGCATCAGGAAGGCGGGGGTGTTTCCGAGGCGCTCTTTGCGGCCCTTAGAAGAAGACGACGAACACGTGTGATCTCAGTCCTCACCTTTGAGGCGGCGTTTCGCACATGTTCGTTGGGGAAGATTCGGCGGGCAATTTCGGTCGAGCTCAAGCCTCCATATTCCCGAAGGACATAACACAGCAGTCTATTCGTGACGACCTCTCGGTCAATTTTATAGACACCCTCACGGCCAGATAAACTCAGCAGGTGGGACTGGACTTCCTTCACGTAGGGGAGCTGTATTTCCAACTGCTCCGAGATCGAGAATCTGAGATCGATGGGAACGTAAAGGGTTGCCTTCTTGCTGTGTTCGGATTCTCCGGGGAGAGGATCGGCTGCCTCGTATAACGTCGTTACGACTCGATGGAAGTCTTTCAAGTCGAATCGTGGTAGCTGTACGTCCAGCAGAGCAATATCGCTCAACCAGTCACCGATGGTCAGCCATATGCGAGGCGAGAGAAACCAGCGTCCCTTTCGATCATGGAACATGCCCTGAGATTGCCCCAAGGGGATTCCGTGCGCTGGAAGCAGGTTCGCGAGATTCAGGGCGTCGATCACTCCATTTCGTTTGATGAATTCCTGGATGAACCACTCATATTCAATCTGACGGGGATGGCAGGCGAAACCGTAGGAGGCACCGTTAAAACCTGCCACGCCTCGCGATGGAACGTTGCGCCCCATGAGGGTGCAGGCACGGCCGGAAATCTCCCCGTAGTCGAAGTAAAACCGAACACGCCGCTCACCCGGGTGATCAGGATTCCGAAGGGCACAATCAAGTGGGCCTTCAGCCGGGCATGTTTGCCACGTCTTGTCGGCGGGAAGCTGTGAGGCATCTTGGAGAACCTCAACTTGAAAAGCTTCTCTGTCTTCAACAAGTCCACATCTACTGCAACGATAGCATTGTGTTCCAGCTGAGACTCCCGGGATCTCCCGCTTGGGTTCAGGACCATCTTTGGTCAAGCGGGTCGCGCGCCCAGGGTGGGTTTTCATCTTCGATGGCTTCCTTTTCATCGTGCCTCCTGCTAATCAGTTCGCGCTGATGAGAATTATAAATCGCTTCCTCAGAAAATAGGCGTTTCCACAGAATGCTCATCCACCAATTGTCCGCAATGGAAGGCGAAGATCATTGAGTAGCTGCTCGCAGGCATGTAATCTATGAGTTATGAGTACAGTGTTTGTCAGCCACTTCTACTCGTGTGATCCAGATCGGAGCCGAGACGCCGTCTCCCGGATCGCTAGGCGAATCGCCGCGGAGGGCCTCCTGCCTCTCGCTCCACAACTCTGCTTGCCCTCTTTCGTCAACGAGGCCACCGAACGCAACCTCGCGCTCAAACAGTGCCTTGGGCTCGTCGCCCTATCCGACGAGATTCGCGTGTACGGCGAACCTTCCGAGGGAATGCTCCTGGAGATCGCGGAGGCCGGGCGCCTCGGAATTCCAGTTGTGAAGGGCGAGCTGTCGTGACGGTGTCGCTGCAAAAGACAACCGCCCCGATCATCAGGAACCGGAGCGGTCTTAGACGCGGGCTACTTCTGGCTGGTCTTGATGAGTTCCTCGAAGGTGGGACGGTCACCACTCGCGGCGGCCAGAGCGGCAGACCTCACGAACTTGGTGGCTTTCCCAGGCCCGGCAGCCGTGTGGATCGCGTCGCGCTGGGCCTCGGTCAACCGGAATGCAAACACGACCTGCGGCTCTTTCGGGGGCTTTTCCTTCTTCGACTTCGGCTCCTTCACAACCTGCTTCTGCTTGGTCATTGTGACTCCTCCCGCGCCGGGCACCCTGCTCGGCGTGCTGCAATGAACGCTCTTCGCGGGGAGCAAGTCAACTGAATTTTTGAGCCGAGGGATTTCCGGACGGAGGGAACACGATGCAAGTCTTCCAGGTCCCGACCGCGAAGCTGAAATTCGCAAGCTACAACCCCCGGTCCATCTCCGACGCCGAGATGGCATCGCTGAAACGCTCGATCCAGCGATTCGGTTTCGTCGACCCGGTTGTGGTCAATCGCCGCAGAGGAAAGCCATGGATCGCATCGGAACGCGGCGCGGTGATCGTCGGCGGTCACCAGCGGGTGCGGGCGGCGCGAGAGCTTGGACACCGGGCCGTGCCAGTGGTCTACGTGGATCTTCCGCCGGAGGACGAGAAGCTGCTGAATTTGGCGCTCAACAAGATTGGCGGTGAGTTCGACCTGCCGAAGCTCGCGGAGATCCTCCGAGACCTCCGGAAGGCGGAAGCGGATCTCGGGGCCTCAGGTTTCTCGCAAAGAGAGATCACGCGAGCGATCGCCGACGCCGAACGGGAGCTGGCCGCGGGGCTGCCACCCGGCGATGAGGATGTCCCCGAGCTGCCCCGGAAGCCACGGACGCAGCATGGCGAGCTCGTCCGGCTCGGCCCCCACCGACTCCTATGCGGTGACTCCACGAAGCTGGTGGAGCTGAAGCATTTGATGGGCGACGAGCGAGCCGACCTGCTCTGGACTGATCCCCCGTACGGGGTGGACTACGTCGGCAAGACGGCCAGAGCGATGACGATTCGAAACGACGGCCGGCAGGGGCTCGAGGAACTGCTGCGAACCGCGTTTGCCGCCGTGGACGCTGTGCTGGAAGCGGGCACCCCGTTTTACGTCGCCCACCCGGCGGGGCTGCCGGCCGTGCCATTCATCGACGCGGTCCTTCAGGCGGGATGGCTCGTGAGACAGAACTTGGTCTGGGTGAAGGA
>Ga0137425_1000290_pt1 | contig 14679 bp, 33 predicted proteins | sample EasRivERMZT640_2_FD_102318 | JGI IMG/M metagenome (GOLD analysis project Ga0137425, IMG submission 102318) | Soil microbial communities from meander-bound floodplain in the East River, Colorado, USA - East River MetaG ERMZT640_2 | ecosystem: Environmental > Terrestrial > Soil > Floodplain ...
ACCTGTCGACAATGGCTGAACCCATCCGGCAGTGGACGGTGCAGGAGCCGCTCCGGGGCAGAGCCGACCTGGCTGTCTTCGAGGATGTGACCGCGGCGTGGGACCATGCGGCAGCCGTGTGCGGAATGACGGAGCCGTGCGTGGTCCGATGCCCAGACGGGCAACGGTTCTTTCTTTTCCGCGAGTCCGCCGTTGTTGAGGTGTCCACACGTCACCTGGTCGTCGGCACCACAAGGCGGGTGGTTGAGCCGTGAGGTTCTACATGGTGCAGATGCGGTTCGCGGGCAGGCATACGTTCCGGCGGTGGTTTCCGGTGTGGTTCGGCCTCGTGCGCTACACCTCGCTCGGAGTCGTCGGAGTATACGTGCGGGTGCTCTCTCGCGCCGCTTTCGTTCAATGGGGGCCGTGATGGACGAGTCGGTCATGATGGCCTACGGCGAGTGTGTCCGCTGTGGACAGTTCTTCGAATTCGACCCCGAGCTTGTGCCTTCTGTGTCGGTACACCTGGAGACGATGTGCCCGATCCGACCTGACGGCACCCCGGTCAAACCCGGCGACGCCGACACGGTACGTGAGCCGCTGTGCGTGCCGTGCGCGTACGTGTTCCGCAGGGCTGGCGGGGTGGACCGGCCGCTCGACGAGCTGTACCCGCGCGCCAGGATCGACCGCATCGACGTTGACGCCGCACGCCGCATCCAAGCAGGTGCACCATGACCGGCCTGCGGTTTTATAAGGGCCAGCGCATCTACCGGGGGACGGCCCTTGCGCCGCACGGTCTCGTCTGGCATCTGATGGAGCGGCTATGACGACCGTGAGCACGGGACCGTGGCACTACCGCGAGGCCGAGCGGCTCATCGAGACTGTGGTGACGCAGGCGCGCTCCACGGACCCACTAGTTGAGACACCCGCCATCGAGGTGGTTCTCAAGCTGGCGCACGTCCACGCGATGCTCGCCGTGGCTGCGGCCGTCGCCGGGCTGGACGCACCATGAACGTCGTCATCGCCGTGGACGCATCCCTGTCGGGTACGGGCCTGGTCACGTGGCAGGGCGGACGTATCCGCGCCACGACCATCTCCACCCCCGCGAGCGACCCGGCGCCGCAACGCCACCACACCATCACCATGGCCATCCTCACCCGACGCGACCAACGGTACGGCCACACCCTGATCGTCATGGAAGACCGCATCAAACCATCCGAAGAGCAGATGCGAGGCATGACCACATTGGACCTCGCCGAGCTGCGCGGCGTCATCGGCCACGGCGCATGGGTGGCCGGAATCCCCATCGTGTACGTCCACCCGGCGACGTTGAAGGTGTACGCGACCGGCAACGGCCGGGCATCGAAGTCGGCAATGGTGGCAGCGGCGCGGGGCCGCCTCGGCGAGCATCTGCACGTCAGCAACGAAGACGAGGCCGACGCTGCATGGTTGCTCGCCATGACGTTGCACCACTACGGCAGGCCGTTGTGTGCCCTGCCACGCAAGAACGTCGCCGCCGTGGCGAAGCCGCCGTGGCCACCATTCACATTGGAGGGACCGTGAGCCAGCCACTACCCGCGCACGTGATCGCCGCGAGCGACCTGAACCGTGCCATCCTGGCCGACCTCATCGGCTACGTCCGGGACCACATGGCCTACTGCCCCTGCATCCACCCGTCCACACGGGATGCGGTGCTGCGCCTCGCATCGGCGCTGAAACCACCGCCGCCGTTGCAGCAGTGGGAGATCCCCTCATCGTTCCCCGACGCCGACCAGCCGTACTGACCACAAGGGAGGAACCATGCTCATTTCCGATGTCATCCGCAGCCTCACATGTCAGCGCGACGAGCACGGCGAGATTGATGTGGTGGTGTGCGGACCCGACGGCGACGAGACGATCACGGGGATCTGGCACAACGACGACGACGGGAACCTACCCGGCGTCGTCATGATCACGTTTGAAGGGCAGGCGGGGTGACGAATGCCGATCTTTGTGGGTGGGCCAATGCACGGCCAGGACATCGACGTGGACCACGTCCCGGCCGACGATCTCGACGCCCCGCTACCACCGTCGTATGTGGACCCGGCCACGGGCGAGCAGTACTTGCTGCTGCTGGTCAACTTGCAGAACCCGCACCCGATCACGGGGGCACCGGGCGAGAAGTGGCGCAACACCATTATCTGCACGCCCAGCTAGCAAACGACCAGAGCGTTGTCATGCAGGCGTTGCAGGACGCTGTCACACGCTGGTGGTTTACAACCCACGGTACGCATGAGCCACTGTCCACACCGGACAAGAACGGCCATGCGCCCACGATTGTTTACCTGGCCACCTGCGAAGAGTGCCGGATGGACCTGCCGTTTGAGAGTCCCCGCGACCGCGCCAGGTGGATGCAGGGGCACATGGACAAGACGGGCCACAAACTCACGTGGTCCGACGTCACAGCAACGAGGGAGTGACCCGATGGCGGTCAGGATCAAAGGAACGTTCCGTAAGGACACCAAGGAGTATGACGGTCTCGGCGCCATCTCAGAGGAGATAGTGGCCAACCCGCTCCAGCGCGTCACGGTGATCGCGGAGCTGGAGGTGGACAAGTTCGAGACCGACGTCAAGGGCGGCGGCATAAGGACGCCGAAGATGGAGTACGTCAGCATGGAGGTCATGCGTGGCGACGATCTCGTCGTCGCACGGAAGCTCCGCGACGCGGCCTACCACGAGCGGACGGGGCAGACGGCGCCGCCGCCGACGTTGTTTGACGAGGGGTTGCCCGGTAGCGACGCGCACGACGGCCAGGCCCAGCCGTGGCCCGGCGATGAGGGCTATGTGGAGCCAGCCGAGGGCGAGCGCCCCGACGATGCGGATCCGGGCACGCCTGACGAGCTGGCCACAAAACGGGGGCGCAAGAGGTGAGCGTCGACCTGGTGGTGTCGGGGATGGCCGGCACCGCGGCCCGCACCGCCCCACGCGACCGGGTCGGCCTGTTCGGCACAGTCGTCGACGAGTGGACGGTGACGCCGGACGCGGGCGGCGAACCCGTCCACGTCGCCGCGATCGACCCGGTTACCCGGTTCGTCGTGACCGACCGGTTGGACATGGTGCTCGTGGTGCTGCGCGTCGACCCGGCCCTGTTGGCCACAGCGCGACGTCTCGGCGTGCCCGAGACCGTGGCCGCCGACGTGGCCGTGTTGGTGGAGCTCCCGGCGACCGACTACACGCACGCCCGGCAGGTCACCCGGCATCTGGTGCGGGCCGCGGTCGACGGCACGTTGCCGATGCCGTCCGGGCCCGCCGACGCCCGCCTGTGGGCTGTTGCGGCCGACGCTCTATGCCGGGTGACGGCCGGACAGTCAGACGCGCCCACGGAGCCTGTGGGGAGGTCCACCGTGTCTCTCTGATGGAACCAACACGCCGTATCAACGGCGCGGCAATCCCACCTATGGGAGGCATGCCCGTGGCCGATCAGGAGACATTGACCGACGAAACACGCCAGACCAGCACGACGTTCAACCCGGCTATCCACGGGCTGTGGAAAAGGTTTGTGGAAAACGGCACCATCCGCCACGGGGAATGGTTACGCGCCTGCGCCGCGGGCGAGTTCGTGGGCACGTGCCGGCACTGCGGCGACTACCTCATACCGGCACACCCGCTGCAGGTCGGCCAACGGTGGGACTACGAGGCGCAATGCCGAAGCAAGGCCACGTCATCCATCGTGGACGGCGCACGGCACGTGTCCGGCTGCGGGCACGTGATGGCCGCACCAGGCGGACGGCTCAAAAAACCGAAGCGCCAACGGTCAACCCGGACGGGTGGTGCGTAGTGGCCGGCAACGAACTCGCGCTACTGGCAGACGCGCGTTCCTCGTTGGAACGTGCGCGCAGCCTGAGCGAGGTCAAGGAAATTCGGGACGTTGCCGTGGCTGCGAAGAAGTACGCCGAGGCGAAGAAGCTCGGTAGCGAGGCACAGGGCTACGCGCAGGAAATCATCAACCGCGCAGACCGGCGCATGGGCGAAATCCTCGCCGAAACCGAACGCCACCCAACGGGACCGACTCCGAAAGTTAAGTCCCCCGGGGGTACACAACCTCCACCCAAGCTGTCGGAGCTTGGGGTGAGCCGTAAGGCTTCTTCGACGGCGCAGCAGTTGGCCAGGATTCCGAAGGAGGTGTTTGAGCGCAACGCGCAGAAGCCAACGAAGCGGCTGCTGCGCACGGCGCGGGAGGTGGCGGCCGAGAAGCGCCGCGCTGAGCCCACCGAACCGCAGACTGTCCAGGATGGTGTGGACATCCGGCACGGCGACTTCCGGGAGGCGCTCGCGGACCTTTCCGATGTGGATGCCATCATCACCGACCCGCCGTATCCCAAGGAGTTCATCCCGCTGTTCGGGGACCTGTCCGCGTTGGCGAGCAAGGTACTCAAGCCGTCGGGTGTGCTGGTCGTGATGACCGGGCAGACGTGGCTACGCGAGTACCTCGACGAGCTGGACCGGCACATGGCCTACCGGTGGGTGGCCGCCTACGTCGCGCAGGGCGCGCGTACGCGGGTACACGCCGCCAGGGTTGGGACCGGTTGGAAACCGTTGCTCGTGTATCAGCGCACCGACGCATCGGGTGTGCCGTTTCTCATGGATGACCTGTTCGACGCGGCCAGTCAATCAAGTGACGGGGTCGACAAGCAGTTCCACCACTGGGGACAGTCGGAGACTGGCATAGCCGAGCAGGTCGAGCGTTTCACCGAACCCGGCGCGCTGGTGGTTGACCCGTTTCTGGGTGGCGGCACCACAGCTGTGGTGTGCCGCGATCTGGGCCGCCGGTTCGTGGGCTGCGACATCGACGCTGCCCATGTGGCTACCGCAAGGGAGCGTGCGCGGTGAGCAGGTTCGAGCGGACGGGCATTAGGGATTTGACGTACAGCAACTGGCATCGGCAGTTCTGCCCCGAACGCACCGCGATGATCGACGTCGATGGGTTGGAGTACTGCCGGCGTTGCCGGATGCCGCTCGCATTGATCGAGACCGCGCTCGACTACGGCCAGTCGATCAAACCCACCACCGCGCTGGAGCAGCTCGCGGTGGCCGCCAACGTACCGGCGTTCTGCGTGCTATACGCCAAGAACGGCGAGGACTGCGACGTGGACCGGCGCAAGAGGTGCGTGCGTCCCGGATGCAGCCACGGCATCGGGTCGTTCCGGGTGCGGCGCATCCGGCCCAACCCGACACCATTCAACCCGTGGACGGTTGAGGCGTTCGGCAACTTTCTGATCAACATGCACGACGGACACGAGGCCACCGTGTGTCAGGTTGTGATTGGCGGTGCGCTCTGATGGGCGCATCGTTGGTTAAGGCCGCTTTCGAGCAATTCCCGGACCTGCCGGACGTGGCGATGCGTGCGCTGCTCCACATGGCGGTCACTGCGAAGGACAACGACGAGACGCCCACCTACTGGGGTGGGCGGGACGCGCTGGCGTCAGCTCTCGGACGCTCAGTCGTCGACCTCGCCGCCGAGTCCACGGACGGGGCAGGGGACGTTGTGGCAGCCACGTATCGCGCGATCTCGCGGGTCATAGAAACACTCACAGTAGCCAAGGCGATCAGTCGCACCAATCGTCCGGCGCCCGGCCGCAACGCCGTATACCGGCTGCACCTGTCGATGGAACGGGAGACGCCCGACGACACCCGTTCGCAAGAGACACACGACGCTGGGCGTCCCCCGTCGGGCGCCCGGCGCGCACGTCCATCGATGGAACACAGGACGTTTGGTGGTTCGAACACAGGACGTTTGGTGGTTCGAACACAGGACGCTGGGCGTCACCCCGAGGAAGAAGTAGGAAGAGTAGGAGAGAAGATCTCAGGCCGTACGCAACTCACGGGCGACACGAGTTCGGCCGACGACACGACTGAAAATTCTGCCGGAATGTCAAACGACCAACCCACGGCCACCACCCGACCGTTGCGGGTCGTGGCGTCCAACCCGTCACTACCCGTAGTGAAGACGACCGGACCTAGACAGCCCGCGCTATGGCCGGCTGCCGTACCCGACCACCAGGAGGAGGACACCGTGAACGCAGCCGAGGCCCGGCAGCTCGCCCGCGCGGCGCTGCAAGGCCGCAGCACCACCCCCATCACCAGGGCCGGACGTGAACGCCAGGCCGCAGCGCGCGGCACGTGGCGGCCAGCCAAACCCGGCGAGCTGAACCCCGGTGAAGGCGACACACCGCCCGCCATCAACCGGGCCAGCCGGAAGGGCTTCGGGTTTTGCCTGCCGTGCCACGACCAGGGTCGGATCACGCTCGCGTCCGACCCGGTGGCCGGGTCCACATGCGACCGTCACGCGCCTGCGGCGGTGGCGTCATGAGACCGTCTCCCGAGATGGTCGCCGTCGTTTGCAACGGCCGCGCTCTGGACGCTGACGGCATACCGGTCGGTGACCCGTGCGGCAACACCTACACCGGCCCCCGCGTCGAGGTGGACGCCCGTGCCCGCGCGGCCGGCTGGAAGCTCGGCCCCGTGAGGCCCGACGGGACACGGGACGTCATGTGCCGCGGGTGCGGCCGACCCGACCCGGTCACAGCCGCGCTGTGCCGTGACATTGAACGGAGTCTGACGTGAACGTGTGTCCGCGTTGCGGTTGGCCGACGGGTAACCGGCATTGGGCGCGGGCGCGTAGCGGTATGGCCGCGTGCATGGGTCCGGACGACATGGTGGACCTGGGTCTCGATCCGCCGCCGGCGACGGTGCCGCTCGACCTCACGCCGCACGGTGACGCAATCGACTACGACGACGGGATCGGCGGGTGGGACCGATGACAGGTTTGCCCGACGGTGGACCGCTCACCGCGCCGCTACCGCCACCCGGCCCGTCGTCGCTGCTGTGCACCGACGAGCGGTGCCCCGAATGCCTCCATCCCGCGTGGGCGCATACCCGGGTCGGGGATGTGAGGAACGCGCCACGTCGGTGTATCGGCGTGGACTGCACGTGCCGGGTGTTGGCCCGATGACGAGAGAGGCGACACGACCATGACCCGCAGAAAGGTCACAGTGGACAGTCTCCTACGCCGCCGCCATGTCCGGCCGCGGGTCTACCGCCGGCTGGCCGACCGGAGGACGCGCGGTTTGGCGCAGAATGCTGTGTCCCGGCTGGTGCACAACATCAAGGCGATGGGGAAGGCGTTGTGGCCATGAGCAACCGTCGCAAGCGTGGACGCCAGCCGTGGAGGCCGTGGACTGCCAAGGAGCAGCCGGCACATGAACGGATCCGCCGGAGTGTTCAACCCAACGGCCGTACCCGCATCGACGCCTACGGTGCGGACGCGGGCGCCATCGCGGCCATCGAAGCGTTTCGGCGCAACGGTGCCACGGAGGTCAGTTTTGGTTGGGACGCGCCGGGATACGAGGACGCGGACGATGTGCCCGTGGGTGTTGAGGTCACGTGGTGGTTTCGGGTGACCTACCCGGGCGGTCGTGTGCAGGAGGGTCACGCGCGGCCGACGAGCAATCATGCTCTCGGCATTTTGGAGGCCGCCGCGATGATTCTGCGGCGCAATGGCGGCACCGTCACCGTCCACCCTCCGGGGGGGGCGAACTGATGATGACCCCGTACTACGCCGACGAGTGGGTGACCCTGTATCACGCGGACGCGCTCACCATGACCAGCTGGCCGTGGGTGAGCTGCGACGTGCTCTGTACCGACCCGCCGTACGGCAGGCGCTGGCGTCAAGGCGCAACCCGCACGTCGGCCGCTCGCCGCACCGGGGACCGTCGGCAGGCGGCCGCACACGGCCATGCCGGCATCATTGGCGACGACAGCACCGGCACGCGAGACAAAGCCCTCGCCATCTGGGGCGACCGGCTCGCGGTCGTGTTCGGCGATTTGTTGCTGGCGTGTCCACGAGGGACACGTCAGGTGCTCATCTACGTCAAGCCACCCGACGCGGGCACGAAAGGCACCCACGCGGGCTACCGTCGCGACGTTGAGGCCGTCTATCTGGTCGGGCCGTGGCCGGCGGGCCTCAACGGCGACTCGTCGGTGTTGCGCACTGGAGCACGCAACGTCGGTAACCCTGTCGGGCTCGCCGCTCGTTACCGGCATCCGCACGCCAAGCCGGTCGACGTGATGTGTGACCTGATGGGGCGGTGCCCGCCCGGCACTATCGCCGACCCGTTCGCGGGGAGCGGCTCCACATTGCTCGCGGCCCGCATGGATGGCCGCAAGGCTGTTGGTGTCGAAATCGACGAAGCCCATTGCGAGACGATCGCCCGCCGCCTGAGCCAGCAAATCTTGGACAGCACCTGAACCTGAAAGTGAGGGAACGTGAGTCAACCAACCAATGGCCACCGACCGGCGACCGGCGACATGGTGGCGGAACTGCGCCACATGGTCGAGATGTTGTCCGACGCGTATGGGGTCGCGTTGATGCGCGTGATTGACGCGTCGCCGGTGAGCGCCATCGACGGCGACCACCTGTATCCGTTGCGGGCGGTCGACGCGTCGGGCCGGTTTGTGCTGCTCGATGCGCTGGCGGCACTCACGACCGCGTACGCGGCGCTGTGTGTCGCTGAGATGGCGGAGGGTCACGGTCACGGGGGACCCGCTCAGGGCCATTCTGAGCCATTGGGGGTACCGGAGGGTGGGGACGGGGGCGCTGACTCGCACACGGCCGATCTGGCAGGCGCGTCGGGCATCGTGGCCGGATTGATGGACCTGTTGGAGCAGGCTGAGCCTGACCGGCCGCCGTCACCCGCGATGATCGCCCACCATCTGGCCCGCGTCATGGGCAAACTCCGGCAGGCGCCCGCGCGGCGGACACCACCCGCGCGTCGGATACCCGGCCAGATCCACCACGGGCAGGTGACCTCGTGACCACCCGGTACCTCGGCGAGTGGCTCACCCTCGACCAGGCCGCGCACGCCCTCGGCATCCAACGGGCCGAACTACGCCCGCTAGCCGAGTCAGGCGACATCGAGGTCGTGCAGCTTCGGCCCGGCGCGTGGCGGGTGAAGACCGACACGGTGGACGAGCTGCTCGCCACGGCGGAGTGGAAGGCGCGGGCATCGTGAGAGAGGACGAGATCCCGCGCGCGGCCCGGGGCAAATGCCAGTCGTGCAAAGCAGACATCATCTGGACCGTGACTGAGGCCGGCAAAGACATGCCGGTCGACCTCGCACCCGGCGGGTACGACACAACCGCCGCGAACATCCACCTCACCGCGGTGGGCGGCGAGGTCAAGTCACGGGTTGTCCAGCCGCACCTGGCATTCGGCAACAGAACGCTGCACCTCGCGCACTGGGTGCGGTGCCCGCACAGCAAGATCTGGCGCCGCCGACCGGCGGCCGCCACCGGAACGAGAAAGGCACCACGATGAGCGACGCGAGCGAGACAGGGCACGAGTTCCCAGCCGTTCCCGGAATCGAGTACGACGACCCGGCAAAATGGACCCCGACAATCCAGGTAGCGGAGGCGGTGGTGGTCAACCCCGGCGACCGGGTCCTCATCCGGGTGGACCCAGCGACTCCCGCGGAGGACGTGGCCAGGTTCAAATCCGCCCTGCGCCAGCATTTCCCGGGCTCGATGGTTGTGATCGTCGCCGCCCACGACATGGCCGTGGTACGGGCTGCGGCGTTGGACGATCCGGCCCGGCCGCTGGTTGACACCCGAGACGCGCACGCCGCCACTGTGGACGATGTACCACGCGGCGGACCTGCGCCTAGCTTCAACCTCGGCCCGCTGCCGGACGATGCTGTCGAGGTAACCCGCTGATGTACGAGTACTGGGCCACCGTCGTCAGGGTCCACGATGGAGACACCATCGTGGTCGACATCGATCTGGGATTCCGCACGTGGCGCCACGATCAACGCCTGCGCCTCGCCGGCATCAGCGCACGCGAGCTAGCCAGGCCGGGCGGGTCCGAGGCCAGGGACTACCTGCAGCAGCTGGCGCCGCCCGGCACGCTACTTGTGATCCGCTCCTACCGCGACGAGGCTGACCCGGCCGACGTGATGTCGTTCGACCGGTACGTGGTCCGGGCAAGGGATGCGTCCGGCGTGGACTTGGCTATGCGGCTCATCGCCGCCGGCTACGCGGTCGCGTGGGACGGCCGGACGAAACCCACCCCCTACCCGGCCTGGCCAATCCCTGCGGTCAAGTCGACATGACTGCGATGGTCTTGGTCTGCAAACTGTGCCGCTGGCGCCCACCGAACGACCTGCAGGTGACCTTCGTCGAGGCGCACTTCGACCTTGAGCCCGACCATGACCCGACCGACATTCGGCTTGAACTCGTTGCCTGGTGCGACTGGTGCGAGGCGGAGATGTCGCACGACCGCACAGAGACGATGGCCTCCGGCAAAGTCCGGCATCACTACTCGTGCAACCGATGCCACAGGTCGAAGACAGTCACCCAGGCTGTCAAGTCGACATGACTGCGATCGTCGGCATCGTCCACAACGGCAGCGTCTACATAGGAGGCGACTCCGGATGCTCCAACGGCTGGCACGATTCCGTGCGGGCCGACACGAAGGTCTTCAAGAACGGGGCCTACCTGTTCGGGTTCACGACGTCGTTCCGCATGGGGCAACTTCTCCACCACGCCCTCACCCCACCCGAACCGACCGGCAACCTCGACCGGTTCATGTCCACCACGTTCGTCGACGCCATCCGCGACTGCCTCAAGGCAGGCGGATGGGCCGAGAAGAACAACGACCGGGAGAGGGGCGGCGAGTTTCTTGTGGGAGTGGCAGGACGACTGTTCACCATCGAGGGCGACTATCAGGTCGCCGAAGAATCTGTCGGGCACGCCGCCGTCGGTTCCGGCTACCTGGTCGCCCTCGGCTCCCTGCACGCCACCGCGCAGACGACGATGAAACCGCGCCGTCGCGTCATGGCCGCATTGGGCGCCGCGGAACGCTACACCGCCGGGGTCCGCCGACCGTTCACATGCATGGCAGTGCGGACACCGGAGGGAGGGCCGTGATGGTGGCCGACAAGGTGGCAGACCTGGTCGCCGCCTACCGCGCGGCCGACGAGACAATCGCCGAGCTGAAAGCCCTGATCGACCAGGAAACGCTGGTACGCGGCGGGATCCTCACAGAGTTGGCCAAGGAGCTGCGGAGCTACAAGGCGGTCGGAGCGTCCCTGGGCATAACCGGTGGCCGGGTCAGCGCGCTGTTGTCGACCCACTCGTGGCGCAGTAGGGATCGCGAACGTCCACACACGACGCAACCGCCGCCCGAGCCGGATGTGTAGCATCAGCCCATGCGGGCAACCGGACAACGAGGGAGACAGCAATGAGAAAGGGAGTTGAGCGATGACCGCAGTCCTTCCCGATGCCACCAAGAATGCGCTCCTAAACTCTGCCGCTGCCGGTGGCCTGGTTACCAGCGGTTCGCATCTGTCGCTGCACACAGCGTTTCCTCCAACAGTCAACCCCGGCAACGAGGTCACCGGCGGTAGCCCCGCATACGCCCGCAAGGCGGCTACGTGGACGGCGAACGCAGCCACCGGCATCATCTCCCCGACCACCGGAATCCCGGCCACCTTCGACATACCGGCGGGTACAACCGTCCGCGCGGTCGGTGTGCTGACCTCCGCGTCGGGTGCGGGCACAGTCCTCGCATGGTCGCCAGCTGGCGCGTCGGCACGTCGGGCGTTCAGCGTCGACGCGGCCGGTGTCACCAACGATGACATCTTCTCCCCCGCGCACGGCCTGGTGGCCGGCAACTCGGTGCTGTTCTGGCCGACGATCGGCGCGGTTCTGCCCACCGGTATGGCCGAGGACACCGAGTATTTCGTCATCGCAGCCGGGCTGACCACAGACAGCTTCCGAGTGTCGGCCACGTTGGGCGGCGCCACGATCGCCATCACAGCCATCGGTGACGGTGATGTGCAAAGGTTCGTGCCCGAAGTGTTCGCCGGGCAGGGCACGTACCAGGTAAGTGCTTATAGCGTGTCGCTACCAGGCTGAGCGGGGAATCCAATATGGACCTGTACCTGACTGAGCCGGTCGGCCCGTTCCACACCGCGGCCCGTGTCACGAACACGTTCACCACCAAGCAGGACGTGTCGCCGCTGCCGGTGCCGGTCATCCCGGCCGGCAAGCTGCGCCCAGGCAGCAAAATTCACATCCGGGCCAGTGGCGACTACAACACCACCGCCACCCCGACCCTGACATTGGGTTTCTGGTACGGCACCCGGGCGCCGGCCATCACCGGCGACATCGCGCTGTCCTCGGTGATTACCACCGCGACCGCCACCCTGTGGCCGTGGTGGATGGAGTGGGACGGGATCTGCACCGTGGGCGGCGCCGCCGGCACGCTCGTCGGCTCGGGCCAACTCCAGCTCGGGGCGTCGCTGACAACGTTCAACGCTGAGGTGCCCGTCCCGATCACGGCGGCGCTGCGGACAGTGGCCATCGACCTATCGATTGAGCGGGCGATCGGTGTGTCCGCGACATGGTCAGCGTCGAGCGCATCGAACCAGATCACGGTCAACAGTCACCGGGTACTGATCATCAACTGAGAGGAAACGAATGACGATCGGGCGGAGCATCAGCAAAGCGGAACTCGACAGCGTTTGCGACCAGATTGCGCACACCTTGTACCGGACGATGGAGAACATCGATCAGGTCCAGGCCTTTCTGGCGGGGTTCTCGTCGGCGCAGCTCATAACTGCCGGCTATTGCACGGATAGCACCGACGCCGACCGGCTCAAGTCAGCGTTCACGGACATGTCGAACCTGTCTACGATCTGGCAGGGTGGCGCGGCGACCGGCACAATGCCCCGCGACCACCGGCTGTTCGCCAAGTGGCTGTTGGGCGTCGGCGTCTTCTGATCCACCCAGGGGCATACGGGAGGGGTGAGCCGTGGCGACTCCCCCCACCTTCCCGGCATCGGCTGATCTCGCCGAGGGGTCCGGCACCCGAGCGTTCGGGGCGGTCACCACCCAGGCTGGGGACTACCTGGTCGTTGAAGGCATCGGCGACGACGGCGGCACATTCACCGCATTGACACCAACCTGCGTCGGCCTGACATTCACGAATCGGACCGACGTCGGGCAGAGTGGCAAGGTGCGAGTCCAGCAATGGACCGCACCCGACGCGACCGGCGCCAGCCGCACAGTCACCATCACCCCGACCGGCGGTGGCGCGACCTGGAGTGCCCGGGTGACCGTTGTGCGCGGCTCCGAGGGCCCGTCCGGCACCGGCACAGCATTGGCCGCACAGACGGCGTCGGTCACCCGCACCGGCGACAACTCCGCCATGGTCATGACGGTCGGCGACTGGGCGACCGGCGCGGTCGGCAGTCCGGCATGGACCCCCGGCGGTGCGACCACAGCGTCTCAACAGGGCGCCAACGCGACCTACATTTACGGACGGTGGGACGACTCTGGCGCGGCCGGCACCGCATCCCACGGCATCAGCTCACCCACCTACACCACCCCGTCCGCAGCCGCTCTGGAAATGCTCGGCACCGCAGGCAGCCCCGCAGCCGGCGCAGCCGGTGTGGTGCCGTTCCCGCTACCGCCGCACCTGCTGCTGGAGCTGGCCGCCCGCAACCAGGCCATGTGGCAGGCGGGCGCATCACAAGCTCAGAGCAGCACAGGCACCGCCGAAGCCACCCAGCGCAGCACCACCGAGACCGCAGGCCTCAGACAAGGCACAGGCACCGGCACGGCCGTCGCCCGCACCACCACCCAATCCACCGGCGTCAAGGGCGCCGCTGGTGCCGCCGCCGCGGCCCAACACACCACCACCGCCGGCGCAGGCCAGAAACAAGCCACGGCCGCAGCCAACACAGTCCAACGCAGCACAGACACCGACACCGGAAGCAAGCAGGCCGGCGGTCCAGGCGCGTCATCCGCCCGGCCGCTGACCCAGGCCACCACCACAGCAATCATCGGTGGTGCCGGTACGGCCAGCGCACACGCCACCACCACCTCGACGGGGACGAGAGGCACGACGGCGGACGCCAGCACCGCCCCCCACGTCACCACCACGTCCGCAGGCAATCGCAGCACCTCCGGCGCAGGACACGCATCCCCACACGTAGGCACCGCCGCGGACGGTGTGCGGGCAACCGCCGGCGTGGGCCGCGTCACCGTGCACACTGTCACCGGGTCCACGGGGCAGCAGATAGCACCCTTCGTGCCCATCATGATCGGCCTCGACGGGTCGGCCAGCGCCGGCACACTCGATGGCAGCGCACCACAACCCGTCGGCCTCGACGGGACAACCACCACCACAGGAGGCATCACGTGACCACCTCGCGCTTCGTAGCCGGCTACTGCCCGATGGGCTGCGGCGAGCACCTATTCCTCGGCGACGACGGCGGCATCACCTGCTCATACCTCCACTGCCCGCGGCCAACCGCCGCACACGAACTGCTCGACGACCACGAAACCGAACACGTCGTACACCTCGACGAGACCGAGACCGCGTTCACCATCCGGCACCCTTTACGGGAACGTCTCGACGACGACGCCATCATGACGTGTACCCTCCATGAGTACCTGGCATCCCGCGACGGCCCGCCAGCCGCGCCCGGACGGTACCGGGTCATATGGCGGCGGCGTGGAGGTCACCCATCATGGCACCGCCTGTCCGATGCGACCCGGTGAGGAGCGATCACGATGATCACAGACCTAGACGAATGGCGCCGCGTGTGCCTCTCGGCGTTCGACAACCTGTGCACCGACACCGAAGTCACCATGGGC
>Ga0137425_1000295_pt1 | contig 14537 bp, 13 predicted proteins | sample EasRivERMZT640_2_FD_102318 | JGI IMG/M metagenome (GOLD analysis project Ga0137425, IMG submission 102318) | Soil microbial communities from meander-bound floodplain in the East River, Colorado, USA - East River MetaG ERMZT640_2 | ecosystem: Environmental > Terrestrial > Soil > Floodplain ...
ACAGCTTGCGCTCCACGCCATCCAGGGTCGTGAGGCGCTCTCCGCTCTTGGCGCGCCGCACGCGGACCGCTCGGCCCGACAGCTTGTCCAGGTCGAAAGCGTGCAACGGGTGGCCCATCTCCCACAGGACATAGTTGGTGGCATCCACCACCGAGTTGATGGGACGAAGACCAATCGCTTCCAGGCGGCGCGCCAGCCAGGATGGGGAGGCCCCCACCTTCACTTTCTGGATGACCAGGGCGGTATAGCGGCCGCACAGCTCCGGTGCCTCCACCGCCAGGGACGCCAGGAACACCGCGCCACGCCGGGAGTCGTCCAGATTGGCGGGGGGCTCCTTCAACCGGGTGCCCTCGGCCACCGCCAGCTCGCGGCCCAGTCCGAGGTGGTTCATGCAGTCGGGCCGGTTGGTCGTGACGTCGAAGTGGTAAACCGTATCGTCGCCGAACGATTCCAGGGAATCCAGCGGCATTCCCACCTCGGTCAGCCTCGCACCCAGGGCCTGGGGGGGGAGTTGCGTCTCCACGCATTCACGCAGCCATTGATCGCTGAATCGCAAGCTAGGCCCCCGAAAACTGATTCAGGAAGCGCACATCGTTCTCGAACAGCAGCCGGATGTCGTCGATGCCGAACTTCAACATGGCAATCCGGTCCACTCCCAATCCAAAGGCGAACCCCGAGACCGTCTGAGGGTCGTGCCCCGACAGACGCAGGACTTCCGGATGGACCATGCCCGCCCCTCCCATCTCCAGCCAGCCCGAGCGCTTGCAGGTGGCGCATCCCTTCCCATTGCACAGGACGCAGCTCAGATCGAACTCGGCGCCGGGCTCCACGAACGGAAAGTAGCTGGGCCGGAAGCGCACCTGAGTATCGTCCCTGAAGATCCTCCTGGCGAAGGTCAGAACGGTACCCTTGAGATCGGCGAAGGTGATGCCTTCGGCCTCCGCCAGTCCCTCGACCTGATGAAACATCGGGGAGTGGCTGACGTCCGAATCGCGGCGATATACTTTTCCCAGAGCGATGATTTTCAGCGGCGGTTTCCGGGCCTGCAGCGTGCGGATCTGCACCGGCGAGGTGTGGGTGCGCAGAAGCAAGCCGCCTTCCAGATAGAAGGTGTCCTGGGTGTCCCGGGCGGGATGGTCGACCGGGAAATTCAGCGCCACGAAGTTGAAATAGTCGGTCTCTACTTCGGGTCCCTGGGCGAGAGAGAATCCCATCTCGAGGAAGATCTCCTCAATCTCCCTGCGGACCTGGTTCACGGGGTGGGCGCTGCCGAGAGGGGGCATCCGGCCGGGGAGGGAGACGTCCAGCCCCTGCGCCTCCGGCGTTGCCGTCAGCGAGCCTTCGGCCAGGGCCAGTCGGTCCTCGATGTAGCGCTTCAGGCTGTTGAGGGAGTCACCCACCGCGGGTCGCTCGGCCGGGTCCACCTCTTTGAGGGAGCGCAGGAGCTGCGAGAGAGCACCCCCTTTGCGGCTGAGGTATCCCGCGCGGATCCGGGACAGGGCTGCAGCGTCTGCGGCAGCCGAGATTTCCGAGTCAAAGCGCTCCCGGAGGGTCTGGAGGCGATCCTGCATGGCCGGCCTCGGGCGAAGGGCGCCCCGGATGCGCGGAGGGTTCCGCGGACTCCGGGATCACCGTTTAGCGGGAGAGCGCCCTCTTGGCCACGGAAGCCACCTCGCCGAATCCCTGGGGATCGACGACGGCCAGCTCCGCCAGAATCTTCCGATCCAGCCCGACGTTTGCCTTCTTCAATCCCGCCATCAGATGGCTGTAAGAAATCTCGTGGAGCCGTGCGGCCGCATTGATGCGCGTAATCCACAGCTTGCGGAAATCGCGCTTCTTGCGCTTGCGATCCTTGTAGGCGGAAACCAGGGACTTCTCCACCGCCAGCTTGGCTATCCGGTGGAGGCGGCCCTTGGCCCCGTAAAATCCTTTCGCAAGCTTTAGTATCTTCTTGCGCTTCTGGCGTCTCTTGGTACCTCGCTTGACCCTCGGCATCGGAAATCTCCTTCATCCATTCGTGAGACAGGGGCTAGCGCCCCGCCTGGCCTCTCTGCGTCTTCTCCCCGGCGAAGCGGGTTATCCGTAGGGAAGCATCTTGCGGACCTTTGGAAGGTCCGCGGCACACACGTTCACTTCCTGATCCAGATGTCGCTTCCGCTTCCGCGTCTTCTTGGTCAGGATGTGCCGCTTGAAGGCCTGCGACCGCTTGGCCTTTCCGCTGGCGGTCAACCGGAAGCGTTTGGCCGCGCCCCGGTGCGTCTTCAGTTTCGACATAGTTGCTCTCCGGCCGGGAGTTTCCCGGCATCGTCAGGGGCGCCCCGGGTGGGCGCTCAGCGCTTTGGCGCCATCATCATGTAAAGGAAAGGCCCCTCCATGCGGGGGGAGCTCTCCACGATGGCTACTTCCTCGAGCTCGGTCCGGATCCGCTCCAGGATTCTCTGACCAATCTCGCGGTGCTGGTGCTCACGGCCCCGGAACATGACCGAGACCTTGACCTTGTTGGACTTGCTGATGAACCTCGAAATGTTGTTCTTCTTGAATTGGTAATCGTGCTCGTCGGTCTTGGGTCGAAACTTCACTTCCTTGATGACGATGACTTTCTGCTTTTTCCGGGACTCCTGAGCTTTCTTGTTCAGCTGATACCGGAATTTTCCAAAGTCCATGATCCGGCAGACGGGGGGCGCGGCCTCAGGCGCCACCTCGACAAGGTCCAGTCCCTCTTCCTCCGCCAGCTTGAGAGCCGCATCGGGAGTCATGATTCCCAGCTGCGCTCCCGTGGAGCCGATGACCCGGACCTCCCGGGCCCTGATCCGCTCATTGACCCGCGTCTTGCGAATGGACTCACTATCCATGCACACCCCGGAAATTGGGCCGGACCATCCGGCCTGGATACCTGTTCAGGGCCCGGAAACGGCTCAAAGCGCCAGGGCCCGGGACCGGCTCAATCCGCGCATCTCTTCCACCAGCGCCTCGATCCCCTGGGACCCGCGGTCGCCCTTCTGCCTCAGGCGGACGGAGACCATTCCCTCGGCAGCTTCCTTGTCGCCCACGATCAGCATGTAGGGAATGCGCTGGATTTCAGCTTCGCGGATCTTGGCGCCGATTTTCTCGTTGCGGTCGTCCATTTCGACACGAAAGCCCTCTGCCTGCAATCGATCCCGCAAGGTGGCCGCGTAGGCCGCCGCCCGATCGGTGATGGGCAGCACCACGCCCTGGACCGGCGCGAGCCAGAAGGGGAACGCGCCGGCGTAGTGCTCGACCAGGGAGCCGAAGAAGCGCTCCAACGAGCCCAGCACCGCCCGGTGAATCATCACCACGGGAATCGCCTTCGATTCAGAATTCAGATAGTGGATGTCGAGGCGCTCCGGCAGGTTGAAATCGAACTGCACGGTGGGCCCCTGCCACGATCGTCCCAGCGCGTCCAGCATCTTGATGTCGATCTTCGGGCCGTAAAACGCCGCTTCTCCCGGGATTCGCCGGTAGGACAATCCCAGTTTTTCCAGGGCCCACACGAGGGCCTTCTCCGCCATATCCCAGCCCGTCGCATCTCCGGCGTACTTGTCCTTCTGGGCGGGATCCCAAATCGACAGATCCACCTGAAACTCGTTGTAGCCGAAGGTCCGGAGCATGAACAGACAGAGGTCCACCGCCGCCAGGACTTCCGCTGGAGCCTGCTCGGCGGTGCAGAAGATGTGCGCGTCGTCCTGGGTGAATCCCCGGACCCGCATCATCCCGTGCAGGACGCCCGATCGCTCGTACCGATAGACGGTACCCAGCTCCGCCAGTCGAATCGGCAGGTCCCGGTAGGAATGCAGCCGGGACTTGTAAATCAGCGAGTGCCCGGGGCAGTTCATGGGCTTCAGCACGTACCCTTCCTTCTCGATTTCGAAGGTGTACATGTTTTCCTTGTAGAAGGAGAAATGCCCGGAGCGCTTCCAGAGGTTGTCCCGCGCGATGTGCGGAGTCGTCACCAGATCGTAGCCGCGGCGGTGGTGCTCCTCCTTCCAGAAATCCTCGATCACCTGCCGGACCATGGCACCCTTGGGGTGCCAGAAAATGAGCCCTGGACCAGCGTCTTCCTCCACGCTGAAGAGATCGAGCGCGGGGCCCAGCTTGCGATGGTCCCGCTTCTTCGCTTCTTCCAGGCGCTTCAGGTGTTCTTGAAGATCCGCTTCCTTGAAGAAGGCGGTGCCATAAATCCGCTGGAGCATCTGGTTTTCTTCGCTTCCCTTCCAGTACGCCCCGGCGATCGACAGGAGCTTGAAGGCCTTGATTCTTCCGGTCGAGGGGAGGTGCGGTCCCCGACAGAAATCGATCCATTCTCCCTGCTGGTAGACGGAGACCGGATCGCCGCCCTTTTCCTCGACGAGCTCCACTTTCAGGTGCTCGCCTTTCTGGCGGAAGTAGTCGAGCGCGTCGCGGCGCGGGATCTCCTTTCGGAGAATCGGCAGATCCCGCTGGGCAATCTCCCGCATCTTCTTCTCGATGGTGGCGAGGTCGTCCGGCGTGAACGGCTTTTCCTTCTCGAAGTCGTAATAGAAGCCATCCTCGATCACCGGTCCGATGCCGACCTTCGCCTCGGGAAACAGCTCCTGGACCGCTTGGGCGAGGAGATGCGCCGTGCTGTGGCGATAGACTTCCAGCGCCTCGGGCTGGGAATCGGTCAGCAGGACCAGGGCGCCGTCCCGCTGCAAGGGGGTGCTCAAGTCCACCAGACGGTCGTCCACCTTCGCCGCCAGGGCGTCTCTGGCGATCCTCTGGCCCAGCGATCGTGCCACCTCCAGAGGAGAAGTTCCCCGCGGAAATGTCTTCGCGCTGCCATCGGGAAGGATGATGCGGATCTGCTCCATGCTACTCGAAGAATTTCCTGGAGAGGAGAGAGATTCCCCTGGTCTCTCCTGGGATCAGAGGAATCCTCGGGCCTCGAAAAGTCGTGACAAATGGTAGGCGCGAGCGGATTTGAACCGCTGACCCCTTCCGTGTCAGGGAAGTGCTCTCCCCCTGAGCTACGCGCCTGTAATTCCATCGCCCGCCTCAATCACGCCGAGGCGCTCGATTCGGAAGCTTCGATAAGTGCTCAGTGTAAATGGGTTGCGCAGAGACTGTCAACCTTCTCCTGATCCACTCGCGGCCGGAATCGGCGGAAGACCGGCGTTGCGGCCCTCCGGAGGCTCGGGTATTATACGCAAATCAATCCAAATTCTGACAGATGGGAATGCCAAGCCATGTTGATTGTGATGGAAAAGGGGGTGACTGACCGCGAGGTCAAAGCCGTCATCGAGCGTATCGAGCAGATGGGCTTCAAGGCCAATCCCATCCCCGGCGCCCAGAGAGTGGCCATCGGCATCACCGGAAACCAGGCACCCCTCGACAGCGCGGAGTTCGAGTCGATGCCGGGGGTCAAAGAGGCGATCCGGGTGACCCGGCCCTACAAGCTGGTGAGCCGGGAGGTGAAAAGCGAGGACACGGTGATTTCGGTGCGCGGCCGGGAGGTGGGCGGAAAACAGCTGGCCATCATCGCCGGGCCCTGTGCGGTGGAGACCGAGGATCAGGCGCTCGCCATCGGCGAGCTGGTCGCCAAAGCGGGAGCCAATTTCTTCCGTGGCGGAGCCTACAAGCCGCGGACTTCTCCCTATTCATTCCAGGGGCTGGGAGAGCCGGCTCTGAAGATCCTGGCGAAAGTCCGGGAGCGTACCGGGCTGCCCATCGTGACCGAAGCGATGGATGCGGAGTCGGTCCCGCTGGTGGAGGAGTACGCGGACGTGATCCAGATCGGCGCGCGGAACATGCAGAATTTCTCCCTCCTCAAGCGAGTGGGCCGCTCCAAGCTCCCGGTCTTCCTCAAACGGGGCATCTCCGCCACCCTGGAAGAGCTGCTCATGTCGGCGGAGTATCTCGCCTCGGAGGGAAACTATCGGATCATGCTCTGTGAGCGGGGAGTGCGGACTTTTTCGGATCACGCCCGCAACACCCTGGATCTGTCGGTGGTGCCGGCGGTCAAGCACCTCAGCCACCTCCCGATCCTGGTGGACCCCAGCCACGGCACAGGGCGACGCGATCGGGTGGCGCCGCTGGCCCGGGCGGCGGTGGCGGTGGGCTCCGACGGGATCATGGTGGAAGTGCATGATCATCCCGAAAAGGCCCTCTCGGATGGCCCCCAGGCCATGTTCCCGGATCAATTCGCCGAGCTCGTGAGGGATATCCGTGCGCTGGCGCCCCTCGTGTCCCGGACCTCTTAGAGAACCCCTCCCTTGATACAACTGGGTGGCCTTTCCGTGGAGCTGATCCCCACGGGATTGTTTCGCCTGGACGGCGGCGCGATGTTCGGCGTGGTGCCGAAGGTGCTGTGGGAGCGTGTGGCGCGTCCCGACGAGAAGAACCGTATTGAGCTGGCGCTGAACTGCCTGCTGGTCCGCGACGGTAAGCGGACCATCGTGGTGGAGACCGGCATGGGAGACAAATGGGGCCCCAAGGAGCGGGAGATTTACGCTCTTCGATCCACCGGAGGGCTGCCGGAGGAGCTGGGCCGGCGAGGCGTCAATCCTGAATCGGTCGACGTGGTGATCCTGACCCACCTCCATTTCGATCACGCCGGGGGCGCCACCGTCGCCCGGAGCCCCGGAGAGGCGGTTCCGGCCTTTCCCAATGCCACCTACTATGTCCAGCGAGTGGAATGGGAGTTCGCCACGCACGCCAACGAGCGAACGCGCGCCAGCTACCTTCCGGAAAACTTCCAGCCGCTGTACCGGGAGGGAATGCTCAGGCTTCTCGAGGGAGAGCAGGAAGTGCTTCCGGGGATCTCCGTCATCCCCCTGCCCGGCCACACGCCTGGATTGCAGGGTGTCCTCCTCCGGGGAGGGGGAGGGACCGCGCTGTTCCCGTCGGATCTGATTCCCACCGTGGCCCATCTTCCCATCCCCTACATCATGGGCTACGATGTGCTTCCCCTGACCACGCTGGAAACCAGGAAGCGCGTTCTTCCCAGGGTGCTCAGGGAGGGGTGGAAGCTGCTTCTGGTTCACGAGCCCGCGACGCCGATCGGGGTGCTGCGCGAGGATTCGGGAAAAGTCACCTTTAAGCCCTCGGAGCAGGAGTCATGAGCGAAGGTTTGCTGGTTCTGGAGGATGGCCGGGCGTTTCCAGGCCGCTCGTTCGGGGCGCGCGTGGCTCGTACCGGCGAGGTGGTCTTCAACACCTCCATGACCGGCTACCAGGAAATCCTCACCGATCCTTCTTATCGCGGTCAGATTGTGGCCCTCACGGTGGCCGAAGTGGGGAATTATGGGGTCAACCGAGTGGATCCCCAATCGGGCGGCATCCAAGTCGAAGGATTGATTATTCGAAGCCTGTCCGCCTCACCCAGCAACTGGAGGGCGGAAAGGGGTCTGGTGGAGTACCTGGTGCAGTCCGGAATTCCCGGTCTCACCCAGCTGGATACCCGGGCCCTGACACGTCACATTCGCTCCCGGGGGGCCCTGAAGGGAATCCTGTCCCCCACCGGGGGTGACGTGGAATCCCTGGCGAAAAGGGCACGCTCGGCCCCCGGCCTCGAGGAGCTGGATCTGGTGGGAATGGTGACCTGCGCCTCGACCTATCGCTATACGGAGGAGTCCGAGGCCGGTCATCCGGCGGGGGTCGCCTCCCGCATCCCGATTCTGGCGTACGACCTGGGATTGAAGCGGAACATCCTGCGTCGGCTGCATGAGGCGGGATTCGACGTGACGGTGGTGCCCGCCTCCACCCCCGCCGAGCTGGTTCTCGCCTCCTCCGCGCGCGGCGTTTTCCTTTCCAACGGCCCCGGTGATCCGGCCACGGCCACCGAGGTGGTGAAGAACGCCCGGAGGCTGGTGGGAAAGCTTCCCATCTTTGGCATCTGTCTTGGACACCAGGTTCTCGCCCTCGCCTTGGGGGCCAGGACGTTCAAGCTCAAGTTCGGACACCGGGGGGGCAACCAGCCGGTGAAGGATCTCGCCACGGGCAAGGTGCTCATCACCGCGCAGAACCATGGCTATGCGGTGGACCCTGACTCCCTCCCGGTGGATCTGGAAGTGACTCAGACCAACCTCAACGACGGGACCGTGGAGGGGATTCGCCATCGCAGCCATCCCATCCTGGCCGTTCAATATCATCCTGAAGCAAGCCCGGGTCCCCATGATTCGTTTCGCCTGTTCGACGCCTTCCGAGAGCTGATCCTCACCTTCGAGCAGCAGCGCTGAAGTCCCGGCACCGATCACAAACTCGCAGTGGCTGGGACATTTCACCCCCCGCTCCCACCTTTTGACGAGTCCCGTCAGTTTTCGTGGATGGACGCGGCGCGGTGCCCTATATTCCCCCGGAAGCGATGGCTGGCGCCGTCTGAGATGTCCTGATCGGGAGGTGAGGCTTCATGAGCCAGAAAGAAGATTGCTACATCATTGAAGAAGACGATTTGTTGGAGCCGATGCGGCGGCTGCAGCGTGCGTCAACAAAGGCAGGCGGCCTGCGCGGTCTGGATGCCACGGTTCGCGCTTCGCGACGCGGGTCCCGCGGCCGGGGGGGCTCCGGCGCGCCCCTGGCTTCCTCCCTTTCGCTGTTCATCTGCGGCGCCGGTCAAGTGGCGAACGGGCAGTGGAAGCTCGGCATACTGCTTTTCCTCACGGAGGTTCTGGCACTGGCCGGGCACTGGTGCGTGGTAAGAGCCTGGCCCTTCTTTCGGGATGTCGCCCATATCTATGCCATATCCGAGGAGGAGCTGTTCCTCGCTCTGGCCGCCGGGGATTTCCTGCTGGTGTTCTTTCTTCTCTACAACATCGCCCAGGCGTATCACCAGGGGGAATCGAGCGCGGGTGAGTTCAACGGCATCGGAGTTCCGATGGTGTCGGGACTGGCTTCGCTCCTGGTTCCGGGATGGGGTCAACTGCTCAATGCCCAACTGGGGAAGGGGCTCTTCTTCATCTTTTGCGTGCTGGCGCAAATCTACTTCATCGCGCTGCTGGTCTTGACCAGCTTCTTTCAGCTCTTTCCGAGGATAGGACTGGAGAGTCTGATCCGGACACGGGGGGAGGTGGTGGAGCTCTGCATCTTTTTCTTCGCCAGCATGATCTGGATCCTGAGCGTGTACGACGCCTACCTGGTGGGCCGCTACTCCGCGCGCTGAGGCTGAACGATCCTCACGAGCCGGGAGGAAGGTCCTTCTGGATCTGTCGGCGAATCGGCGCGATGTCGGGGTTGTCGGGATCCAGGGCCTCGGCCCGGTTCAACTCCTGCAGCGCTCTCGAGGGATCGGCCTGTGCCCTGGCAATCCGGGCCAGCAGGACGTGAACCTCGGCAGTGTCCCGCGCGGCGATTGACAGCCGCGCCTGCGCCTCGGCTTCGGAGAGGCGTCCCGCATCCAGATCCAGGGTTCCCTTGAGCGAGTGGTATTCGGCGGCATAGGGATCGGGCTCGCCGGCAATGCCCTTCAGCACGCCTTCCGCTTCCCCCCGCTTTCCCGAATGCACCAGGATGCGCGCCAGCTGGAACGTGGCCTTGGGGTAGCCGGGGGATTGCTCGGTCGCCTTGCGGAGGTAGGAAACCTGCTTGGCGGCGGAAGGATCGATCAGCCCGCGGATGTAGCTCTCATAGGCCACCAGGGGGAAGGCGCCTCCCGAGTCGGCATTGTCCGCGTGGGAAGCCAGCTTCGAGGCCGTCATTCCATCGCTGCGCAGCAGCGCATGGGCGAGGGACTTCTGCAGCTTCAACAGGTCTTTTAGGCTGCCCGATTCTTCCCGCCAGGGGGCGGCGCCGTTGGCGTCCAGGCGCAGGACCCGCGCCACCATCGCCAGCTGGCCCTTATCCAGCGTGAATTTTCCGACCACCAGCCGATCGGGCACGAGGCGGCCTTCGGTTTCCGAGCGAAAGCGTCTGCCGAGCCGCAGTGACGTGGCCAGCGTGAGGGGAGCGCCCGGTGGCAGCTCCAGCTCTTCCATGGCCGAGAGCCGGTCCTCCCGCGGCACCACACGTTGCGACGCCCCCAGGAAATAGTCCGCCAGCGACAGGGCCATGGCTTCCTGAAGCCAGTCTCGGGATCCATCGGGGGCCGAGTCCTCGAACGGCAGAATGAGATAGGTGTGCGCCGGCTCCGCGGTGGTGCCGGCGGTCGCGGCGAGGAGACACACGACCAGCCAGATCGCGCCGCGCTGGAGTCGCCGGGGGCTCAACCGTTTCTCCGCATGCGCTCGGTCTCGTCGCCCTGGGCGGACAGGGGAGCCTCGAACCTCCCGAAGAACATCTTTCCCGCGGTGGTCTGCAGGACACTGGTGACCACGATGTCCACGGTCTTGCCGATGAGCCGCTTGGCGTTGTCCACCACCACCATGGTTCCGTCGTCCAGGTAGCCCACCCCCTGGTTCGGCTCTTTCCCCTCCTTGATGATGAAAACCTTCATGGACTCTCCGGGGAGCACCACAGGCTTCAAGGAGTTGGCCAGCTCGTTGATGTTCAAAACCTCCACCCCCCGCAGCTGCGCCACCTTGTTGAGATTGAAATCGTTGGTCAGGATCTTGGCGCTCGTCTGCTTGGCGAGCTCGATGAGCTTGAGGTCGACCTCGCGGACATCGGGAAAATCGGCGGCGGTGATGACGACCTTCACGTGAACCCCCTTTTGAATTCTCTGAAGAATGTCCAGGCCCTTGCGGCCGCGGTTGCGCTTGAGGGGATCCGAGGAGTCGGCAATGTACTGCAGCTCGTTCAGCACGAACTGGGGAACGAGCAGGATGCCGTCCAGAAAGCCCGTTTCGCAAACATCGGCGATGCGCCCATCGATGATGACGCTGGTGTCCAGGATCTTGCTGGGAGAATCCGCCGCGGGCCGCGGGCTCCCGGAGCGAAGCGACTCCCACGAGACGGTCTCGGCTTTCCGGGCCCCCAGGGCGGCGCCGAAGTAGAGAGCCACCAGGAGTACGGCGGGCCGGAGAATCACGGGGGTGACGCCGGAAATCTCCCCCTCGGGGATGAGCTTCCAGAGGAAGGCTCCCACGGCCGCTCCGGCGCAGAGTCCCAGCAGCGTCCCGGCCAGGACGCGCGCCTCCACATGCCGCGCCATCGCCTCCAGGCCGAGGCCCACGCCGGCGACGAGGACGGCGACCGCGAGGAAACGGAAATCCGGAGGCGCGAGGGTAGGAGGAAAAACCTGGATCGAGACGACGAGCGCGAAGAGGAGAAAGAAGGCTCTGAGAATCCACTGCATCATTGTGTCGTGTGCCTCCCGTGAGTAAACGCGCCAGCCGCGATGGATTATAGCAATGATTCCACCGCCTCTGAAATCGTCGAGACGCCCTTGGCTTCCAGGGGAAGTCCCTTGGGGAAGTCCTTGAGGTTTGTTTTGGGCAGGACGCAGCGGGAAAAGCCCAGTCGATGCGCCTCACGCACCCGCTCGGCGACGCGTGCCACGGCCCGGACTTCACCGACCAGTCCCAATTCCCCCAGGGCCACCGTATCGGATCGAGCCGGGCGGTTCAGCAGGCTGGAAGCCACGGCGCAGGCGACTGCCAGATCGGCGGCGGGCTCGGTGAGACGAACTCCTCCCGCCACGTTGATGAACACGTCCTCCTGGGACAGGGACAGGCCGGCACGCTTTTCCAGCACGGCGAGAAGCATCGCACCCCGGATGGGATCGAAACCGGTGGCCCAGCGTCGGGCGGATCCGGCGCCGCTTCCCAGGACGAGCGCCTGGATCTCCACCAGGAAGGGGAGGGATCCCTCCAGGGAGCAAAACACCACCGATCCGGCAGCATCGCCTTTGCGCTGGGAGAGAAACAGGGCCGAAGGGTTCTCGACGGGGACGAGCCCGCTTTCCGCCATCTCGAACACCGCCAGCTCTCCCGCGGGCCCGAAGCGGTTCTTGGCGGTGCGCAACATCCGGTAGGTGAAATTCCCGTCCCCCTCGAAATAGATGACGGTATCCACCAGGTGCTCCAAGGCTTTCGGTCCCGCGAGCGAGCCGTCCTTGGTCACGTGACCCACCAGCAGCAGCGGCGAGCCTTTTCGCTTGGACCACTCCAGCAGCCGCACGGCGCACTCCCGAATCTGGCTCAGGCTACCGGGAGCCGATTCCAGCGCCTCCGAAGCGATGGTCTGGATGGAGTCGACAATGAGCGTGTCGGGAGGATCCTGCTCGGCGGCTTCCAGGATCTGCTCCAGGGAATGACCGGGGAGGATCTGCAACTTCTCCGAGACAATCCCGAGCCTGCGGGCCCTCAAGGCGATCTGAGCGCCCGATTCTTCGCCGCTGGCGTACAGCACGGTTCGCCGGCCCTTCTCCAGAGCCCAGGCGCATTGCAGCAGCAGCGTCGACTTGCCGATGCCGGGCTCTCCGCCGATGAGAACCCCCATGCCGCTCACCAGGCCACCCCCCAGGACCCGATCCAGGGAGGCGATTCCGGTGGCGATTCGGGGGATCGCAGCATCGTTCGTGAAGCTCGCGAGCGGCAGCCTGGGAGCGGGCGCGCCGCCGCGGAAGATGCTGGGCCGGGTGAGATTCGGGTGGGACTCCTCGGAAAGGCTGTTCCACTCCTGGCAGACGGGACAGCGGCCCAGCCACTTCGGGCTCTCGCCGCCGCAGGCGGAGCAGACGTAGACGGCGCTCTTCATGCGAGCGCCGCCGGCGCGGAGAAGCGGCTGCGAACCTCCAGGATTCGTCCGCCATGGTGGTAAATCCTGGGGACCCGCCAGCCGATCCCGCAGAGGATTTCCCAGGCGATGGTGCCGGCTTCGAGCGCCACCTGGTCGGCCCCCTGGAAAACGCCGTCTTGCTCTCCGATGAAAACGGCCTCGTCACCCAATTTCGCCTCCGGGAGCTCGGTGACATCCAGCGTCGTGAGATCCATGCTGATTCGGCCCACGATGGGCGTCGATCGTCCGCGCACCAGGAAGTGGCCCTGATTCGAGAGGGACCGCAACACGCCGTCGTCGTAGCCCGCTGCGACCGTGGCGATGCGCGTGGGCCGGCCGGCCGTGAAGGTCGCCCCGTAGCCGACTGATTCGCCGGCGCGCAGCTCCTTGAGATAGACAATGCGGCTCGCCACCCGCATCACCGGGCGCAGTGGCATCGGCTGATTTCTTTCCGAGGGCCGGTATCCATAGAGGAGCAGCCCCGGGCGGACGTGCGTCAGCCAGGCGGGAGGACGGTCCAGTACGGCGGCGGAATTCGCCAGGTGGCACATCACCGGTGCGTGGCCCCGGCTGCGGACGACCTTCAGCAGTGTCTGAAAGCGCTCCATCTGGGTCCGGGTCAGCGGATGATCGGGATCGTCGGCGCACGCCAGGTGGGAGAAAATTCCTTGCAGCTCCAGGTGGGGGCACCGGCTCAAGGATTCCAGGAATTCCTCCACTTTTTCCCACCGGACCCCGAGCCTCCCCATTCCGGTGTCCACCTTGAGATGAAAAGGGAGCTTGCGCGCTCCGGCCGACGCACAGCGCTCGAAGGCGACCAGCTGATCCTCGCGGAACAGGGCGGGAGTGACTTCGCAGCGTGCCACCGCCTCCATCTGGTCGGGCTCCAGCGCGCCCATCACCAGGATGGGGGTGTTGATGCCGCTCTCCCTGAGCTCCGCCGCCTCTTCCAGCAGGGCCACGGCGAGGTGGTCGATGCCGCAGTGTTGCAGGCAGCGGGCCACGGGAACCGCGCCGTGCCCGTAAGCGTTGGCCTTGACGACTCCCAGCAGAGCACGGGGGCGCACCCGGTCGCGAATGGCGGAATAATTCGCTTCCAGCGCGTCCAGGAAAATTTCCGCGCGCGTGGGCCGGAGCTCGGCGGCGCTGCCGAAGCTCACTCGGGACGCCACTCCGGGTCGTCCACCCTGGTCTCGAACTTGGTGTAGTGCTTCAGGAAGGCGAGGGGCACCATGCCGATGGGGCCGTTGCGCTGCTTGGCGATGATCAGCTCCGCTTTTCCGCGGTTCTCGTCGGTGGGCTTGTAGACTTCTTCGCGGTAGATGAACAGGACCACGTCGGCGTCCTGCTCGATGGCTCCCGATTCCCGCAGGTCCGAGAGCTGCGGCCGTCGATCGCCTCCCCGCGTCTCGGGGGCCCGGGAGAGCTGCGAGATGGCGATGACCGGAACTTGAAGCTCCTTGGCCAGCTCCTTCAGCGAGCGGGAGATGTCGGAGATCTCCTGCGTGCGGTTTTCCGCGCTGGCCCGGCCGCGAATGAGCTGCAGGTAGTCGACGATGATGAGATCCAGTCCGTGCTCACTCTTCAGTCGGCGGGCCTTGGCCCGCATCTCCAGCACGGTGATGCCGGCGGTGTCGTCGATGAACAGGGAGGTCGAGGACAGGCGCGCAAAAGCCTCGGTGAGCTTCTTCCAGTCGTCCTTGGACAGCCGTCCGGTGCGCAGCAGGTGCGCGTCGATTCTTCCGAGCGAGCAGAGCAGTCTCAAGAACAGCTGCTCCTTGGACATTTCCAGGGAGAAGATGCCGATCTTCTTCTTGTCGAGCACCGCCGAATTCTGGGCGATGTTCAGGCAGAGGGTCGTCTTTCCCATGGCCGGGCGGGCGGCCACCACAATCAAGTCCGATTTCT
>Ga0137425_1000297_pt1 | contig 14406 bp, 13 predicted proteins | sample EasRivERMZT640_2_FD_102318 | JGI IMG/M metagenome (GOLD analysis project Ga0137425, IMG submission 102318) | Soil microbial communities from meander-bound floodplain in the East River, Colorado, USA - East River MetaG ERMZT640_2 | ecosystem: Environmental > Terrestrial > Soil > Floodplain ...
ACGAAGGCGTACTTCCGGCTCAATTTCGGAAAGTAAGTCCAGCGCGCGCCCTGTCGCGGCAGCATGCGAAGGGTGCAAGCTGGAGTTCAGTCTTACCCGACTTCGGGGCGCGCGGGACCGGTGACGATTCGTTTCGATCACCGGTAACCCGCGGGTCCGTCGGGGCCTTCGATGCCTCCGACCTGATATCCCTTCCCATCCCCCCTTCTTCGTAAACAAGGTTCCGTGAGGCGGCCCCGGGTCGTTCGCTGGATCCGGATCTGGCCGGGGTCCTGGGCGACGGCCGGCAGGCCGAGTGGGCGGGTATTCTGATGCTCTTATAGCATCAGCCTTACGGGTTTTGGTGAGCTTGACGGTATTCTCATCCGCTGTGGCAGCTTCCTTCAGGGACGAGAAGCCTCAGTTTGGTTGATTGACAAGGACTTTTTGTGTATATAGGTACAAAAAGCCAGTGTTTTCAGGGGTGTTCCACGGTTGAGCCACGCCAGAAACTATTCTGGAATGCAGGGGGGTCCCATGCGTAAGACATCGATGTCGGTGCTTTTCTGCTGTCTGTGCACGCTTCTGCTTGCGGCCGTTCCGGCGATGGCCAAGGGGAAACCGGCTGGGAAAAAGGGTGGTGGGAAGGACAAGGTCTGCCTCTGCCACATTCCACCCGGGAATCCATCCAACGCCCACCAGATTTGCGTCGGTGCTCCGGCAGTCAATGCCCACCTCGGGCACGGTGACGTGCTGGGAGAATGTCCGACGACGAACCCGACGACGTGTGGCGGCGCGGGCGACGCTTCCTGTGGAGCGAACCAGTTCTGCCAGCGACCCGCGGGTCAGTGCTCCGAGACCGCCCAGGGCGTGTGCGTGGACACACCGGCGTGTTGCTCCGGGGCGTCGGCTCCCGTATGCGGCTGCGACGGCGTGACCTACCAGAACGAATGCTTCGCCGCGACCGCGGGTGTCACGGTCGCATCCCAGGGTGAATGCCCCGAAGTCTGTGGCGGAGCCGCGGGCATCACCTGCACCGAGAGCCAGTTCTGCCAGCGTGCGGTGGGGGTTTGTGCCGAAGTCGCCGAGGGCGTCTGCACAGAGAAGCCGGTTACATGTGTGACGACCCCGAGCCCGGTGTGCGGGTGCGATGGAATCACCTATGACAACGCCTGTTTCGCTGCGGGCGCGGGCGTCACGGTCGCATCCCAGGGCGAGTGCCCCCCCAGCGTGGCCTGCGGCGGAGCGGCGGGCGACACCTGTACCGAGAGCCAGTTCTGCAGGCGTGATGAGGGGATTTGCGCCGAGGATACCGAGGGCGTCTGCACCGAGAAGCCGGGTGCGTGCCCGACGGTACTGATCCCGGTGTGCGGATGCGATGGAAACACCTATGACAATGCGTGTAATGCGGCGTCCGCGGGTGTCACGGTCGCGTCCCAGGGTGAGTGCACCCCCAGCGTGGTCTGCGGCGGAGCCGCGGGCAACACCTGTACGGCGAGCCAGTTCTGCCAGCGTGCGGTGGGGGTTTGCGCCACAGACGCCGAAGGCGTCTGCGCCGAGAAGCCGGGTGCGTGCCCGACGATCCAAGACCCGGTGTGCGGGTGCGATGGAAATACCTATGGCAACGCGTGCCTTGCAGCATCTGCGGGTGTCACGGTCGCATCGGCCGGCGAATGTGCTCCATAGGTGATGGAGTATTGCCAGCCTAACAGTCTGGACGCTTGTTTCTGAGGCCCCGAATCGAGGGGTGGCTCTAAAGGATGCTGTGTAGAGTTCTCATCGTCACCGCCGGCCTTGCGGCAGTCACGGCCGGCGGTGCGGCGCAGGATCGGCACGTCACAGCCTCCGTGGCGCTTGACCACGTCGTGCTGGCTGTGAACGACCTCAAGGCCTCGGCGGCGCGGTTTCGCTCGTTCGGATTTGCCCTGAAGCCCGGGCGTCCGCACGATAACGGCATAAGCAACCAGCACGTGAAGTTCCGCGACGGCACGGAGCTGGAGTTGCTCACGGCGCCGGAGGCCCGGGACGATTTGACGTCTCTCTACCGGCGGCACCTGGAGGCGGGGGACGGCCCGGCATTCCTCGCGCTCATGGCGCGACCGGCCGCGCCTTCCCGCGCGGACACGCCCGACTACATTTTCTTTGGTCACCGCAACCAGTCGCCAACCGATCGCCCCGAACACTTCGCGCATGCGAACACGGCTGAATCTCTGGTGGCGGTCTGGCTGGCCGGCGCCGATTTCACCCGCGAGAAGGCAATGCTCGGCGGCTATGGCGCCACCGTCGCACTCCGGCCTCGTCGCGTGATCGGCTTGGACTCGGAAGTGGTTCCTATCGGCGAGGGCGGGGCCATCTGGCTTTTGCCTGAGCGGGCGCGCATCCGGCCAGATCGGCCGATCGTCGGCATCACGTTCCGGGTGAGGAGCCTTCGGGAGGTCGACACAATCCTGCGCGAAGCCGGCGTCGCCGCCACCACCACTGCCGCCCCCGGCTCTCTCCTGATTCCTCCGGCAGCCGCCGGCGGCCTGTGGATCGAATTCAGCGCATCCGCCCCCTGACCTTGGCCCTATGTCAGCCGCAGCTATTTCGGAAATGATTCCAAGAGCGGAGAGATCGTCCCAGGCCGGAAGGATCCCCCGGCCTGGGACGCGTGTGAGAACGTCAACTCAGGCAGATGGGGTAGGGGAAGGCCTGATAACAGCAAGGATCGCATGAGATCCGAGGGTGTCCCTGATACGTGCACCCGCAGGAAGGCTGTTTCTTGCAGGTCTTGCACCCCGGAGTCGCAGGCTCGAAGCTCGCACCGGGCACCTGGAGCGTGGAAGCCAGCGCTTCGTCGGCAACGCATGCTGATGGTTCAACTGAGTTGACGACAGGGACCGCCTTGGCCGGTTCCTCGCGGGAAGATAGCGGGCCTGCTCCCGCGAGCCCGAGAGCTAGGGTGACCAAGGCTATTCCGAGGACGACCGCGGGTCTCAACGCGCCGAATCTTGACATAAAGACTCTCATGGTTGTTCTCCCATTTTGGTTATCCCACTCACAACACGAAGATTTCTAGCCGATTCGGCATTCTTCAGTACACACACCTCCGGCAGCAGGGGCTTTCCTGAATGCAGGCACAGTTGCCCTTGCCGCAGATCTTGTCGCAGTCCTTGTCCACATTGCACTGAGTCGAACAGCACCCGGGTTTGACTTGCGTCGAGCCATTATTGAAAGCTTGCTGCGCATCGACGCTGCAGGCGGAGCTCTGCTGAGCATCCAGGCTGGCAGACTCGATCACAGCGGCCTCGCTCTGCGCAGACCCCTTCGAGGCCGTTGTGAGGCCCGCCACGCCGCCTGCTCCAATTAGCACCACAACTGCCAGCAGCATGAAGAGTTTATGGTTCTTGATCATTCAGTCCTCCTCTACATTTGTTCGTTCAGTTGAGGGTCGAACCTGTCCAGTTCAAATGTCTCATGAAAGCGAGCGACCACGAATCCTCGCGAGGGTGGGGCATCTTAGGCAGCGCAGCCCTTGATCCGCTCGCAATGGCCGCACTCCCTGCACGTCTGGGGCACCCATTCGTAACACGCAGGGCAGTCAGATGGGATAGGGACATCGGGGCACTGGCGGCAGGGTCGGCTTCCCTCAATGGAGGGGGAATTCACGGCCAGCACTCCCAACCCAATCGCAACCATAGCTCCGAAGACGAGGATCATTCTCATTTGCGTCTCCTTTTTGTGAGCGACCGGAAGTCAGAAATGGTTTGGGCCCGAAAAGCGTAGTTCACTTCCGTGGAGGGGTCAAATTCACTGACCGGATCTGATACGATTCGGGGAACCGGCATTGACCACTTGCGGTCGATGGGCGGCACAGGAGGAAGAGCAATCGCTGTAAAATCAGGTAGGATCCGGCGCTATTTTCTGACGGGCTTGTTCGTCCTCATCCCCATCGGTGTGAGTGTCTTCGTCGTCACCTCGCTCTTTAACCTGCTCGATGCTTGGGCGAACCCCTTCACGCAACGTCTGTTCGGCCGCCACATTCCCGGCCTGGGGATTCTCATTACCGCGGTGGTAATTTTCCTCACCGGAGTTTTCAGCTCGAACATCGCCGGGCGATGGACTCTTGGGTTGGTGGACCATCTTCTCCTCGAAATCCCCGTCGTCAAGACAATCTACGGCACGATGCAGCAGGTCATGCAAGCCTTCTCGCCGGGAGGGCAACAGGCCTTTCGGAGCGTCGTCCTGGTCGCGCATCCGTGCACGGGTGCCTGGAGCCTCGGCTTTGTCACGAATGAGCTCGAGATCGAGGTTGATGGGACGTCTAGAAAGCACCTTTCCGTGTACCTTCCCACCAACCATCTATACCTGGGCGACAGCTTCCTGTTTCAGGCGGAGGTCGTGCGCCGGACGGACCTCTCCGTCGAACAGGGCATCCAGTGCATCATCGCGGCCGGTGCGACATTGTCGGCCGATCTCAGGACCGAGCCCTACGTCCGATAACGAACCGCATACTTTCTCCCTCGAAACCGAGCCGGCACACCTATCCTGGGAGAGTCTCCTCCTAGGGGTTAGGATGTGACTCGAACCCGGAAGGCGACGCGTTATGAAACTCCGAGCCGAGAGGGAGGTGAACCACCATGCTTCAGAGATTCCCCATGTACGCCTATATCCCCGTAAAGGACGTCACCCGTGCACGCGAGTTCTACGAGCGGAAGGTTGGGCTTGAGCCGAAACAGGAAACCGCTGGTGGGGTGGTCTACGAGTTCGCCAAGGGCACGGGTTGCTTCCTTTATCCGACACCCAACGCAGGGACATCCAAGGCGAGCCAGGCATTCTGGCAGGTCGAGAACATCGAGCGAGAAGTCGATGAGCTGAAACGCCGCGGCGTCAAGTTCGAGGAGTACGACATGCCGGGAATGAAAAGCGAAAACAGCATCTATACTGGCGGTGGCGCGAGGGCAGCATGGTTCAAGGATAGCGAGGACAATATCCTGGCCTTGATCCAAGATGTCCCGTGACCGTACCTTCCCTTGGAGTCTTGCTGCATAGCGCACCCGGTCCCCTGCAGCCCTGGATGCCATCACCGAAGATTCTCGTGTTTCCCTCTAGCCCGTCGAGCCTCGCAGCCTGACCGATGCGTGCGAAATCTCGGTGACCTGCTTCACCCCGGCTGAACTTTCGCTCGATCAACAGGCTCAGACCCCGTACGGATCGAAATTGCCTCTGACGCCAGAATACCCGCCATCCCAGGGTTGGCCAGATACGCCTTGCCGGGCGCACAATGGCAGCTCGAAATTCCCGATAGCGCACCGATTCGTTTTCTTTGAGAAATTCCAGAACGGTTGGACGGGGCGGCCGTCTTTAACATTGAGAGCGACGATGGGTGTTCGGGCTTTAAGGGAAGGCGGCGCGTTCCCCCGCACGGAGGGGAGAGCTCCCCTGGCGGAGACGAGGGCAATGAGGACGCCGGCGACGGACGTCGAGTCTGTCGTGCGCGAGCACGCGCGGTTCGTGTTTAAGGTGGCCTATTCCATCCTGCGCAATGTGGAGGACGCCGAAGATGTGGTGCAGGAGACCTTCCTTCGTGTGCATCGCAGCGGCGAACTGCCGAATGTCCGCGAGGTCAGGCCGTGGTTGGCGCGAATCGCGTGGCGCGTAGCGCTGGATCGCGTTCATCCGCGGCAGGAGATCGCGCTGGGGCCCCTGATGGAGGCAGGCTTCCAGGCGCACGCCAAAGAAACCGGCGCCGAGCAACTGCTCGTGGAGCAGGAGCAGGTTGAGCTGCTCCACCGGTTGATCGTCATCCTGCCCGAGGAATTGCGGCATGCTCTGGTGCTGTCGACGGTCGAGGAAATGAACTCGGTGGAGATCGGGAGAGTTCTGGGGATATCGGAGATTACAGTACGCACGCGCCTGTTTCGCGCACGGCAGATGCTGAAGGAGAAACTCGCGGCTTGGATGGAAGGCGGCCATGGATCCTGACAATCCCGGACGGAAGATCGACGCCTGGCTCGACGATGCGCTAGCCCGCTACAGCGGCGCAGAACCGCGCGCCGGGATTGAAAACCGGGTACTGGCTGCCCTGCGCGCGGAAGAGCGAAACCCGCGGCGGCGACGGTGGATGGTGTGGGTGCCTGCGGCGGCGGCGACGGCAGCAACGGTGATCGTCACAATGGTCGCGGTCTATTCGAGCCGGCAACCCTCGCCCAGGGTGCTCGTCCCCTCACCGATTGAGTCGAAGCGGGCTCCCGCCGGGCCTCCGGAGGCGACGGTGGGTGAGCGACAGCCGGGGGCGACAGCTGCGGGTGCAGGCGATGCCATGGTCAACAGCTCCGCACCGCGGGAATCCAGGACCGTTGTGCAGGCGCCAGGACCGGAGACGGCGATGAGACCCGGTGCTTCGGCAGGCGAACCGCCATCAGCAATAGCGAGGGCGAGGATCGCCCATGGGGTAAGCGCAGCGCTGCCGGTCGCCCCGCTCCAGCACTCTCCGAGCGTGTTCCCCGTACCGGCGCCGCTGAGCGAGCAGGAGAGATTGGCGATCGCGGCATTCCGGTGCGGGCTTCTGCCATCCGCGAAACCGCAGATTCCGCCGGGGGACGAGCTGTTGCCGCAAGTCGAGATTCAGGAGATCAGGATCGAACCCTTGAAGGACCTTGAACAGAGTTAGAGGAGGGAACATGAGAAGGAGCTTCGGGTGGCTGCTGGCGCTGGTGATCGCGATCGGGCTGTTGCCGAGTCCGGCAGGCGCGCAGGAGGAAAAGCAGGAGAGCTGGAAGTTCTTCAAGCTGGATTTTGTGGTGCGCGAGCTTGACAGCGGGAAGACAGTGAACACACGCAATTACACCATGATAACGAGGTCCGGAGACTGGCAGCAGTTGCGCGTCGGGACGCGGGTACCAATCGCGACGGAGGAGAACAAGATCCAGTACTCGGACGTGGGTCTGTCTGTGGATTGCCGGATCCTGGAAGGGCCCGGGGGCAGCTCGCTGGTGACGAAGGCGGAGATCTCGAGTATCGCGGGTTATGCAGGCGAGAAAGGCGCTCCGTCCAGCCCACCCCTGCTGCGTCATGTCCAGATGAACACCTCGGCCCCGATCACGCCCGGGAAGCCCGTGGTAATCAGCGGAGTGGACGAACTGAACAGCAATCACCGATTTCAGCTGGAGGTCACGGCGACCGAGCTCAAGTAGGCGCTGCTGTTGGGATTGGCGAAGGCACAGCCAGCGCGAAGCGCCACGCTACTTCTCGAAGATCTGGATGAAGTTGCCGGCGTTGTCCCGAATGATTGCGTTCGCCCGTTGGTTCGGCTGCTCGGGAAAAGGTCCGAACGCGACCGGGACCCCACGCGCCGCAAGCTCCTCCAGCGTCTTGTCGAGATCCGTGACGAGCACACCCACCTTGAAGAAGCCATGGCACCGTGACGGGTCTGTCGTCCCGCATGGGTCCGGCACGGCCTCATCGCGGCGCACCAGCTCCACCATGAGTCCGCCCCCCTCCAAGACCACGGCGGCGAAACCGTTCGTGCTCGGCATGCTGAAAATTACCTCGAGACCGAGCTTTTCCGTATACCACCGGGAACTCGCGTCGAGGTCCGCGACGGAAAGAGCGAAAAACGCGCCGCGTGTGTCCACAAGGGCGCGCTTGGGCACCGGAGTTTGCGTCTGCCCCCACGTGGTCTGTGCCAGCAGCGATGCGCATGCGAGCACAGAGCAGGTGAAGAGCATGAGGACCAGCCTTCTCATCAGATTATCCGAAGCGAGCTGAAACCGGAGATAGTTGCGCACTGTGTGCCCCCGTCATATTGATGGTTAATGGACCCGTGTAAGATCTCGCCACGCCGATCTCGGTTTTTTGTCTGGCTCCTCTCGAGTCGGCGGATGCGGATCCAACCTAACAGGAGTGCCGGAACTTGTATTGGACGGAGCTAGCTCGGTTGGATGTCCCTAGCGCCCGCGCAGGCGGAGCCGGTAGGCTCCCGGGGTCATGCCGAGATGCCGCTTGAAGACGCGGGTGAAGTGGGCCTGATCGGAGAAGCCAGAGCACTGGGAAATCTCGGACAGCGGCTTTTGACCGTGGGCAAGCAACTCCACGGCGTGCTCGATTCGGAGGCCGCGCAGGAATTCCCCCATGGACGAACCGAACTGCCGGCGGAAGACTCGGGCCAAGTGGGTTGGATGTACTCCCACTTCTGTGGCGACCTCGTTCAGGGTAAGCGTCTCCTGGAAGTTGGCTCGAAGGTAATCCTCCGCTCGCGCGATCCATTCCCCGCGGCCTTCAACAGCGGACGGCATGGAAACCCGCGCCAGAGTGGCGAGCAGCTCGAGTCCCAGCCCATGTAGCGAAAGCGATGACACGTCGTCGGCCAGACACACTTCCCGATACATCCGCATCACGGTGGCAGCGGCCGGTCCTCCGCTGACCTGAAAGGGGCGATCAAAAACCCGTCTTGCTTCCACGGCGAACTCATCCCGCAGCACCGGTATCTCGATGCCGAACCATCGGACTTGTCGCGTGCCACACCACTCCACATGCTGGACCCCCCCGGGGATGACGTTCAGGCAGCCGGGCTGGATGGTCCAACGCTGGGTGCCAAGCTCCGCCGTGCCTCGTCCGCTGATGAGAAAACCGATGCAGTGGTAGTCGTGGGAATGCCTCGGGTTCATGCGTCGCGCGACCACCTGGCGCTCACAGCATTCGAAACCCCCGATGGATGTGCGGCGAAGCACCGTGGAGAGGACGGTCGAAGGGGTGCGGTCGAAGTTCAATCGCCGATTGGATAACTCAGAAGATCTCGTCACCGGGGCTCCGCGAGAAACGATGCGACGGGGAAAAACCTGGTTGACAATGAGTATCTGGCAGGATGCCATGCATTTCAAGCCTGTGGAAGGTGTGGGAGCTTGGCAGCGATCCCTGACGACTCTCGAGCCACGCACGCCCCAGATTCAAGAGCCAGCCCTGCCCCGAGGCCTCGATGAGACCGTAATGGCCGGCGGGCCGCTTCTCTCCAGGAGAGGTGGATTTCCGGGTCCAATAGTGAGTATTCTGTCACCCTCGCCATTATTGAGGAGTCAACTCAGGGCATTTTCGTCCCGATACGGACCTAAGGAGATTTCTTCCCATGCTAACGTTTCGATTCCTGCTGACCTTCCTATTGTCCACTGCTGCAGCTCTCGCGCAAACCGCGCCCAGTGCCAAGCCCGGCCAGGGATTCAGCATCGACAACATCGACAAGAGTGTCGACCCGTGCGTGGACTTCTACCAGTTTGCCTGCGGCAATTGGATCAAGAGTACGGAAATCCCCGCCGATCGGGCAGCGTGGCAGAGTTTTTCTGAACTCGATGAGAGCAATCTCGCAGTCGAGCGGGGAATTCTGGAGAAAGCCGCGGCCGGTGGAGCGGACCGCGATGCCATCGACCAAAAGATCGGCGACCTGTACGGCTCCTGCATGGACGAGAAGGTTGTCAACGCCAAGGGAATTGCGCCGCTCAAGCCGGAACTCGATCGCATCGCCGCGGTCAAGGACAAGGCTGCCTTGATCGATGAGATCGGTCGCCTGCGCATGATGGGTGCCTACGCGCTGTTCACTTTCTTTTCGAATTCCGACCTGCACAATGCCGACCAGGTGATCGCCTACATCAGTCAGGGTGGTCTATCGCTGCCCGATCGCGATTACTACATCAAGGACGAGCCGGACAAAGTCGAGATGCGAAAGCATCTGGCCGAGTACGTCACCCAGCTGTTTACGCTGGCAGGCCGAACTCCCCAGCAGGCCGCCAGTTCGGCACAAGCCGTTCTCGTAGTAGAGACCTTGCTGGCTGCCGACTCGATGGAACGCACCAAACTGCGCGACCCCATGAATCGCGACCACAAAATGACCCGCGACGAAGCAATCGCATTGGCACCTAATTTCCACCTCAATCGCTATTTCGCGGCCGTAGGCACGCCAAACTTCACCGCGATAAACGTGAGCACCCCCGACTTCTTCCGGCAAGTCAACGGCGTGGTCGCAACCCTGCCCCTCGAGACGCTCAAGACATACGTCATGTGGCACGCCCTGCGGGCCGCTTCTCCATGGCTATCGCAGCCCTTTGTGGACGCCAACTTCAAGATGCGCCAGGCGCTGACCGGACAAAAGGAGATTCAAGACCGCTGGAAACGCTGCGTTAACCTTGTCGACGGATCACTCGGCGAGGCGCTCGGGGAGCGTTACGTCGAATCGACCTTCGGCCCTGAGGGCAAACAACGCATGCTGAAGATGGTGATCATGCTGGAGAAATCACTGGATGACGACATCCAGAATCTTTCCTGGATGGGAGACGATACCAAGAAACAGGCGAAGGCGAAGCTGCAGGCCATCCGCAACAAGATTGGATATCCCGACGTGTGGCGAGATTACAGTTCCGTGGTCATCAAGCCCGACGACCTGCTGGGCAACGTGAAGCGAGCCAACGAGTTCGAGTCAAAGCGCCAGATCGCTAAGATCGACAAGCCCCTCGACCGCAAGGAATGGGGCATGACTCCGCCGCAGGTGAACGCATACTACAGCGGATCGTTCAATGAGATCGTGTTTCCAGCGGGCATTCTCCAGCCCCCGTTCTTTGACAAGAGCATGGACGATGCCGTGAACTTCGGCGGCATCGGACTGGTGATTGGCCACGAACTCACGCATGGTTTTGACGATCAAGGCCGCAAATTCGATCCGCAAGGCAACTTGCGTGACTGGTGGACTGAGCAGGATGGAAAGGAATTCGAAAAGCGAGTCAGCTGCATCGCCGACGAATATTCCAAATTTGTCGCCGTCGACAACATGAAACTGAACGGCCGCCTTACTCTCGGCGAGAACACCGCCGATAATGGCGGCGCCCGCATTGCGCTGGCCGCGCTCGAGCAAATGATCGCCGAGGATAAGTCCGGGAAAGCAGGCCAGAGCATCGATGGCTACACGCCAGAGCAGCGCTTCTTCCTGGGCTTCGGCCGCGTGTGGTGCGAAAAACAGCGTCCGGAAAACCTGCGCTTGCAAGTCAGCACCAATACCCACTCGCCGGGTAGATACCGCGTCAACGGGGTGGTACAGAACATGCCCGAGTTCCAGAAAGCCTGGGGCTGCAAGGCCGGCCAGCCGATGGTGGCGGAGAACCCTTGCCACGTCTGGTGAGCTCCATGCCGCGCCAGAACGATGTGGTAGACTCGCAGCCTCGGAAATGTTTTCCGGAGGGAGAGGCATGGTGGCGAGCCCTTCCGCCAAGATCAGGGGCTGGACTCCGGCCCGCGGATCGGATGTTGTGCATGCCATGTCGTGGGGACTTCTCGCCGCGGGCGCCGTCCTCGCCGGCATCTACTTCGGCAGCCGCCGGCTGAAGGATTTCGACCCGGCCCTGGTCTCCTACGCGGGCGCCACCACCTTCGCAGCCTTCGGTCTCGGTTATCGTTACAGCATGTGGCTTCGACGGCCGGCCACCCGCCTCTTCTGGTACCGGGGTTGGCGGCTGTTCCTGTCGCCGCACGACCTCCCGCGGAACCTGGCGTCGCTGGGACGGCTGTTCCGGGACAACATCCTGCTGCAGACCTTCATTCGCCGGCGCTCGATCCTCCGCTGGGGAGCGCACTGGCTCATCTTCTGGGGCTGCCTCCTCGCCGCGGCGGTGACCTTCCCACTCTCGTTCGGATGGATCCGCTTCGAGACGGCCGAGCAGGACCAGGAAATCTACAAGGCCTTCGTCTTCGGCGTGCACCTCATGTCGTTCCGCTGGGACGGAGCTCTGTCGCCGCTGATCTTCAACATCCTTGACATCTCGGCGATCCTGGTCCTCGGCGGCATCTTCCTCGCGCTGTGGCGGCGAGGACGAGACCGGGGGGCGCTGGCGCTGCAGCAGTTCTCCGCCGATCTTCTGCCGCTGCTTCTGCTCTTCTCGGTCTCCATCACCGGATTGTTCCTCACCGCCTCGACCCACTTCCTGCGCGGCTTCCACTACCCCTTCCTGGCACAGTTCCACGCCGTCACCGTCGTCTTCACCTTGCTCTACCTCCCCTTCGGGAAGTTCTTCCACATCTTCCAGCGCCCGGCCCAGCTCAGCATCGAGTTCTATCGCGCCGCGGGCGCCGCCGGAGAGGCCTCCCACTGCGCCCGGTGCGGCGAGCCGTTCGCGCCTCGCCTCCACGTGGAGGACCTCAAGACGGTGGACGAGGCGCTCGGCATCGATTACCGATTCGAGAACGGCCTGCACTACCAGGACGTGTGCCCGGCGTGCCGGCGCAGGAGCCTCGGCCTGACCCAGGATGCCCTGTGGCGCGCGGCCCGCGTCGGGGGTGGATCGTCGCCGGCAAGCCGTGAAGGCGCAGCGCCCCCGGGAGTGGACCATGGCTAGGATTCCGGCGCCGGTGCCGCAAATCGTGGAGCGCTTCGGCCCGCACCCGCGCCTCACGCCCGAAGGGGGCTGGACCCCGGTGGGCGAGCCTGATCGGCTGGTGAAGACGCATTGCTGCTTCTGCGGGCAGCAGTGCGGAATCCAGCTCAAGGTGAAGGACAACCGGGTGATCGGTTTCGAGCCCTGGGAGGCGTTCCCTTTCAACCGCGGCAAGCTCTGTCCCAAAGGCGTCAAGCGCTACATGCAGGACGAGCACCCCGACCGGCTGAAATCCCCTTTGGCGCGCGTCGAGGGAGAGGGGTTCGCGCCGATTTCCTGGAACGAAGCCCTCGATCAAACGGCGCGCGAAATCCGGAGGATCCAGGAGACCCACGGCCGGGACTCGTTCGCACTGCTCTCGGGGGCCTCTCTCACCAACGAAAAGGCGTACCTGATGGGCAAGTTCGCCCGGGTGGCTCTGAGAACCTCCAACATCGATTACAACGGACGCCTCTGCATGGTGTCGGCCGCCGCGGCCTCCAAGAAGATCCTGGGGATCGATCGGAGCGCCAATCCCTGGAGCGACATCGCGAAGGCGGAGGTGATCCTGGTGGCCGGGGCCAACATCGGGGAATGCGCCCCCATTACAACGGACTACATCTGGCAGGCCCGCGAGAACGGTGGCCGACTCATCCTTCTCGACCCCCGCATGACTTCCATCGCCCGCACCGCCGACCTCTTCATTCCCGTCCGTCCCGGCGGCGACATCGGTGTCTTCAACGGCATGCTTCACGTCATGCTGGAACGAGGCTGGATCGATCGTCACTTCATCGAGGAGCACACCACCGGGTTCGCCGCGTTGGAAGAGGCGCTCCGCGGCTACTCCCCCGACCGGGCCGCGGCCATCGCGGGAGTCCCCGCCCGGATGATCGTCCAGGCGGCGGAAATGTGGGGGCCCGCCCGCACCAGCTTCCTTCTCCATGCCCGGGGGATCGAGCACCACACCAAGGGGGTGGAGAATTGCATGGCGGCCATCAACCTGGTCGTGGCCACCGGCCGCATCGGGCGGGAAGGGTGCGGCTACGCCATGATCACCGGACAAGGGAACGGCCAGGGAGCCCGGGAACAGGGCCAGAAGTGTGATCAGCTCCCGGGGGCGCGGGACATCGAGAACCCCGAGCACCGCCGCTACATCGCCTCGGTGTGGGGCGTCGACGAGGAGACGATTCCACGCAAGGGACTGTCCGCCGTTCCCTTGCTGGAGGCGATCCACGCCGGAAAAATCCGCGGCCTCCTCTCCATCTGCTTCAATCCGGTGGTGTCCCTCCCCGATCAGAACTTCGTCCGTGAAGCGCTGGAGAAACTCGAGTTCTACGCGGTCATCGACTTCTTCCTCTCCGAGACCGCCTGGCACGCGGACGTCGTCCTGCCGGGATCGCTGATGGAGGAAGACGAGGGGACGACGACCAGCGCCGAGGGGCGGGTGATCCTCCATCGACAGGCGGTCGACCCGCCTCCCGGGGCCCGACAGGACTGGCGAATCGTGTGCGACCTCGCCGCGCGCCTGGGCGCGGGCGACAAGTTCCGCTACGATACGACCCGTGAGATATTCGACGAATTGCGGGTCGCCTCCCGGGGCGGGATCTCCGACTACTTCGGCATCACCTGGGAGAAGATCGAGCGGAACATGGGGGTCTTCTGGCCCTGCCCCGCCCCCGAACATCCCGGCACCCCCCGCCTCTACGAAGGGGGTCGCTTCGGCCACCCCGACGGGCGGGCGCACTTTCAGCCGGTGGAGTGGCGCCCGGCGGCGGAGGAGCCCGACCCGGAGTACCCCATTATCCTGACCACGGGCCGCGTGGTGTCTCAGTACCTGTCGGGGACGCAGACCCGCCGCATCGGTGCGCTACTCGGCCAGGAGCCGCAGCCGTTTTGCGAGATGCACCCGCGCCTGGCGGAGAGCCTGGGGGTCGCCGAGGGAGATTTCGTCTCGGTCGAGAGCCGCCGGGGGGCGATCCTGGTGCGGGCGCGCGTGGTGAGGACCATCCGCCCCGACACGGTGTTCGTCCCCTACCACTGGCCCATGGACCGGGGGGCG